>ERZ808041.498-NODE-498-length-29415-cov-13.101029_pt1 | contig 29415 bp, 23 predicted proteins | sample MGYA00380192_ERZ808041 | MGnify/ENA primary metagenome ERZ808041 (study PRJEB31490, sample SAMN06133412) | mouse gut metagenome | isolation source: Z1_1 | host: mice | place: China: Chengdu | collected 2015-05 ...
CAAGGTAGATAGGGCAGAGGTGGAAGTGTGGCAACACATGGAGCTGACTGTTACTAATCGATCGAGGGCTTGACCAAAAGTGAAGTGAGTCGAGATGACCACTTTCGAACTTGGATGGAAATCTGTATGAAGTTTTGAAGGTACAATCTTAATTAAATCATGAAAACTATTGCAAATATGATGAATCTGTTATATAGTAAATGACGTACCAAATACGTCATTTTTGCAATATATATTCCTCGATAGCTCAGTCGGTAGAGCACGCGGCTGTTAACCGCGCTGTCGTAGGTTCGAGTCCTACTCGGGGAGTTTTTTTAACGGATTTTCCGTTAGAGAAAATTGAATAAGGCGACTTAGCCAAGTGGTAAGGCGTGGGACTGCAACTCCCTGATCGTCGGTTCAAATCCGTCAGTCGCCTCTTTTAGAGCATAGAGATTAGTCTATGCTTTTTTTTGTTTTAATAGTTCCGGTGTTTCACAAACGCCTGTTGTGCTATTATATAAAAAAGGGGGTGTTGGGGTTATGAATTTTGAGTTATTTCAAAAAATATTTCCACAATATCATGCTATAATGGTGCTGGGAAAAACATTGGAAAAATATGGAAAACCATACCACCTGATCGGGATGACGCGTGTTAATGATACGGCAGAACTTTATGTCTTGAATATGTGCAGACCACTTGATTCTTATCCTACATGGCAGGAACAATGTGAACTTACTATGCGCGAAAAGATGGAGAGTTGCGGGGAAGCAGAAGACAATTATTTTATGGAAATAAAAGCATTTCTGTTTGACGGGGAGGAGTATTCCGTAAGAAGTGCATTGTCCGGCTGCCTGAATCCGGCAAATGATGTAGAAACATTGGGTCTGTTTACGGAAATGCGAAAAGCGGGTTGGCGTGTACCGGATGATTCGGTATTTTACCGACGGGATTGGGAAGAAATCGGGCTTACAAGGCTCACCATTGATCTGGAAGGGAAAGGACTTCCGGTCTTGGAAAATAAGAAAATTACAATCGTAAAAAGAGTAATTGCAAAAAGCGTAAGGATAGAGCAGCCAGTCGCGCTTTTTATTGAAAATGAAACGGGAGAGGCTGATACAGTTTTTAGACAAAAGAAAGAGAAGAAATCCGGGAAATCGAATACGATTATTTTTAAAAAAGAGGACGACACGGAGACAATTTGCTATATCAACCGTGTTTATCGGATCGATGTGTGGAAGGATCAGGAAGAAAGGTTTGCGGATTTAGAGTGGAACCGGCGTATGCGGGAGCATATGAGTGCAGCGGAACTGGAGGAAGTAAAGCGGCAGACATACGCTGCTATGGAACAGCAATGCCCGCGGGGAACGTATTATATCGGTGTCGAATATGAGTGCAGCGAGGATATCGGACTGCAGTTCTACAGTAAAGAATATCTTGATTCCGTGTCCGAGGTGCACGAGGGAAGCGCTGTCAGTATGATGATGCTGTTGAGGCCGGAGCAGGAGAAGGGGCTGCACGGCTTAAAGCTGCGTGGAGCAGTCATACAGACGCCGATAGACAGAAATGTGACAGAGATTGCTGCGGAGCTGTATAGCTACATGGCGACAATACCGGAGCAGAGGGAAGAAATGACACTTTAGAGGAAAGGAATCTTGTTTATGAATGAGCAACAGGTTTTGATAAACAGTGAACAGCTATTTACAAATCGTGCTATGGAACTTTTGTATAGAATAGAAAATAATCAGTTTCTTTCTGTCATAAGAAGAGCTCTTACGATGTTGATGCCAATAATTCTTACAGGAGCGGTGGCGCAAGCGATTCTGAATTTCCCAAATGACGCGTTCTATCTGTGGATTACGACAGAGCATGCGTGGATATCCGTATTTTTGGATATGGTGAATGGGGTGACCTACGGTATGCTCTCTATCATACTGGCAGTGACGTTTGTAATCAGCTATTCGATGCAGCGGGGAGAGCCGGTCGATAAAATGATTTTTTATATCGTTACCTCACTGGCGAGCTTTTCTACACAGTTGATCGGTGTAAAAGAAGACGCTATGTGGGATATTTTGGGAAATACGGGATATTTTGTTGCGATGGTCATCGGATTATTATCCTGTGAATTATTTTTCAGACTGGGAAAGATTGAGAAGATTTCTCTCCGGAAATATACGATAGGTATGGACGCGGTTCTTGTGAACGCAATTCAAAGCATTTTGCCGGCGGCAATTACAATCTTAACATTTGCGGCTTTTCAATGCGCTCTTCTGTATATTACAGGCGGGAGAGACATCTACACGCTGTGGGAAATCGGACTGGAGGAGATATTTGCACGCGTGGGAGACGGATATTTGTCCGCGCTGCTCTATACGCTCCTAGTACATATATTCTGGATTCTGGGATTTCACGGAAGCCACATGATGGAAAACGTGTCGTTAGGGCATTTTTCACTGGTGGGCGGCAGCATCACCTTTTCAAAAAGTATGTTCAACACTTATGTGATGATAGGCGGTTGCGGTACGACGATGTGCCTGCTGATTGCGATTTTTCTATTTTCAAAAAAGAAGCGGATGCGCAATTTGGGAAAGCTGGCGTTTCCTATCGTCATCTTCAACACAAATGAGATATTGAATTTCGGAATGCCCATTATCTTAAATCCAGTATTGGCGATTCCATTCATCTGCGTGCCGGTTCTGGCGCTAACGCTGTCGTGTGCGGCTGCCGTGCTCGGAATCCTTCGGACGACCTGTAATGAGACGTCATGGACGATGCCTGTCTTTGTGAGCGGATATATCGGTTCCGGTTCAGTTGCGGGAGTGGTGCTGCAGGTGGTGATTCTTGTACTTGGAGTCTTGATTTACATGCCGTTTCTGAAGATGTATGAGAAGATATACAGCGTACAGATGCAGGAGAAAATAGAAAGACTGGTAGAGGAACTCCAAAAATGTGAGAGCCGCGGAGAAAATCCCGATTTTCTGCATCGAATGGACGATACCGGTATGGTTACGCGCAGTCTGTTACAGGAACTGAGAATTGCGATTCGCCAAAAAGAACTGTGCCTGCTCTATCAGCCGCAGGTGGATGCGGATGGAAAATATATCGGGGCAGAGGCGCTTTTGCGCTGGAATCATCCAGAGTACGGTTTTATTTATCCGCCGCTTATCATCTATCTGGCAAAAGAGGGCGGGGTTCTCCCGGATCTTGAGCGGATGATTTTCGATACGGCGATTGATGCGATTCGGCAGATATCCGGGCGGTGCGACCGACCGTTTAAAGTTTCGGTAAATATTACGATACAGTCTTTGAATTGGGAGATTGAGGAATACATTGAGACGAAGCTCGCAGAGTATCATGTATCAACAAAGTATCTGTGGCTTGAAATCACGGAACAGGATATGCTTACAAATTCCGAACAGGTCATTCACAAGATCCGTCAGTTAAAGGATGCCGGGCATAAGCTTTTGATCGATGACTTCGGCATGGGACATACGTCTCTGATGTATCTGCAGTCAGAATATTTCGACGTTGTGAAGCTGGACGGTTCGCTGGTGCGTGATCTGACGAAGAAGGAGACAAGTCAGAAGATCGTGGCGTCGGTGATTGAATTGGCGAAGAAGCTGAACGTAAAGGTGGTTGCGGAGTATGTGGAAAACGAGGAAATCTATCAGCTTTTAAGTGCCATGGGCTGCGACTGGTATCAAGGCTATTTCTTTGGGAAGCCTATGCCATTGGAGAAATTGTTGGAGAAATTTTCATAGAGGATGAGAATGCCGCATTTCGTTTCCATTATGAGAAAAGCGAAATGCGGCATTTCTATAGTGTATGGTACGTTGTGTGTTATTGTAAGAGCTGGAAAATAATCGTGAAAATCCAAAAGAGGAAGTAAAATCCCATTCCAACATTAACAACTGTAGTCGAAAAGCGTTTTCCCTTCGGAATCGTAACTTCACCCGGCTGAAAATGTATTTTCTTGGCGTTTACGATTAAGAGGACGATGCCTGTGATTGCAATGCCAAGCAGCAGAATTATATAGATGAAATATGTCATGATCTTTGGCATATTATCCATTGCGTATGTCATGAGCAGCGAGGTGTCGCTTAATGCATTTATGAATTCATCGCCGAGCCAGTTCAGAATGATCACGCCGACAACGGAGCCGAGGAAATTCACCAACATATGTAAAAGGATGGTATAGCGGATATTCCCGGTCTTCACATAAATAAATCCGAAGAATAATCCGAGCACGAAGGCGTATACGAACTGATTCAGGTTGCCGTGGAACAGACCAAACATCAGGCCGGAGAAAAGGATTGCGGTTGCTTCGCCGTATTTTACGGTGCGGTCGATGAGCAATTTGCGGAATAAAAGTTCTTCGGCAATCGGTGCACAGATTACCATAATAAAAAAGTTCACCAAGATGTTTGAGCTGGTCGCAACTTCTACCATGTTGTTGGAAACAGGGCTGCCCTTTATAGCGCCGATGACCTGCGTAAGGATAATGCCGATATAGTTGCTCACATACATGCCGCCGTAGCACATCAGAAATGCAAGAATCCACTGACCTGCAGTCATCTTTTTCTTCTCAAGCGAAGAAGCCGGTACGGTGCGGATGAGCAGAGCCATCAGGGGCATTGCGATTGCATACATCGGAATCATTGTGATAAGGAGCGCGTATGCCGTGCTGTTCATAAGCTCCGGGTCGACTGCATTTGCAATCGCGGAAGCGCCGATCTGTACGCCGTAGATCATGAGCGTTCCGAGCAGGAACATCAGTCCGAGCTTGGAGAAGTGACGTTTTGTGTCTCTCAGCGTATTGTCTGCTGTAGTTGTTGCAAATTCATTTTCCATAATAAATCCCCTTTAAGTATATTTTTGACAACTTTCCTTGTCAGTATCATTATATATATGACAAGGAAAGTTGTCAAGAACAAAAGTGCGCTTCGCACACTTCCGCGCTTCAAATTTTCTGGCAGCGCAGCTTTTGTTCCGCGCGCCAAGCTGCGCATCTGTGCACACAGTGCTTTTATGCAATAGGACGCAATTTCCTATTGCATAAAAAATTACTTGACCTGACGTAGTAATTGTGGTATAACTACTTCATCAGACGTAGTACTTCTGTCGAGGTAATTTTGAAGGGAGGAGATGACTTGATTGGAAGCGATGTCATGCGGGGTTACAATGACCTGATGATTTTATTCCTGCTTCTGCATGGGGATTCATATGGCTATGAGATTTCCAGACAGATTAAGGAGATTTCCCATGAGAAATATGTTATGAAGGAGACGACGCTTTACTCAGCCTTTACGCGGTTGGAAAAGCTGGGATGCATTACATCATATTTCGGAACGGAGACGAACGGTAAGCAGAGAACTTATTACCGGATCACCGAGATCGGGCGGACCCTTTACCAGGAGAAATGCGAGGAGTGGATGCTGGTAAAGGAAGTTGTGGATGATTTTATCGAATAAAGGAGAGAAGTTATGGACGTTATTTTATCTTATCTGGATAATATGTTTCTGGCAATGCCAAAGACGGCTGAGATGCTGCGGGCGAAGGAAGAACTTGCAACCATGATGGAGGATAAGTATCATGAGCTGATTGCGGAGGGCAGAAAGGAAAATGAGGCGGTCGGCATCGTGATTTCCGAGTTCGGCGATATCAGCGAGCTTATGGAGGAGTTTGGTATCAATGCAGGGGATGGGAGTTCCGTAGGGAATGCCGGAGCAGCAGAGGGAGCAAACGCGTATGGAGCAGCAAGCGGGGCAGGCGCACAGACCAGGAAGCCTGTGCGGGTTATGAGCCGCGCGGAGGCGGAGGAGTACATGCAGGCGGCGAGAAAGAGCGGGAAATGGAAGGCTGCCGGTACAGTGCTTTGCATCTTATGTGCCGTGCCGCTGCTGATCTGCGGGGGGCTTGAAACATTGGCAAATGACCTGGAGACTTCGGCGGGTGTTTTCGGTGCATGGAGCGAGGTATCAACCGTATTGTTCGGACTTGTACCGCTATTTATTTTGATTGGAATCGGGATTACATGTTTTATTCACAGCAATGCAATAATGCATTCATTCGGATATATGGATGACGAACAGATCAGACTTGACGCTTCGTATGAGAAGGAGCTTTGTGCAAGGGCAGAGGAAGAGGGGCATAAAGCGGAGAAGATGCGGATTGTAAGTACATTTTTGTTTATTCTGTGTCTGTTGCCGCTTTTTATCGCGGGAGCAATCTCGGATTATGATGATATAGTGAATGTGGCAGGGCTTTGTCTTATGCTGATGCTTGTGGCGTCTGGCGTGGCGCTTAATATTATCAGAAGAAGCCGCAGAAACTGTATTGCAGATTTGCTAAATGAGGAAACCGGGGAGGATGATGAGGACGAAAAGAAAGAGCGTGGTCCTGTCGTTAAATTTCTGGATATGATTCTGGGCGCTTACTGGTATATTATAACAGCGGTGTATCTTGGGTGGAGCCTTGTCACAAGAGACTGGGGATTCACGTGGATTGTGTGGTTTGTCGCCTGGCCGCTGTATGCAGCGATTAGAGCGGCTGCGAACGCGGTTGGGTAAATTAATAAAAACTTATAAGGCAGAACGGGCGATTATCGGTTATAATAGGAGGGAAAAAGTAATTCGGAGGACGATAGGATGGAAAAGAGGACGAGTATCCCAAGATATCTGATGATGGGAATAAGCTGCCTGGTGCTGATAATCACAATGGGCGCGTTTACAGCCTGCGGGGGAGGTAATGCGGCAGGAGAGGCAGACATTTCGCAGGTAGAGCCGGGTGATACGGAGAATGATGCGGCATATACGATGAGCGTGGAGAGTGCTGAGCCGGGCGGTGTTACATTTACGATTGTAAATAACACTGACGAAGAGGTGTTGTATGGAACCGATTTTGTGTTAAAGCAATACGACAATAATGACTGGGTCAATGTGCAGACGATTATCACAAGTTATCGGTTCAACAAGGGCTTCTACTCCATTCCCGCGCACAGCAGCGCGACGGTGGATCTCAACTGGGAGTGGCTTTACAGTACACTTTCCGATGGAGAATATATGATTTCGAAGACCATCCTTGAGCCGGAGGATGAATCGAATTACGATCAGGTGACGCTGTACGCGGATTTTGTGCTCGATACACAGTAGAGGGATATAGTGTCAGAAAACAGAAAAGGAATGTGGTATAGCAATTTAGAAAGTGCTGCCGCACTAACACGGGTTATAATCCTAAAAGTGTTAGCGCGTCAGCACTTTTTTAAAATACACTAATCAGGTGCCGCACTTTCCAAGATAAGAAAGTAGTTTTCGGCAGGTATCCTTGCAGCGGCGTCCGAGCCCGCGCTTTTTCACCCGGAATATGCCCCACATGCCGGATTCGACATCCCATTTGAGGGTGCCGGAGCGATACAGATAATCACCGGGGCAGGAGGCGCCGTCCTTTAGCTCCATGTTGTAGGTGTTGCCGATACTAAAAGCGCCCTGTAAGGGAATAATTCTGGAATACGGGTCATCCGGCTGCTGTTTCCACGTGTGTCCGTGAATGGTAAAGCCGACATTTCTGGGCTTATCGGCAGGCATCATCGTACGGAATATAACACGGTCGCCGGGGTAAGAGGTAAAAAGTGGAGTTGCGGGATCTCCGTGTACACGGCTGTTAAAGATTTTGGAGATGCGGTTATCCTGCTTAAGCCGGTTCGCAAAACGTTCCGAGCGGTAGTTGTAACCCTTTTCACCGGTATCTTCCGCATCTACATGCTCATCGGGGTCTTCCATGGCGGTTTCCACCAGTTGATTATTTTTGTCAAGCATGCGTATGCCGTTCTGAATGAAGACGACGCACTCACGGTAACTGTCAACGCCCGGCGGTACGATGACCGCCTGCTCTTCGTGGAGTGCAGGCAGGAAGGAATCCTCCCGATACCAGTCGGCGCCGGCGGGTTCGATTATGATACTTCCGAAGAGTCCATGGTAACGGTGGTTGCGCATATCTCCAAAGGACTGCAGGATGCAGGAACCGTATTCACGATCAGCATACCACAAATATTTCTTACTCTCCCCGACGCCGACAGTCTGCTCCCGGTTGTTATAGCCTACATTGATGCCGGAATCACAGACAGGATCGTAGTACAGATATTGTGGATTTAGAGAGACACGCATGGAGGGCGTATGCTTTTTATCGAGCGGCACACGCGGATAGTCAAAGTAAGGAACAGGTTCCGCAAAAAGATTGTGAAGCGTTACCTCGATCCAGTCTCCCGCGTTGGCACGGAGAATCAACGGTTTCGGACGGTAGTTTTTCTCCATTGCGTTTGAGACATCCGCAAGAGGTACAAACAGAAGTCCGTTGGGGTCATGGTCCCCGTGGTCGTTATAGAGAACGTCCCTCTGAATCGCCGCAATGTCATATCTGCGTATGACTGCATCCTTGCCGGGGCAGGGCGGCAGCGGAAGAAGCTGTTTCTTTCCTTTGCAGAGAGGCTTCAGGCGTTTGGTCGGGCGGGGATAAGCTCTTATGATGCCCCAGAGTCCCAGCCATGCATCGTCGATTCCGCCGAAGTAATACAGATAATCTGCGGGAGCGTAAGGCTTTGTAATGTGAATATTAAAAGCCTCAGAAATACCGATTGTCTGTGAGGCAACGTCGGGGGAAGCAGTGTCATCCACCTCCTTCTTCCATGACATTCCGGTGAGATTGAAGGAATGTTGCTCTTCATGTGCACCGTCCAACAGACGGATCATCAGTTCATCCCCGGGGTAAGTCTCCAGAATCGGGGTAGCCGGATCGCCGTGAACAATAGAACTAAACACGTAAGCCGGATCGTCGCCGGGCTTTAAGCGCTCGCGCATCGGTTCACAGCGATAGTTGATGCCCATTACGCCCGGATCGTCGTGGGAACCGGGAACTTCCGGCGGATTCAGCGGGTTTCCGTCGCAATCAAAAAGCATTGCAAAGTCATGCACAAAGAGCGCAAACTCCCGGAAAGAGGTTCCGTCCTTGCGCCGTATGACAGCTTTTGTCCCACATGTCAGAGGCTTTCCGGTTCGGATATTGTGGAAGGTAGCTCCGGCTTCTTCTATAATTAGAGCCCCGAATACACCGTGCTGCTGGTGAGAATTTGCATACAGGTGGTCGTGGAAAAAGACGGCGTTCAGTTTCGTATTTGCGAAAAAACGTTCTATGAGTGTTTCATATTTTCTTGCGCCTGCAATATTATTCCAACCGTTTGCTGCGCCGTCCGAAACAATCGTGTCGAATTTCGTCAGATGGACATGCGTGCCTACGATATCGGTGATAGTCTCTAATTGGAACGGACTTGCGTCAAGGCGCTCCGGCAGCAGGTTGGTCATTCGTATTTCAATGCAGTCGCCGTCGTTCGCACGGAGAACGAGAGGTTCTACCGAAAGTTTTCCTGATTCCACCTTTTGTATGAAGGCGTCAAGTCCGCCATGGCGTTTCAAGGTTTCTTTCAGCACAAAAAATCTTCCCTGCGGGTCATGCCAGCCATAACGGTTATAAGTAACTTTTGCCTGCACGAGTGCGATTTCAAAAACCTTTATACCACAGCAGGTATGACAGGGACAGGTGTCTGCGTAAAGCTCGCCGGGTGCAAAATCAGGAACAAAATTCGCCAGTTCCAGATCAGTCGGCTCGATGAGATTTTCCCCGTTTTCATCCAGAATACCAAGCGGAGGCTGTAGAGGACGTTCGCCGAAGGTACCGTTTATGAAATTGGGATAACCGGGATGCTGGGCGTCTTTTTCGGGGGGCTTTACTCTGTCTTTAAGAGGGAGGAGGGGCGGAATTGCAGTGCCGTCCGGCAGTCTTCCGGTTCCATCTTCCAGACGGTCAAAAATCCGCCACAGTGTCCACATTCCCTCATGAAAATGCGGATAGAGATGACAGTGGAAAATGACGTCGCCGACGGTTCTGTTTAAGCTCCCTGCGCCGTGCAGGATGTCTAACGTATAACACTCCTGCGGACTGATGGAAATGGAATCTATAATCGTGGAATTCTGATTTGCATCCTCTAAACGCCATTGGTGGTTGTGAAGATGAAAAACATGGGTTTCCTTGATGCCGCCGTGAATCAGGCGGATTTTGGAAGGATCTCCCGCATATGCCCGTAAGATTGGCGGCGCAGGATCGCCGTAGACCCAGGAGCTCATGGAGATATCCTCTCCGCTGTCAGCGTGATCGTCTGTCAGCGGCATGCGGTTGCGCATCGGCTCAGAACGGTAGCTGATACCGGTCGTAGCAGAGGGAAGTCCTGTGTGCGGATCGGCCGGCTGATTGCCATCTTTGTCTTTTATCTCAAGCTCATCGTGAAAAAAGACAGCGTACTCGCGAAAGGCAGGATTTGTGGGGTGATAAATGTCCGCGAAGAGTCCGCTTTCAATTTCTGTCCCGGTTTCGGGGGAGCGCCATTTTGCTTCCGCCGCTTCTACGATGATCGCACCGAAAAGCCCGTGCACATTGGTGCCTTCCTCACTGCTTCTGGTATCGCCCATATCATGGAACAGAAAAACGCCTTCTTCGCGTGCATACCAGGTGTAGGTAATACGGTGACTGGTGGTGGAGTCCTTGTTGTAACCTACATCCGCGCCGTCCGAGGTCTGTACATCGTAGTCCATGCCAAGGACATGCAAAGAGAGCGCGCGGTTTAAGGAATGGGAAAAATGAATGACGACCGTATCGCCGATATTTGCCCGGATAACAAGGGGGACGACATCCGGGGACGGCTGCGGTATTTTCTGTGAGAAATTCCGCAGGGCATTTTCACGGATGCGGTTTGCATCTTTTTTCAGGACATAGATAAGACCATTTGGATCATGGTCGCCGTATTTGTTGTACACAATCGGAAGCTCAATTGCTTCTATATCATAGGTCCTTGTCTTTATGGGACAAGGATAACAGCATAGCTCCATAGTTTACCTCCTTATAGTTTACAGTTTAATAGACGGATGTAGTGGTTCGCCTCGCGAAGCACATGGTCGGCGAGCAGAGGGAGGATGATGGAGTCGATCTTGAGCTTTAGAATGCCCTCTGTTCCGGCGGTCTTGAATTGCTGGTATTTTATCGTCTCTTCGAGGGATTTTTTGCGGAGAGCGTCACAGTCGCCCATGACGGCGTTCATTGCATTCCGGTCTTTAGGATTGCACTCCGATGCAATAGCATCCTGTTCGCGCGCCGCTTTTAAAAGTGCGCAGAAAGTATCCCCGAAGTTATCGGCGGTGTCGATCAGCTCCTCCTCGCAGGGGTCTAAAAGTCCGCGGATGAACCATGCGTGCTCCATCATAATCTGATTCCAGAATATTTCCGTCTCACAGAGGTGATGCATGGAAAAGCGGCGTCCGCGCATACATTCCATGACGGTGTCACGATATAGACGCGCTTCCCTTAAAATATGCTGAATGAGCAGAGGATAATTGGCGGTAAAGAGATTGCCGTTTTTAACTTCCCGCAGAATGGATTCCTTAAAATTGATAAGACCGCTCAAAAGCCGCAGGGAGCGCCGGTTCAATTCATGTACCTGGTTTAGGAAGGCTTTGTCGCGGAAGTTTGATAAGCCCTCGTCGCCGCCGCAGCGGAGCGCAAGCTCTAATTCGGAAATGCGGCTGTCGATGGAAATTCCGGTCAGCGATTCGGTTCTCCGTTCCGCCGGGATGGTGAATTCCGTGACAAGCTCACCGGAGCGTATGACGGAATCACTGACTCTGCCGTCGCTGATTCTCACAGCATCCTTAAGAAGCTCCTCGAACTGGGCGCGAAAAAAATCTGCCTGTCTGATCCAGGATTCCTCTTTACAGGGGAATCCTGCCATGAGAAAAAGCGCATGTTCACGCATGATACGGGCAAAAAACAGATGAGTTTCTATGGAAGAAATAGCATAATTGGACATAAGTTGACATACCTTTATAGTTTCGGATTCTGTATAATATATGCTTGGAGACGGCGCGAGTGCAGCATTTCTTTGGAAATGATAAGAAAAATAAATAAATTTATATGAAAAGGTCGAATTTGCGTGCAACAAATGGCATATCCTTTCCGTCATATAGATAAAGGAGGTGTGTTATGGAAGATTATTTGCAGTTAGTTCAGGCGGCAAAGCAGGGAGATACGGAAGCGTTTGCCGCTCTTTATGGAGAAATATATGAGAATATGTATCGGTTCGCACTTTATACGCTGCGTAATACCGCAGATGCGGAGGATGTGGTGAGCGAAGCGGTGACGGAAGCATTTGCGTCGATTCATACCCTGCGCAGGGAAGAAGCCTTTAAAAGCTGGTGTTTTAAGATCCTTGCTAATAAGTGCACAGACAAATTGCGCGAAAGTTGCCGCTTTATAATAGAAGAAGCGGAAGAAATTTCAGATATTGGGAATAGGAGAAGTGAAGGCGGATTGGAGGAGGCGGCAGTCGTGCGTGGATTGTTCTTTGAATTGCCCGCCGAGGAGAGGCTTATTATCGGAATGCATCTGTTCTGCGGCTATAAGAGCAGGGAGATTGCGGAGATTCTACATATGAATGAAAATACCGTGCGCTCAAAGGAGAGCCGGGGGTTGAAGAAGATGGCGGGGAAGCTGAAGGGATAGTGATTTGGCGGGCACAGACCGGAAAGAAAGCAGGGAAATCGGATGTGACGCAGAGAATGGAGGGAGAATATGACAGAGCAGGAAATGTTGAAGAAAATCAAGGAATCCGCAGATGAAATAGAGATACCGGAGAGTATTCGTCCGGAAAATATGAAGAAAAGAATGGATGCACAGCAGACGGCAGAAAATCAAGCGGCAGTACACAGGTCTGTGTGGAAGCGGGGCGGAACGGCGGCACACAGATCCATGTGGAAGCGTGTGGGAGCGGCGGCGGCAGTGCTGGTCGTGGGACTCGGCGGAGCGGCGGCTGTTTCCCATGAGGGAGCGAGTGTATGGCAGACGGCGCAGGACGACGGAGACGGAAACGGAGGAAACGAAGCGGCAGAAGACAGAGCGGACGGCAGAGCGGGGAATGGAACGGCGGAGAACAATGCCGGCAGTGGAGCAGATGGTGGAGATGGAAACGGCGGAAACGGGTCGGCAGAAAACAGCGCGGACGGCAAAGACGCCGCAGAACCTAAGAAAGACGCCGGGGCGCTTTATGTAGTGGCAGAAAATTACGGGGAGGTCTACGATGTTCTCTACAAATACTACGGGGAGAGCGGAGTTCCGGCAATATATAATGCTACAGCTGATTCTATAGATACCGGGGGCGAGGCGAGAGATGAATCGACAGTGGTTTACGAGGCCCCGGCAGCGGGCGGCGCGATGGAAGAGAGTATGGTGGCAGATACCGTGGGCGGAATACAGGATTTACAGTCGCAGAGTATGAAGCAGAACGCCGGGGTGTATGACAACAGTGCAGGAAAGGAAGCGCAGCGGGAGGAAGAAGGCTACTCCAGGACGAATGTGCAGACTGCGGGAGTGGATGAGAGTGACATTGTAAAGACGGACGGTTCTTATATTTATGTGGTTCACGACGATGCTGTGGAAATAATCGATGTGCGCGGCAAGGCAATGAGGGCGGCGGGAGAGATAGAGATTTCCATGGACAGCGCGACGGATCAGGTGCTGGAAATGTATGTGGACGGCGACGTGCTGAACCTGATCGTGCAGAAGGAAAATACGGATCTAAAGGAAAGTGACGGCACAGAAGGGCAGGAGACGAAAAAGAGAGCATATTATATGGAGACAAGCGTAGAAACAGAACTTTTCACTTACGATATTAAAAACCGAAGAAATCCTGTATTGTCGGGCAGCATCACGCAGGACGGCTATTATAAGACTTCGCGTAAACTGGGAAATATCGTGTACCTGTTCACACAGGAATGGATGAATTTGCCGGAACTTACCAGAGAAGAGGCGGCTTTAGGGAAGGACGCAGACGGCTGGATTCCTCTGGTGAACGGGGAAGCGGTTGCGGCGGACTGTATTTATGTGCCGGAATATGGCGAGACGGGATTGATTATCTCCTCTACCGATATTGATAAGCCGGATGAGGTTGTGGACAATACCATGATTATAAACGACTATGTGGATATTTATGTGGGCAGTGGAGCGCTTTATCTCTACGGGACGGAATATGGCCTGAACACAGGCGTAAGAACGCAGATTGCAAAATTTTCGTTAAAGGGGGGCAAGATTCAGGCGGTCGGAGCGACTCTGGCGGCAGGCGAAGTCAGAGACACCTTTGCAATCAACGAGTATCAGGGAAAACTTCGCCTGCTGACAACGGACTGGAGCAACGGTGAAAATGAGAACCGGCTCTATCTGTTTGACGAGGATTTAAAGTTGACGGGGGAGCTTAATGGTATCGCAAAGGGAGAGCAGATCTATGCGGCGAGGTACTTCGGGAATACCGCTTACTTTGTCACCTATCGCAATACCGACCCGCTGTTCGCGGTGGATTTGTCGGACGAGAAGCATCCGAAAGTTTTATCCGAGCTTGAGATTACCGGATTTTCCGAATATCTGCATTTCTGGGGAGAGGATAAGCTCGTGGGAATTGGGTATGAGACAGATCCCGACAACGGTGCGCAGGAGGGCATCAAGCTGACGATGTTCGATATTTCAGATCCGTCGGAGCTTAAGACGCTTGGTACTTGCGTGCTGGATGATCTTGATTACAGTCCGGCGCTTTATGATTACAAGTGCGTGCTTGCGGATGAGGGGGAAAATATACTCGGCTTTGCGGGAGAATCTTACGACTATAACGGAAAAGGTGCAGATATGGAAAGCTATCTTCTTTTTGCATGGGAGGACGGCGAATTTAGGAATCTGCTGACGGAGAAGCTTGATGTGGATGAGGAGAAAACAGACGCAACGTCAAATGTAAACGAGAGTAATTCTGCATCAGATGCGGAGGATTTGACTGTGGAGACTGCTGTCGCAGACGTTCTGTATACAGGAGAGAATATTGGAGATTACAGGGGGCTTTACGTCGGAGATCGGTTCTATATCGTAAGCCCGAGCCGGATCATTTCTTATGACAGGGAAAACGGGTACCGGATGGTTCAGAAGCTAAAGCTGCGGCAGTGAGAATTATGATAGCAGGATTCTGCAAATAAAGTACAGACTTTCAAAAAATGAACCGGAAAGGAGTTTAGGACAATATATCAGTGAAGGGCAGAAAAACAGACTGCCGGAGAACCGTACAGGAGGAAACCGTTGTGACACGTCATGAATTTGCAGAATTAATTGAAGAAGAGGGAGGTAATATCTACGCCTTCTGTTATCATTTGACGGGAAACAGGGACGATGCGGAAGAATTGTATCAGGAGACGATGCTAAAAGCGATGGAACGCTGCGAGATCATTGAGCGTTTGGGAAACCCGAAGAGCTATCTGCTTGGCATTGCCGTGGGAAACTGGAAGAATCAGAAAAAGAAATATGCGCGCAGGCAGAGAATAGCACCGAAGGAACGTATGGAGGAGGACTGGTCCTTCCCCGGGGCGCCGGAAACGCCGTCCCCGGAGGAAGCCTGCATATCCGCGGAGCTGATAGAGCTTGTCAGAATGGAAACAGCGGCATTAAAGGAGAAATACCGGATTCCCGTGTACCTGTATTATTCGCAGGAGCTGAGTATTGAAGAAATCGCAAGGGCGCTGCACATTCCGCGCGGTACGGTCAAGAGCAGACTGCATACAGCCAGAACCGTAATTGCAGAGAAATTGGAGGAACATGGCTATGAGAGATAACAGAAGATCGGACGACAGGTTGGAGGAACTTATGAAGGCAGCCCTCACTTCGAACATGGAGCCGGACGAGGAAGTGAACCGGCGCATCCTCCGCAAGTGGAAGGAGAATCTTGCTATGAGAAAACAGAGAAGAAAAACGTTACAGATTGCTGCGGCAGCAGTTGCCTGCGTGATGCTGACAGGCGTGACCGTGGGTGCGACGGTCCGGTATATGAATGCGGCGGAGGCAGCCGACGCGATGGGAAATGAAGACATTGCGGAGGCATTTCGCGGAGAGGACGCGGTTTCCGTCGGCGAGGTACAGGAGTGGGGAGATTACCGCGTGACGCTGCTCGGTATCACGACCGGTGAGAAGCTGATACATTCTGATTTATCGGAGGATTTTACACCGGACAGTACCTATGCGGCAGTCGCAATAGAGCGGTTGGATGGAACGGCGATGCCGTCTACAAGTGACGATGCTTATGGAGAGATGAGTTTCTTTGTATCGCCGTTAATTCAGGGGCTTACGCCGTGGCAGTATAACATTGCTTCCATGAACGGCGGCTATTCGGATATTGTGGATAATGGGATTTTGTATCGTATCATTGAATGTGATGACGTGATGATGTTCGCAGACCGCACAATTTACCTGTGTGTTTCCAATACTACTTTTTATGAAAATGCAGCATACAATTATGATGAAGCGACAGGGCTGATTTCCCAAAATGCAGGCTACGACGGGATGAATCTGCTGTTTACGCTGCCGTTTGATGCGTCGAGGACAGATTCTGCCGCGGCGGAAGCATATTTGCGGGCGCTTGAGGAAAGCTGGAGTGCGGATAGTGCGGATGACGAAAGCATGGAGGAAGAAACACCCGATATGGCAGCAGCAGAGGCAGAGGCTGACCAGATCCTGGAGGCAGTCAGTGAGGGAAAGAAGGAAGAGGCAGTAAATGGAGCGAATCTGCTTGACACAGAGACGCTTGCGCTGTCCGATGGTCATTATGAATACGACTATCGGACATCAGATGAAGATGGCGAGAGTGACGGTATATGTTATTTTTACCCTGAGGATTTCGTAAACGGGTTTGATGCCATGATCTGTTATAATTTTGACAATGAGGGTGCGGTAAAAGGATTGACGATCATGCTTGTGCAGGACAACGGCGACAACACGGCGGTGCTTGAAGTGTGGGAGAAGGAAATAACTGCGCAGCAGTAAATGTCGTAAAGAAATGCTTGACGGGGCGAAGTCGTTTTGTTAAAATCTTCGTGTAGCACATTTACGGAAGAAAATCTGTGAATGTGCGGATGCTTTGCAAAAAGGAGTCACAGTAAGAGGATTCCTGCATATAATGTAGCAGAGCAGGAGATAACAAGGCGACTTAGCCAAGTGGTAAGGCGTGGGACTGCAACTCCCTGATCGTCGGTTCAAATCCGTCAGTCGCCTCTGACAGAGGGCTGTGCACGAGGAATCGTGCGCAGCCTTTTTGGTATTGTAAAAATAGAAAATAAACAAATAAATAAACAAATTGGAAGTAAATAAGCAAAGTAAAAAGTGAAGAAAACAAGTAAAAAGCAAAATATCTAACAAATAAGCAAACAAAATAAGCAAAAAAGCAAAATAGGACTTTGTTTTTTTGCTTATTTTGTTTAAAATAGAAGAAAAGAACGTATACTTTTGCAGGAAAGGAGATGAGAAAATTGACAGAGGAGGAGATGCAGGGGTTTATCAAGAAAGTTCAGACAATGCAATGTGAGTCGCAGACATTGGAACTAAAGGCGGCGCACGAGGGTTGTCCTAGAAAATTATACGATACGCTTTCGGCTTTCTCAAATCAGGACACGGGCGGCATCATTTTATTTGGCGTGGATGAAATAAAGGGCTATGAGGTCGTCGGTGTATACGATGTTCAGGATTTGCAGAAGAAGGTAAATGAGCAGTGCAAACAGATGGTTCCGGCAGTCAGACCGATTTTTACATCGGGATTGGTGGAAGGAAATTATGTCGTCACAGCAGAGATTCCGGGAATTGATATTACGGAGCGTCCGTGCTATTATGGCGGCGTCGGACGGATGAAGGGTTCTTATATCAGGTCGGGTGACTCGGATGAGCCGATGAGCGATTATGAAATATACAGCTACGAAGCATTTCGGAAAAAGTATCAGGATGATATTCGGGTGAATGAGCGGGCGGATATGACGGCGATTGAGATACCCAAAATGGAACACTATGTAGATACGATAAAGGACAGAAATCCCAAGCTCGCGAAGCTGACAGATGAGGAGATAAAAAGATTCCTAAATCTGTGTGTAGATGGCAAGCCTACACTTGTCTGCACGTTGCTATTCTCAATTTACCCGCAGATGTTCTATCCCCAGTATACGATTAATGCGATGGTTGTGCCGGGATATGAAAAAGGAGAGGTCACAAAGGAGGGCGCACGTTTTCTGGATAATGTCAGAATCGAAGGCACGATTGATGATATGGTGGGGCTGACGATGAAGTTTCTGATAAAAAATATGAAGATTCAGACAATCGTTGATTCAAAGACCGGAGAACGGCGGGATAAGACGGAGTACCCGGTGGTTGCACTAAGGGAGGCGATACTGAATGCGATAATTCACCGTGATTACAGCATTCATACGGAGGCGATGCCGATCGAGGTCATTTTATATAAGGATAGAATCGAAATCCGTAATCCGGGCGGTCTGTATGGGCGAATGTCGTTGGATACATTGGGAAAGACGCAGCCTGATACGAGAAATCCGGTATTGGCGAGAGCAATGGAGACGCTGGGGCTGACGGAAAACCGCTACTCCGGTATTCCGACAATGCAGAGAGAACTCCGGGAAGCAGGGCTTAGAGAAGCGGTGTTTTCAGATTCCAGAAATGAATTTGTGGTGACATTTTATAATGAGGAGGCAAAGCCCGCGCAGATAGAGGAAAACGAAAGCCGCAGACTGTTGGAATTTTGCAGCGAGCCGCGGTCCAGGAAGGAAATAGCAGACTTTCTGGGAATATCCACGATTTATTATGTGACACAGAACTATATCAATCCGCTGCTTGAGACGGGACAGCTTAAGATGACAAAACCGGAAACACCGAAAAGTAAGAATCAAAAGTTTTATAGCTGATTTATTCAGGGAAGGAGTATAACAATATGTTGACAGAGACATTTACAATCCAGGCAGAGGGCTCGCTGCCCGGCGCAAAACTTTGTACTTATATTTTAGAGCCGAGCAATGAGCTTATGATAAAGAAACGCCCGCTGATTCTCATGTGTCCGGGCGGCGGTTATGAGTGGACGTCGGACAGGGAAGCGGAGCCGCTTGCCGTGCGTTTTCTGGCGATGGGCTACCACGTAGCGATCTTGCGCTATTCCTGTGCGCCCGCAGTCTATCCGACGGCGCTTTTGGAGCTTGCATCCGCCATGAAGCTCGTTCATGAATACGAAGAGGAATGGAATGTAAAGGGCGGTCAGATTTATGTACAGGGATGCTCCGCAGGAGGTCATTTAGCGGCAAGTCTTGGCACTTTCTGGCACGAATCATGGATTTCCGAGAAGCTTGGTGTGGAGAATGAAAAGCTACGTCCGGCGGGACTGATCCTCTGCTATCCGGTCATTACCTCGGGGGAATATGCGCACAGAGGTTCATTTGACGCACTCCTTAGAGGACAGAATACGGAAGAAATGCTCGCGCGCGTCTCTCTGGAGAAACAGGTCACAAAACATATGCCGCCGGTATTTCTGTGGCATACATATACGGATGACTGCGTTCCGGTAGAGAATTCGCTGTATCTGATACAGGCGATGCGCAAATATCAGATTCCGGTGGAATTCCATATGTACCCGGTGGGCGGACATGGGCTTTCCGCCTGCGACGAACAGAGCGTGAATGTGGAGGGCTACGGCGTGCAGGAAGAGTGTCAGAGCTGGCTGCCGCTTGTAAAGACGTGGCTTGCGGGAAGGACAAAATAGAAATGTAGAGAATATTGCGTGAAAAAGCGTTCCGAAATATTTTATTTTCCTCCAATTTCAAGAAGGAATAAAGAAATTTTAAAGCTGTATCTGTTACTCTGAACTTGAGATAACTTAGCGGCGCAAAAGCCGCGGGATAAGGAAGGAGAACAGATACATGAAAAGGAACAGGAGAAAGGGTGCGGCACTGTTGCTGATGAGTTGTCTGCTGCTGCAGTTGGGCGTTATGGGCTGCGGCGCGCCGGACGAGACTGTGCAGCAGGAAACGGGTGCACAGGAGGAAAATGATTCAAATACCGGGATGTCGGGAGATGCGGAAACGAGTGATGCGTCGACGGGGCAGTCAGAAGGAACGGATGATGCATCGGCAAAACAGTCGCAAGGAACGGATGATGCACAGGCGGAAAAATATTCTGCGACAACCGGGGATGCAGACGTAGAAAATTTGTTCGATACGGCGGATATTGACGGAAAACTTGTAGAGATATCGGATGCGGAGCTTAAAGTCGCGCCGGTGCAAGTTATTGATGAGAATACCATAGTCATGGTGCAGGACGGGGAGTCCGCGGAGGATATCGTGTATGTTGCCGTTTCAGATAGCACTGTTTTTCAGATTATGAGGATCGACATATCAAGTCTTTCGCTGATTGAAATAAAAGATACCGATAAAAGCGGGATGACAGAGGAAAGTTCCGTGCTTGTATATGGAAGCAAGCAGGATGAGACGCACTGGAGCGCGGATCAGGTCATCCTCGTGAAATGGGAGTAGAAAAAACATGTATGCGGGGAAAGTGTTGAGAACGTCATAAGCAGCATAATAGGAAACAACGGAGAGATACAAAAAGGGATTTCTAAACATGACATGTGTAGTCATTGCGGAAATCCCTTTTTGAAATGCATATAATATAGAAGAAACTGCTTATTTCATGAATACCTTTACAAATTTCTTTTTGCCGCGTTTTACAACAACACCGTCGCCCTTGAAGAAATCGGCGCCGTAAGTCGTCTTTACGTCGGTCACTTTCTCGTCGTTTACGGTGACGCCGCCCTGCTCAACGGCGCGTCTTGCGTCGGAGCGCGTCTTGTCAAGCCCTGTGCGGACAAGTACTGCCATGATATCCATGTCGCGCTCTGCAAAATCCTCTGCGGTCAGCTCAACAGTCGGCATATTCGCGGAATCACCGCCGCCGGCGAAAAGCGCATGGGAGGCTTCTTTTGCTTTTGCGGCTTCCTCCTCACCGTGAACCAACTTTGTCAGCTCGAATGCAAGAATCTCTTTTGCCTCATTAAGCTGCGCGCCCTCCCAGCTTTCCATCGCGTCGATTTCCTCAAGGGGCAGGAAGGTCAGCATACGAATACATTTTAATACGTCGGAATCCGCGACGTTTCTCCAGTACTGGAAGAAATCGAACGGGGAAGTCTTGTTCGGATCGAGCCAAACAGCGCCGGACTGTGTCTTGCCCATCTTCTTGCCCTCGGAGTTCAGGAGCAGATTAATGGTCATAGCATATGCATCCTTGCCGAGCTTGCGGCGAATCAATTCCGTACCGCCTAACATGTTGCTCCACTGGTCGTCGCCGCCGAACTCCATGTTGCAGCCATATTTCTGGTATAAGGTATAGAAATCGTAGCTCTGCATAATCATGTAGTTGAATTCAAGGAAGCTTAGGCCCTTTTCCATACGCTGTTTGTAGCACTCAGCGGTCAGCATGCGGTTGACCGAGAAATGCGCGCCGACCTCGCGCAGCACGTCGATATAATTTAAGTCCATCAGCCAGTCCGCGTTGTTTACCATCAGCGCTTTTCCTTCGGAAAAATCAATGAAGCGGCTCATCTGCTGTTTGAAGCAGTCACAGTTGTGCTGAATGGTTTCCGGCGTCATCATCTGGCGCATATCGGTACGTCCCGATGGGTCGCCGATCATAGCGGTGCCGCCGCCGATTAAGGCAATCGGCTTATTTCCTGCCATCTGCAGACGCTTCATCAGGCACAGCGCCATGAAGTGTCCGACGTGCAGGCTGTCCGCTGTCGGGTCAAAACCGATGTAGAAAGTGGCTTTTCCGTTGTTGATCAATTCTTTGATTTCTGCTTCGTCTGTTACCTGCGCGATCAGACCGCGGGCAACTAATTCATCGTACAATGTCATTGTGGTTATTTCCTTTCTTTTAACTATGATTGTCTAAAGAGTGAGTTCTACGACGGAACGCTTCGGCGTCATACCAAGGTTTTCGTAAAAGCGGGCGGCATTTTCATTGAAAGACCAATAATCAAGGAAAACGGAAGCTACGCTATGTGCCCTGGCCTCTGCAAAAATGTATTCCATAAGCTCTTTTCCGTAACCGCATCTGCGGCATGAAGTATCTACGCCGATCTCATTAATGAAATAATCGAGACGGTCGCATTTCATACAGATATTTTCCACGGTGACGATCCGCACAAGAGCATAGCCGGTGATCTTCTGGTCTGCCTCGCATACAAGAAGGCGGTAGTTTTCATGTGAGGCGGTTTCATAGAGAGATTGGTCGAATTCCTCTGCGTGCTCCGGCATCCGGAAAATATCCGGGCGGCCCGCGGTGTGCACGGCGTGAACCTGTCTGCGGATGGCGCAGACAGCAGGCATGTCGTCGTTTGCGGCAAAACGTATCATGGGAATCTCCTTTCTGTTGTGTTTTTCTGGGGTGGTGTGCTGTATCGCGCAAAAAACCCCCGTCCTTCGAAAAGGACGAGGGTATAATCTCGTGTTACCACCTTTTTTCGCAAACAGCTCGCGCTGCTTACCTCTGCGAGTGTCCAACAACACTCCGGCGCTTCTAACGTGCGCCACTCCGTCACAGCCTACTGCAATCCATCCGTTCCTGCGGTATAGCATATACATTGTCCGCATAAGGTATGCATCGATTCGGTGTGAGGCTCGGGGATGTATTCGTAATAAGCTTTCCATGCACCTCTCATCAACCGGTTACTTTCTGTTCGTTCCGCTTATTCTTACTTCTTCCCGTCAAAGCCATTGTTCTGCTTCGATTAAACGTATTATAGTCACCGGAAGCAGGATTTGTCAACTATGAAATTTGAAAATATAAATTCTTTTACAGAGAAAAGCATACGCTGCCGTAGCGAACGCGCTATTATCATGAAAACAAAAAGTTTCGAAAATAACATAAGTATCGAAAATATACAAAAGATATTTATTATTTTCGAAAATATGATACAATATATCTATAATTCCGGTAAGCGGGAAAGGGAATACTTACCGGAAAATGATCAGAGAAATGGAGAAGTATCATTATGGGAAAGAGAATCAGGGCACTGCTTATGGCAGTGGTGATGCTTGCAGCGACGTTTGCAACATCGGTTATGGACGTAGTGACAGTCGCGGCGGCAGAAGAGCTGACCCTAAAACTGCACTATCACAGGGAAGACGGGAATTATGACGGATGGGATGTCTGGCTCTGGGAAGAGGGCGGGGACGGCGCCGCTTATGCGTTCGAAGAGGAAGACGGGGAGATGGTGGCGACGAAGGTGATTACACCGGGCGTATCTTCCGTCGGATTTATTGTCAGAACCGCTGATTGGACAAAGGATATTGACGCGGACCAGTTTATTGACATTTCGGAAATGGTTTCGGGTACGGTTCACATTTATGTAGAGTCCGGTGTAGAGGGATACACCAAGGAATATGGAGAAGATGCCGTGACAGGAACAAAGCTTTCAAAGGCAAAATATAACGATGAGACACAGACGGTCACCGCCAAGCTGACAGGCGAGGTAGAAGGTGATCTGGCAGGCGCATTTTCCATTACAGGTAAGGATGGCAATGTAGCGATTACGGAGGTGACAGAGGGCGGGCAGTTTGAATACCTCATTTCTCTGGAAAGACCGCTGGATCTGACGGATGAATATAGTATTACATTTGACGGAAATGAGTATCCGATCGTTTTGCCGAATATTTACTCCACAGAGGCGTTTGAAAGCGAGTACACCTATACGGGTACGGATCTGGGTGCAACGTGGAGCAGTGAGAAGACACAGTTTCGTGTATGGGCGCCGACTGCAGAGGCGGTAAAAGTAAATTTATATGAATCCGGGACTGAGGGAACGGACGATCTGACCGAGCAGCTTTCCATGCAGCCGGATGTAAACGGAACATGGGTGACAGAAAAAGAGGGCGATTTAAACGGTACCTATTATACGTATGTGGTCACTGTGGGCGGAACAGAGACAGAAGCATGTGACCCGTATGCAAGAACCACCGGGGTAAACGGAAAACGCGCGATGGTCATTGACCTTGCGTCCACCGATCCGGAGGGATGGGAGAATGATAAGAATCCGCACGCGGGAGAAAATTATACGGACGCCATAATCTATGAATTGCATGTGAGAGATTTATCCTCGGATGAAAGTTCGGGAATTACCAATACGGGCAAGTTTCTGGGAATCATTGAAACAGGTACGACGACGGAGTCCGGAATTCCCACTGGATTAGACCATATGAAGGATCTGGGAATTACGCATCTGCATCTGCTGCCGTCTTACGATTACGGCTCGGTGGATGAGACGAAGCTGGATGAGGCACAGTTTAACTGGGGCTATGATCCGGTGAACTATAACGTGCCGGAGGGATCCTATTCGACAGATCCATATAATGGAGAAGTTCGTGTAAAGGAAATGAAGCAGATGGTGCAGGGGCTTCATGAAAATGGCATCAGCGTTGTCATGGATGTTGTGTACAATCACGTATATAATGCATCTGAATTTTGCTTCAACCAGATCGTACCGGGCTATTTCTCACGTATTGACGAAGAGGGAAATTATTCGAATGGTTCCGGCTGCGGAAACGACACGGCTTCGGAGCGGGAAATGGTTCGCAAATATATTGTGGAATCGGTAAAATACTGGGCAGAGGAGTACCATATTGACGGATTCCGCTTTGACCTTGTAGGACTGCTCGACACGCAGACAGTAAATGAGATCGTAGAGGAGGTACATAAGGATTATCCCGACGTCATTTTCTACGGAGAAGGATGGACCATGGATACTACCTTGACGAAAGAAGGATATGCCATGGCGACGCAGATCAATTCTGCCGAGACGCCGGAATTTGCGTATTTCAATGATACGCTGCGCGACGCTTTAAAAGGAAGCGTATTTGAGACTTCTGAAACAGGCTATGTTTCCGGGGCAGAGGGTTTAGAGGAGACGATTGTACAGAACTTTTTCGGTGCGGCGGACTGGTGCTCTTCACCGTCACAGACTGTCAATTATGCATCCTGCCATGATAACTTAACGCTTATGGACCGCATCGCACGCTCTACGATCAACGAGTCGAGGGCGGACCGGGTGCGCATGAACAACCTTTCAGCGGCAATTTACATGACGTCGCAGGGTATCCCGTTTATGCAGGCGGGCGAGGAAATGCTCCGCACGAAAATGAAATCCAGCGGCGAGTATGATGAGAACAGCTATTCTTCGCCGGATTCTGTCAACAGTCTGAAATGGGATACGCTAAACGAGGAAGAATACCTGAATACATACGATTATTACAAGGGTCTGATTGCGTTCCGAAAAGCGCATCCGGCATTGCGCATGACGACGGCGGAGGATGTGGAAGCGAATATTACCGCTGTGGAAGGTCTTGACGCCAACGTCACCGCATTTGAGATCAAAGGCGGTGCAAACGGCGACAGTGCAGAGGGAATGTTCATGATCTTCAATCCGAACGGTGAGGAAACGCAGGTAACACTTCCCGACGGTGTATGGGACGTATACATTAACGGCGAAAAGGCGGGCACCGAGATACTTGAGACCATCACAGATAATACGGCAACCGTCGCGCCGATTTCTGCAATGGTGCTGGTGAAGGGGGAAGGAGAAGCGCAGACGACGGTTGATGCTGCAGACGCAGATACAGTAAAGCCGATCAATAAAGGTCTGATTGCAGCGGTGGCAGCAGGCGTAGCAATTGTGGCAGCAGGCATTTTTGTGGTTGTGAAAAAGAGAAAGAAATAAGAAGATGCATAAACAAATCATTTCTTACCAATACTATTTCTAACCAAATAGAAAAGAGGTAGAATCATGGTATTGAGCGAAAAAGAAACGGCAGCCATCAAGGATTTACAGACACAGGAGCAGACCTGTATTGAGAAATACGGAAGATACAGCACAGAGGCGAAGGATCCGGTGCTGGTAAATCTTTTCACGGATTTGAAGAAAAAGGAGCAGCAGCATTATGACTCCCTCGGTCAGGTGTTAAGCGGCACCGTGCCGAAGTGCAATGTAAATGACAGCCACGGCAAGGAGTACAGTCCGACGGCGACCTATCAGTCCGCAGTGGAGAGCGAGGACAAGAAGCTGGACTGCTTTCTTGCGACCGACTGTATTGGTACGGAGAAGCTTGTTTCCTCCGAGTATAACTCTGATGTGTTCGTATTTAGCGACCCGGACGTTCGTAAGCTGCTCGCGGACATTCAGGTGGAGGAGCAGAACCATGCGGAGATGCTCTACAAGTACAAGACCGCAAACAGCATGTCATAACAGAATAAAATCATTTCAAAAAGAATTCGGAAGTATTATCATAGATTCCGGATTCTTTTTTTGTAAAAAAATTTCCAATGTGTGAGACCATTTCCGGTTTTCAAGCATCTAATCTATGAAAACGAAACAAAAGCCGGCGGAAAGGATACATATGAAGAAAGAACAACTAGGACAACTGATCATCGCATCTGAGGACATGATGTATCATGTTGCGAAGACTCTGCTCTACAGCGATGCAGATTGTGCAGACGCGATACAGGAAGCGATTGTGAAAGCATTTTCGAATTTACACACCCTGCGGCAGGATTCATTTGCGAAAACGTGGCTGGTACGGATTTTAATCAACGAATGCTATGCCATTATGCGGAGGGAGAAGCGCATCGTGTCTCTTGAGGATTTTAACGCGGAGGACGTGGCAGACGAGCAGACGGATTACTCCGATCTGTATGAGGCGGTCCGCCGTTTGCCTAAGGAGGCGAGACTTTCTGTCACGCTCTATTACATGGAGGGCTACAGCGTAAAAGAGATCGCCGAACTGATGGATACGACGGAGAGCGCGGTCAAGAACCGGCTTGCAAGAGCAAGAGCAAAGCTGAAAACGGAGCTTGAGGTAGCGACATGAGACAGAGATAAAGAAACGTGGCGAAAAAAGGGGCAGCGGATAGATTTGGAGGTATGGATATGAGATTAGAGGATATGGAGCATGAATTTCCTAAAATGCCGGAAAATATGCGGGCAATGATAGAGAGGGAGGTAGAAAAGCAGATGAAGACAGAGACAGAACAGAGCGGGAAAGCAGAGAAGATAACAGGAAAGGCAGTGAAAACAGCAGGAGCGGCACAGACAGAGAAAGCGACGGGACCGGCACGCCGCAGGAACAAACGTATGGCACGCCGGACGCTTGTCGCAGCGCTTGTTGCGGCGATGGTGCTCGGCACGACAGTATTTGCGGGCGTGGTATATCAGATGCGTGCAAAATCTGCCGGAAAATACGCGGTAGAGATCAAGACAGAAGGAAACAGCGGGGAGATTGCGGGAACAGAAGGTTCGGAGCAGACAAATATAGAGATTCCGACGGTGAAAATGGACCTGTCCTATGTGCCGGAAGGAATGGTCGAGACGGAGAAAGGGAAGTACAGCTATGAGGACAACCTGTATCACGGAGGCGTGTCCATCGTGTTCTATGCAATGGATACCGGAGATGACCAGTTTGAGATGTTGGAAAAGGGCGTAATTGCAAGCGAAGAAATGAATGTAAACGGGTACAGCGGCGTTTATCTGGAATACCAGAGCTTAATCGAAGATGAAACCTCGTTCAACCAGCGCATTTATGTGGCTTATACAGATGTACATTATGTCATGGAAATGTTCGTGGGTTCAGATGTGACGAAAGAGGAGGCGATTAAGGTTGCGGAGGGGGTCAGGCTGACTCCGGTGACAGATGCGGCAGAAGAGCAGAATATTGTGTGCGACTTTTCATGGAGCGATTATCTTGCAAGTCTTGAGGAAACAGAGGTCACAGAGGAGTTTTCCGAGACGACTGTGGATAAGTCTGCGCTTTCAAATACACACGCGGTAGGGGAAAGCTTCTCTCTCAATACCTTTGCAGACGATGAGGATGGAAATTTAACAGTAAAGGTTGCAGATGTGCAGATTTGTGATGATATTCATCTGCTGGATACCTCATTGCTGGATCAGGATGAAAGAAAGGAGCTCGACGAGGTAACGGATGAAAGCGGAAACCTGCTTCCGACAGAGCTTTCCTATGTAAAACGGGGTGACGGCGTGGATTCGCTTTCCGAGATCGTAAAGACGAGGGAAGCGGAACAGAAACTGATTTACGTGACAGTCGAGTATACAAATCCGGGCGATTCTGAGCTTAATAACGTGCTCTTTTTCGGAAATCTAGTCAAAATGAAAGAAGATGGAAACGTGATGCGTATGTATTTTGGCGAGACGGGAGATGATTGGAATGAAGTACAATACAGCGGACCTGCAATGCATCGGGAACTGTGGTATTATGATGTCCACGGCGGCGAGCGCGGCAACAACTATATCGCAAACATTGGTGCCGGAGAGACAGTGACGGTTCATATGGCATGGATCGTACCGGAAGAAGAGCTGCCGTACTGTTACCTGAATCTGGACACATACGGCGGATGCTATGAATTCAGTGACACGTCCCTTGCAGTAGGGTATGTCGATCTTAATCAGTAAAAAGCGGCTGCCCGTTTGGCGCAAGTGGCTGCCCGTTTGGCAAAAAAAGTTTATTGACAGAAACATAAAAACATGATAAATTAATAACCATTATATCGATATAATGACTGACAGTCTGAAAGGAAATGCTATGAACGTATTATTTTTAAACAGCTTAAGACGAAGAGAGAGATACAAACGATTGTAATTATCGCAGGATATTCCGCATGATTACAGGAGTTTGTGTCCGGTTTTCGTGCGGTGCTGTTTTGAATATGTCATAGATGCAGAACCGCAATAGATTTAGCATAATGCTAAGTTGTTGCGGTTCTTTTTTATGCAATAGGAAATTGCGTCCTATTGCATAAAAGCACTGCGTGCACAGATGTCGGAAGGAACAGGCAGAAACCAAATAATCGTTGATACAAGGAGGCAGCAGAATGGAAATACGGGTAATGACAACAGAAGATTATGAACAGGTCTATCATTTATGGATCAACACACCGGGTATGGGATTAAATGATCTGGATGATTCGAGGGAAGGAATCGCGAAGTATCTGAACAGAAATCCAACGACATGCTTTGTTGCGGTGGATGAAGGCAAGATTGCAGGCGTTATTATGGCGGGACATGACGGCAGACGCGGTTTTATCCATCATACGACAGTCGCAGAGGAGTACCGCAAACAGGGAATCGGACGGGAATTGGTGCGTCATGCGTTAACGGCGCTTGAGAAAGAAGGAATTAATAAAGCGGCGCTTCTTGTATTTCGCCGAAATGAGTTGGGAAACATATTCTGGGAGAATGTTGGTTTTACAGACAGGGAAGACATTGTCTATCGGAATAAATGTATTCACCGGCTTGTGCGGATTGATACGTGAAAAGGCTATACAAATACCGTTTCTTTATTTCTCTTTTTCGTATAGATATGGTATAATTCTTAAGGAAAGTATCAGATTCAGAGCAGAAAAAGAGAACAGCTCTATACGAAAGATAAAACTGCTCTGAA
>ERZ808041.502-NODE-502-length-29246-cov-4.544414_pt1 | contig 29246 bp, 24 predicted proteins | sample MGYA00380192_ERZ808041 | MGnify/ENA primary metagenome ERZ808041 (study PRJEB31490, sample SAMN06133412) | mouse gut metagenome | isolation source: Z1_1 | host: mice | place: China: Chengdu | collected 2015-05 ...
GGCAAGAGGCTGGAATATCTGTGGATGTATTATAGAGCCTGGCTTTTTGCAGCCATAATACTGGCGGGGCTTGTCTGCCTTGGGGTGACTATGTACAAGGGGATGCACACAAAGGTTCTGCTTAATGCCGTCGTGATTGGGGGAGACAGCCAGAAAGCAGAGTGGCTTAAGGATTCATTTTCCCAGTATGCAGGTATCAGGGAGAAGGACGGAGAGGTGCGCGTCCGGGCAAATATTCCGGATGACAAGGGAGGTACCACCAGCAAGACAGCGCTGACTACGCTCATGGGGGCTGATGCAGTAGATGTGCTGGTGTGCTCGGAAAGCGTCTTTCTGGAGTATGCCGACCAGGAGGGATTTATGAATATGGATGAGCTTCTGGGTGAAAATGGAGTGGCCTATGGTGGGACAGCCAGTGATTACGGCGTTCTTCTTGAAGCCGGAAATATTCTGGAGAAGGAGGCTATGACCTCCTACGATACAATCTATGTTGCGGTTCCGGTCAACAGCCAGAATCCGGAGATGGCGGCTAAGTTTATCGAGTATCTATTGCAGTAAAGGGTTATGACGAAGAAGGAATTTAAACGCGCTGTGCAATGCGGGCTTGGGCGGTGTGTCCAGGAATTGCAGACGACTCAGAATTTGGAGAAATACCGAGATATAGTATTGTGGGCGTGTACCCATGAAGCTGCCTACGACGCCCAATGCGAGGGGCCAAAAAGCCGCCATCTCTATGAGATGGTAAAGTGTTTTCCGGACAGGCAGCCCTTTGTAGAGGCGGCGGCAGTTTATCTTGACAAAAATATATTTGATTATGGATGGGGATTTTCCTATGCCTGCTGTTTTCTTGAGTTTGCGGCTCAGGACGGGAATCTGTCTGCCGCCGGAATATTGAAAAAATACTATGGCATGATGTATGAGATGTTAAAACATCCTAATCGGCATATTTCTGAAGATATACCGCCGCTGCGCTATAATTTCAGCGTTCTTTGTATCTCGGTTGTGAGGCTTGCGCATACAGAAGATGAGTGGGAAAAGCGATATTTTAAGGTTATGGAGGAGTTGGGTTTTTTGTTCCTTCAAAATCCCAGGCTTTGTTATTGGCATTTTGAAACATTTCAATGGTATGGGGAAGATAAGCGCGGTAAGGCCAATATCCGCAGGAGGATAAAGGAAAAAGCTAAGAACAACAGAGGGATACAGAGCTATCTTCTGTCTATGGAAAAGCAGGAGGAATACTGGAAAAACGAGGGAGACGAACCCCGACGAAAAAAGCAGGAGGCTCTGACCGCAGACAATATATATCATAACCTGAAGGAGGGAGGCCGCGTCGGCAGGACGGTTCCAATCATGGCGGCGTCTATGATGTTAAAAAACGGCAAGACAGAAGAAGTAAGAGAGCTTACGGCTTATTACCAGAAGGAGACAGACCTGTCATTGCGTTCGCAGCTTCTATGGCTTTTAGGAAAGGGAAGGTGTCCTGAATTCCTGGATGCAAAGACGGTGATACGGGATTCCAGGTCAGAGGATGAATGCCTCAGGGAAAATGCATTTCTAGCTCTACAATCTGTCAGGGATAAAAAGGTTCACGATTATGCAATAGAGCTTTTGGACAGAAAAGAACGGACAGAGGATGTAATCTGTCTGCTTGCCAATAACTATCAAAAGGAAGATCATGACATCTTAGTTTCTCTGGTAACGTCCCTTCCGGTCACTTATAAAGAAAACATTTCATGGCACGGGCCGTTTATGGCAATCCTTGACATGTTTAAGCGGGGCGGCTCAAAATATTTGCCCAAAGAGCTTCTGCCGTATATCTATGAGAATACCCTGTGCTCATGCTGCCGGTTTTCTGCCGTCAGGGAAATGAGCAGGAGGCGGATGCTGTCGGAGGATATTATCAGGGAGTGTCTGTGGGACAGTTATGAGGATACGCGGGAATTTGCAAAGAGAAAGCTAAAAAGGTAAAAAGGTTTGGAAACTAATTGGAAATACTTGACGAATACTGGTAAAACCAGTAAAATATTATGTGCGACTTAGAAAAATATATAGTTTTTAGGAGGTCATGACAAATGGCAAAATGGGTTTATATGTTCACAGAAGGTAATGCAACCATGAGAAACCTTCTTGGTGGTAAAGGTGCAAACCTTGCTGAGATGACAAGCTTGGGCCTTCCGGTACCGCAGGGCTTCACAATCACGACAGAGGCGTGTACACAGTATTACGAGGACGGCAGGAAGATCAATGACGAGATCATGGACCAGATCATGGAAGCCGTTACGAAGATGGAAGCCATTACAGAGAAGAAATTCGGTGACAAAGAGAATCCGCTTCTTGTTTCCGTTCGTTCCGGTGCAAGAGCATCCATGCCAGGTATGATGGATACCATCCTGAACCTTGGTCTGAATGAAGATGTTGTGGAGACACTTGCTGAGAAGTCCGGCAACCCGCGCTGGGCATGGGACTGTTACAGAAGATTTATCCAGATGTACTCAGACGTAGTTATGGAGGTTGGTAAGAAATATTTTGAAGAACTGATCGACAAGATGAAAGAGGAGAAGGGCGTTAAGCAGGATGTTGAGCTTACGGCTGAGGATCTTAAGAGCCTTGCAGGACAGTTCAAGGCAGAATATAAGGAAAAGCTCGGACAGGATTTCCCGACTGACCCGAAGGAACAGTTAATGGGCGCTATCAAGGCTGTATTCCGTTCATGGGACAACCCAAGAGCGAACGTATACCGTCGTGACAACGATATCCCGTATTCATGGGGAACCGCTGTAAACGTTCAGTCCATGGCATTTGGTAACATGGGTGACGACTGCGGTACAGGCGTTGCATTTACCCGTGATCCGGCCACAGGAGAGAACGGTCTGTTCGGTGAGTTCCTGACGAACGCACAGGGCGAGGACGTAGTTGCAGGTGTACGTACACCGATGCACATTTCCGAGATGGAGCAGAAATTCCCAGAAGCATTTGTTCAGTTTAAGAAGGTATGCGAGACTCTTGAAAAGCATTACAGAGATATGCAGGATATGGAGTTTACGGTAGAGCACGGCAAGCTTTATATGTTGCAGACACGTAATGGTAAGAGAACGGCTCAGGCTGCCCTTAAGATTGCATGTGACCTTGTAGATGAAGGCATGAGAACAGAGGAGGAAGCTGTTGCGATGATTGATCCTCGTAACTTGGATACCCTGCTTCATCCACAGTTCGACGCTGCTGCCCTAAAGGCTGCTACACCGATGGGGAAGGGTCTTGGCGCATCTCCGGGAGCTGCATGTGGTAAGGTTGTATTTACGGCAGAGGATGCGGTAGAGTGGCATGCAAGAGGAGAGAAGGTTGTTCTTGTACGTCTTGAGACATCACCGGAGGATATCACAGGTATGAAGTCTTCACAGGGTATCCTGACTGTCCGCGGCGGTATGACAAGCCATGCAGCGGTTGTTGCCCGTGGAATGGGTACATGCTGTGTATCCGGATGCGGCGATATCGCTATGGATGAGGAGAATAAGAAGTTTACGCTGGCAGGAAAGGAATTCCACGAGGGAGACGCTATCTCTATTGACGGTACAACCGGTAACATCTATGACGGAATCATTCCTACTGTTGACGCTAAGATTGCGGGAGAGTTCGGAAGAATCATGGCATGGGCGGACAAGTATAGAAGATTGAGCGTTCGTACCAATGCTGATACACCGGCAGACGCGAAGAAGGCTGTTGAGCTTGGCGCAGAAGGTATCGGCCTTTGCCGTACAGAGCATATGTTCTTTGAGGAGGACAGAATTGCTGCATTCCGTGAGATGATCTGTTCTGATACGGTAGAAGAAAGAGAAGCAGCCCTTGAGAAGATTCTTCCATATCAGCAGGGAGATTTCGAGGCTCTCTATACAGCGTTGGAGGGCAATCCGGTTACGATTCGTTTCTTAGATCCGCCGCTTCATGAGTTCGTTCCAACAGAGGAGGAGGATATCAAGAAGCTGGCTGACGCTCAGGGCAAGACCGTAGAGCAGATTAAGACTCTGATCGATTCTCTCCATGAGTTTAACCCGATGATGGGACATCGTGGATGCCGTCTTGCAGTTACCTATCCTGAGATTGCGAAGATGCAGACAAAGGCTGTAATCCGCGCGGCGATCAATGTGAAGAAGGCTCATCCGGACTGGGCGGTTAAGCCGGAGATTATGATCCCGTTGATTGGCGATATCAAAGAGCTTAAGTATGTAAAGAAGTTTGTCGTTGAGACAGCGGACGCTGAGATCGCGGCAGCAGGTATTGAGCTTGAGTATGAAGTTGGTACGATGATCGAGATTCCAAGAGCAGCTCTTACAGCGGACGAGATTGCTAAGGAGGCTGACTTCTTCTGCTTCGGTACCAATGACCTGACGCAGATGACCTTCGGCTTCTCACGTGATGACGCCGGTAAGTTCCTGGAAGGATACTATGACGCTAAGATTTACGAGAATGATCCGTTTGCGAAGCTTGACCAGACAGGTGTTGGTAAGCTGATGGAGACTGCCCTTAAGTTAGGCAAGCCGGCTAATCCGAAGCTTCATATCGGTATCTGCGGCGAGCACGGTGGAGATCCAAGTTCCGTAGAGTTCTGCCATAAGATTGGTCTGGATTATGTATCCTGTTCACCGTTCCGTGTGCCGATTGCAAGACTGGCGGCAGCACAGGCGGCGATTGCGAACAAATAGAGTATTGGTAAAAAATTTATAGTGTATATTATATGGGGAACTTTTCTTGTGTTATGTTTTTGGATATTGCATGGGGAAGGTTCCCTTGTATCATTGGCAGAAATATATAAAGAGGTAATGGTGTGATGAAAAATTATTACAGCACGATTGACGGTATTGTGCTTACATTTTCGGATATAGAGGAGGATAGTAATGGATTTGATTCTATTACGTTCCGTTTTGAGAGAGCTAATGATAGTGGGTTTGATTTTGCAGATGTGCTAACAGAGCTGCTATTGTTAGCCGTTGGTATGAATATTTTGGGTTTTAAATTCATAAGGAGAGCAAAAAGAGCATGAAGATTGGAATTTTAGGAGCAGGCAGCATCGCCCATAAGATGGCGGAGACTGTCGGCAGTATGGACAAGACAGAAGTATACGCAGTAGCCTCCAGAAGCCTGGAAAAAGCAGAGAATTTCGCGAAACAATATCAGCTTCCTAAAGCATACGGAAGCTACCAGGAGATGTTAATGGATTCGTATGTAGACCTGGTTTACGTTGCGACGCCACATTCACACCATTATGAGCATGTAAAGATGTGTCTGGAACACGGCAAGCATGTACTCTGTGAAAAAGCATTCATGATTAACAGTTCTCAGGCAAAAGATGTGGTTGGAATAGCAAGAAAGAAGAAGCTGCTTCTGGCAGAGGCCATATGGACTCGGTATATGCCTTCAAGGACACTAATCCGCGAGGCTGTGGACAGCGGTATCATTGGAGAGGTTACCTCTCTGACGGCGAATCTTGGATACGCGATTGGGAATAAGGAACGTCTGGTCAGATCAGACCTTGGCGGGGGCGCTTTGCTGGATCTGGGGGTATATCCCATTAATTTTGCGCTGATGGTATTTGGGGAGGACTATCAGGACGTCACGGCGCAGGGGATTCTGTCAGACCAGGGAGTGGATTTGCAGAACAGTATCACTCTGACCTGGAAAAACGGGAGGATGGCGCTTCTTCACTCTAACATGCAGGCGCTTACAGACCGCAGGGGTATCATACATGGGGATAAAGGATATCTTGTTGTGGAGAATATCAACAACTGTGAGGCAATCAGCGCCTATGATCTTGACAGAAGGCTGATAAAACAGTATGAGATACCGGAACAGATTACAGGGTTTGAATATGAAGTGGAGTCATGCCGCAAGGCTTTAGAAAACGGTGAGATTGAATGTAAAGAGATGCCTCTTGCCAACAGTGTAGCCGTAATGGAATTGATGGACAGGATACGTGAGATTCTGGGAATCCGCTATGCTTGTGAGGTATAACAAGTCAGCGCGTCAGGGCTGCCATAGTGCATATCCTGACGCGCATTGTTTTATCTGCGAAGCTGGAACTTCTGAACCGATCTCTTTAATTCTCCCGCCTGCTTATACAGCTCACTGGCAGAGGAGGCAGATTTTTCGGCAGTCACTGTATTGGTATGGACAACATCAGAAATCTGATCAACGCCTGCGGTAAGCTGTTCAAGAGACATTGCCTGCTGCTGCGCTGAGTCTGCAATCTTCTGTATCAGCTCAGCCGTGTTCTGTGAGCCGGTTACGCCCACAGAGAGCGCCTCCGTCGTGTCGCCGGACAGGGATGTGCCGTGTTTGACAAGCTCTAAAGAATTCTCAATCAGCTTCGTAATGTCCTTTGCGGCAATAGAGCTCTTGTTGGCAAGGCTCTGTACCTCATCCGCAACAACGGCAAAGCCTTTGCCCAGGTTGCCGGCGCGCGCCGCCTCAACCGAAGCATTAAGCGCAAGAATATTCGTCTGGAAGGAAATATCTTCAATAGTCTTAATGATACCGCTAATCTGCAGCGAGGATTCGGAAATATCCTCCATGGCGGAGGTAAGCTCCTCCATCTTTTTGCTGCATGCTTTAAGCTTTCCGGCAAGGTCAATGGAGGATTGCCGGGCAACATCCGCGTCTTGGGAGGTGGACTTCACCTGTCCGGACAACTCCTGGATGCTTGCGGACAATTCCTGGATAGCGGAAGCCTGCTCAGTAGCGCCGTTGGAGAGAATCTGTGCGTCTGACGCTACCTGCTCAGACTCGTCGGAAACCAATCCTGCGGTCTGGTTGATCTGTAATAACGCGTGGTTCAGGGAATCTAAAATCTGGCTGAGGGCATTCTGTATTGGAAGGAACTCTCCCAGGTAATTATTGTCAATAGTCAGATCCATCTTGCCGCTAGCCATCTGAGCCAGCTTAGAATCAATATCATGTATGTATTTTTTAAGTTCATTTTTCGTCTCATGGATAGAGTCAACAAGCATTCCAATCTCGGAGGTGTCTGACTCCAGGGCAAAATCCGCAGAAAGGTTTCCGGTGGAAATCTCGCTCATCTGATCCCGTACAGCAATGATAGGCTTCAGGATGCGTTTGCGCGTAACGTACATAACAATCAACTGGATGCATCCTACCAGCACCATAGAGAGGATAATGAGCAGACGGATGATTGTGGAACGCTGGTTAAGCTTCTGGATATCCTCCTTGGTTCTCGTATCCAGAGTAGAAAGGAATTGCTCTTTAATTGCGTTAATCTGGGTGATGGCCGTGCTGTAATCCTTGCCATACACGTAATCCAGAGCATCCTTAAGATTCCCTGCCTGTACATTCTCCATGGCATTTTCCTCCAACGGAACCAGGTTGTTGGACAGGGCGGACATCTCGTCAATCATCGCCTGTTCCTCGTCGGTAATGCCGATCTCCTGCATGGCCGCAACTCCAAGGTCACGGTTTTTCAGGTTATTAATTTCATTAAAATAGTTGTCGTAGTGTACTTGGTCTCCGGTTGCCGCATAGGCGCGTACCTCATTAGTCAGGTAGGCAGAGCCGTTCATAAACCGATTAGCGTTATAGGTCAGGTCAAACCGAGCTTCATTGTCCATGCTGAGCTTCTGATTTACGTTGGAATAGGCTACCAGAAGAATAATCGTCAGAATCAGGGCAAGTATAGATATCCCGTTCAGTATGGCGATGAGTTTTGATTGTTTCATTGCTTTTTTCATTTGCATTACTCCTTTACAATATAGATATTGCTTAACTCTCATTGATAAGTCCAAACCAGTTCTGCATTCCCCAATACATAGGCTGATTATCTCAAATGATATTTATATTGTGATTATACCATTTACTTGAGAGGTTCACAATTATTTATATTAAAAAACAGTAAATTTCTTACTTGTATCTTGTGGGAATTTGTGATAAAGTAATACCGTTTTTGGATTGAGCTGCATTTTGGTTATTCTGAATTCTTTAAGGAGGAATGTTATTTATGGATTACAATAAGATTGTGCAGATGATCCTTGATGTAGGAGAGGAGATGCTGCGAAGCGGGGCGGAGAATTTTCGTTTGGAGGACAGTCTTTACAGAATGTGTAAGAGCTATGGGTTTAAGAGATACGATGTGTACGCCATTCCAAGCAACCTCCAGATAACGGTGGAGACTCCGGAAGGCGAGATTATCACGCAGATCCGCCACATTGAGTCAACGGACATTGACTTTGACCGTCTGGATTATCTGAATAACCTGTCTCGATATGTGTGTGCGAATAAACCGGACGAGAAGGTGTTTCGGGAGAAGTTTCAGGAGGTAATGGATCGGGAGGCACAGCATCCGGCGGTGAAATATTTCGCAGGCGTTATGGGAGGAACAGGGTTTGCGGTATTCTTTGGGTGCAATCTTACGGACGCAGTCGTTGCCGTACTCGTTTCCCTCATGATTGTGGTTGTAGGGGACTGGCTAGGAAAACGTGAGAGCAATCTTTTGGTCTACAATATGATTCTTTCCTTCCTGTCGGAAATCATTATATTAGCGGCTATACGCCTTGGAATCGGCAGTCACCCGGACCGAGTTATGATTGGAATCGTAATGCTTCTGATTAGCGGCTTGGGCGTTACCAACGGAATCAGGGATGTATTGCAGAGAGATTTTATCTCCGGCGCGCTTCATATTATGAATTCTATGTTAGGGGCAGCGGGGATTGCATTTGGGATTGCCCTTGCCATTATGATTCTTGACGGCGCGGCGTCGGAGGGATTTATTCTGAACCATAATATACCAATCCAGTTGATATCCTGTACGGTTGCATGTATCGGGTTCGCGCTGTGGTTTAAGATTAGAGGGCGGCAGGTCTTGTATTCAGGTATCGGCGCGTTTTTTACCTGGGGAATCTATATCCTGGTTTACGCCCTGCGGCCAAGTAATTTCCTGGCAACGCTGGTGGCGGCGGTATTCGTTGCGTTCTATGCTTTCTTTATGTCAAGAATCAACAAGGCGCCGTCTACCATCTTCCTTACTGCGTCTGTGTTCCCGTTGATTCCGGGCCCGAACCTGTACTATATGATGTATGGGTGCGTGAGCAAGGACATTAATCTGGCTTTTGGGGAAATGATTGTGCTGTTCGCTACCTGCCTGGCGATAGCATTTGGCTTCATTATCGTGGACGTTGCGTCCAGAAGCATTATGTATATGATGAAAACAGAATATCACGTGGGAAAGGGTTCACGATGAATAAGAAAGGGGCTGTCAGAATATGATATGCCCCTTTTGGCTTTAGCGTCTGCTGCGGATTTTGATTAGGCGAAGAACGTCGCGGTATATAGAATCAAGGTCTTCTAAGTCAATCATCAGCCATTTTTGCCCATTTCCTTCCTGTGTTTGGTCATAAATCTCCTGTAATCGTTCAGCACATTCCGGAAGGATTGCCAGAACGGCATTCTTCTCTTTTTTACCCACGACAATCATAGCGGTAAAGTAAGATTCTCTGGGATATATGGTACAAAGAGATTTTCCCGATTTCTTAAACTTTATGTTCCAGCCTGGCTCCATACTGCAACAGCTATATTCGATTTTAGGGGTGCATTTGTAGGTTTCAATAATTTCTGAGCAAAATTTCAGAAATACAGGGTTTTGGACATAAGCGCCTATTTCGTCTAATGTAGGGCAGTAATTGCGGTCTTTTATATCAATCATAACAAATTTCTAATCTCCTTTATATTTTTTAATTCATTATAACACATAACAGTCGGATTTTGTTAATTGCTATTGTCCGCACATCCTTTTTTTGTTATAGTAAACCTACTTAGAAAATCATGTGTATTACTTAGGAGGAGGAACCATGTTACTGTTGTCAAGAGAGGATATCAGCAAAGTATTTACAATGAGGGACGCCATAGAAGCGAACAAGAGGGCCTTTCGGTTACTGGTTGAGGGAAAATGCGATGTTCCCCTTCGCACCAACCTCCAGGCGCCTGCACAGGAGGGCTGTTTTCTGTTCATGCCGGCTTACGTAGAAGATATGGAGACCGCATCCCTTAAAATTGTCAATGTATTCCCTCACAACATTGACCAGGGCTTGCCCGCATTGCCCGCCCAGGTCATGCTGATTGATGGAAAGACAGGCGTTGTGGAGTCTATGATGGACGGAGGCTATGTGACTCAGCTTCGCACCGGCGCGGCGTCCGGCGCAGCCTTTGATATTCTGGCAAAGAAGGAGTGCAGGCTTGGCGCGCTGATTGGGACAGGAGGCCAGGGGGCGGCTCAGCTTGAGGCAATGTTAGAAGCCCGTAATTTGGAGGAGGTGCGGATATGCGGCCTGCACTATGAACGGACGAAAGCATTTACAGAGCAGATGCAGGAGGCTATGAAGCATTACGGCGCAAGGCTGATACCGGTCATGACGCCTGAGAGGGCAGTAGAGGACGCCGACTTAATCGTCACGGCGACTCCGGCAGAGAAGCCGGTGTTCGACGGAACAAAGATAAAAAAGGGGGCAACCGTCAGTTGTATCGGCTCGTATCAGCCGCAGATGCAGGAGATTGACCCTGTCGTCCTGACACGGGCCTCCAAGATTTATTTTGATTCAAAGGAGGCGGTGCTGTCAGAGGCAGGAGATATTTTGATTCCATTGGAGGACGGGACGATTACGAAGGAGGATTTTACCGGAGATTTGGGAAATGTGCTCAGGGGTGAAATAACGGGGCGTGAAAACGACGAGGAGATTATTGTGTTTAAATCCGTGGGCGTTGCAGTCCAGGATTTGGTGGCGGCAAGGGAAATCTACGACAAAGCGGTCAAAGCCGGAATCGGGACAGTGTGGAATTGTTAGAAACAGGTTGACTTAAGGCTAATACCGTGTTATAGTCAGTGTAAGGATAATTGTATACAAATTAATAATTTGTATACAAAAATAAAATAAGGAAGGTGTTTCACATGAAATTAGGATTTATCGGAACCGGAAACATGGCGTCAGCCATTATGGGGGGAATTATTAAGAAGCAGATTATCAAGGCAGAGGATATTATTGGCGCTGATTTATTCGCGCCAGGCAGAGAGAGGGCAAAGTCTCAATTCGGCATCCATGTAACCGATAGCAACAAAGAGGTGGTTGAGAAGGCGGAGGTAATCGTATTATCCGTGAAGCCCCAGTTCTATGCAGACGTAATCCATGAGATTCGCGGCGATATCCGCGACAACCAGATTGTAATCACCATTGCGCCAGGCAAGACTCTCGCATGGCTTGCAGAGCAGTTTGGCAAAGAGGTAAAGCTTGTGCGCACCATGCCGAACACGCCGGCAATGGTGGGAGAAGGCATGACGGCGGCATGTCCCAACGAGCATATGACACAGGAGGAGACGGCGTATGTGCGCACCCTTTTAGAGAGCTTCAGCCGTGTAGAGATTGTTCCTGAGCGTCTGATGGACACGGTGGTTTCCGTAAGCGGAAGCTCGCCGGCGTATGTGTTTATGCTGATTGAAGCTATGGCAGACGCGGCAGTTTCCGGCGGGATGCCAAGAGCGCAGGCTTATCAGTTTGCCGCCCAGGCAGTTCTCGGAAGCGCGAAGATGGTGCTGGAAACAGGAAAGCATCCCGGTGAATTGAAGGATATGGTATGCTCACCGGCAGGGACAACGATTGAGGCAGTCCGCGTATTAGAAGAGCTTGGCTTCAGAAGCGCGGTCTTTGAGGCAATGAAGGTCTGCGAAGAAATGTCCAGAAATATGTAATTGGAGGGACCCAATGAACAATATCGTAGAAGCTTTGCACGCAAGAAAATCCATGCGTGTATATACGGATGAGGATATTTCCAGAGAAGATAAAGAAACGATTTTAAATGCCGCCTTGCAGGCGCCGACTGCCGGATGCCAGCTTTTATATACGATTCTTGATATTACGGACCAGGAAAAGAAGGAAAGGCTTGCAGACCTCTGCGACCACCAGGCGTTTATCGGGAAGGCGAAGCTGGTGCTTGTGTTCTGCGCTGACTGCCGGAAATGGCTTTCCTTCTACATGGAGGCAGGCTTAGAGCCTCGAAAGCCCGGCGCGGGAGATCTTTTGCTGGCATGTGAGGATGCCGTGATTGCCGCCCAGAATGCCGTGACAGCCGCCGACAGCCTGGGGATTGGCTCATGTTACATCGGAGACGTGATGGAAAATGCCGAAGACATGAAAGAGCTTTTGGGGCTTCCCTCCTACGTATATCCGGCGTGTATGCTGGTCTTCGGGCATCCGACAGACCAGCAGAGGGAGAGGAAAAAGCCTGAGAGATTCCGCCTTTCTGACATTGTCTGTGAGAACGTCTATCAGGATAAGAACGGCCAGGAGATTCGGTCCATGTTTGACGGAAGAACGGGAGGCAAGAGCTATGACGAGTGGATGGAGGCTTTCTGGAAAAGAAAGTATGAGTCAGATTTTGCTAATGAGATGAACCGTTCTATGGAGGAATATCTAAAGGAATTCTTATCTGTATTTTCCAAGTAGCTTCTTTACATCCGGATTGTCACGCAGAAAATCATATGCGTGATTTTCCGGATTTTCCAGGTCAGCCACGATTCCGGGCCGAAGCATCTGCCCGATATTCGTTTCCCTCAGAGGAAGATGGCGGTACAAGGGGGAGTCCCCTGGCTTCCATTCTTTGTTAAGGGCGGGCAGCATTTGGCGCAGGGCATGGAGGCACCCTTCGGTGTCTTTTTTTGCTGCTGCAAGCAGGAAATCTGCAATATACGTGCTACATTCCCACAAGTCAAACAGTTTTGTAATCTGTCTGGCGATATCCGTCAGGTATTCGGCGTCTTCGATATGGTTCTCGTTTACTGCGATTTCTGCCAGAGTGTACAGAGAGGACTGGACGGCGCTGATTTCAGACAATACCTTCTGCTCCATCAGGCTTGCGGCCTTTCCCCATTCCTCCTGCGCCAGATAGAGGGTGGCGCTTAGCTGCTTCTTGTCAAATGTTGCCGCTTCAGGCAGCTCGTTCAGTAATTGTTCGGCGGCGTCAAACTCTTTTCGTCCGATGTGTTTTGAGATTAGCATAGCTTTCCCTTGATTGCCAACCTCCGGATTACTGCTTTTGGAAACCCGCGCGTATAATTCTTCTATGGTATCCATATAGGGGATGTCTTTGGCGCTGCCTGCGTGGGTGAGTATAAGCCCCTCCAGGGTCAGAGCCGTGTTAAGGAGTAAGATATCGCAGGAGGGATACTCATGGAGTTTTTCAAGGGCAATATGGAATGCGTGGTCAATGCCTTTTTCCGCGGCAGCAAAAGCCAGTTCGTTCATAAAATGTCCGATTTCTTCTTTGGTGAGCTCGTCCTGAAAGGACAGGAGAGTATTGAGGTCAGTGTCAAGCAGCCTTGCCAGCGCGGGAAGCAGGGTGATATCAGGGTAAGAGCTTGCCTTTTCCCACTTGTTGACTGCCGGTGCGGAGACGCCCAGGAAAGAAGCCATCTGCTCTTGGGTGTAGCCTTTTTCCAACCGCTTTTTTCGGATGATTTCGTTGATTTTCATGGAATTTATCCTCCTATGTCTTATTTCTATTGTTATTATAGCAGTCTGAGACAGCAAGCACCATTGAGGCGTTGTATAGTTTTTCTCTGCTAAATTAACCACTGGTTAATATCGCGAATCTCACTCGAAAGGTGCAGCCCCCGCCTTTGGTATCCAGGACTTCAATCCTTACGCCCAACTGCTCTGCCAAAGTCTGTGCAATGGATAACCCCAGTCCAAAATGTTCTTTTTCCCTCCGCGACGTATCGCTTCGGTAGAAGCGGTCAAAGATAACGGCCTTCTTTTCCTCCGGTATCCCAGGTCCATGGTCTGATACGGAAACTGCCAGTTTTTTTCCGATTATCTCGGCTTGAAGCTCAATAACAGCATTTTTCTGGCACCCATACGCGATAGCATTGTCAAGGAATATAGAAAATAGCTGCTGGATACATGCTGCATTACTGGCGATACAGGGAAGCATATCCTCCGGCAATAAAAGCCTGAGCCGGATGTTTTTGGCATTGCACAGCGGCTCATAGGCTTCAAACAGGCGAAGCAGCAAAAGGTCGATTTCCACAGCTTCCATTTTTGGCGGTGTTCTGCCTGTGTCGGCGGCAGTCAGCCAGAGGAGATTTTTAATCAGCTTTCCGGAACGGCTGCATTCGCTTAGGATGATTCGGTTCATTTTCTCTGCCTGCTCAGGCATGGACAGGCTGGTGGTCGCGCAGTTCTGTATCACGGACAGAGGAGAACGAAGCTCGTGTGAGGCGGCGGCAATAAAATCCGTCTGTTTCCTGTGATATTCGGCAACCGGCGCCGAGGCTTTGAAAGAGACGAAACGGCTGACCAGAAAAAGAGCCAGAATTCCAAATATATCCACCACCAGGAAGAACATAAGGCGCAAAGGCTCTTGGCGTTTCAACTCGGTGATGTCTGAAAGCACTGTCAGAGAGCGAAATCCGTCTTCTGTCGCAAGAATGACCACGGTTCCCTGGTAGGTATCATGGTTCTTGCCCTGCAAAGTGAAGATAGAGGACTTCTGCATGGCCGAGGAATAGGGGCGCATGGAGGTATCAATGTGTTCTTTTCGCGCCTGCTCTTTTGCCAGCTCAATCAAGACGCTGCGTTTGGTACGGGGCTCCCATGAGCCAGAGAAGAACAGGGGGATGTTATTTTCCTCAATGTGGATAATCAGGCGGTGGTCGTGCTCTAAGCTTGCTAGCCAGTCGTCAGAGAAGAAATACGCCCCCTCAAGCTGGTATGTCAGGTTCAAAATCTGATTCTGGAGGGTCACGGCCTGTTCGTTTCTGGCCAGAGAGGACTGCCACAGGAATAGAATACATAGGATTAGTGATAAGATTAAACTGGTTGGAACGGCAAAAAGGAGGGTCAGATGACGGCGCAGTTTTTGTATCATTCTCCTGCCTCCAGTCTGTAACCGATTCCATGAATGGTCTGGATGCGCACACGGCTTTTAAGGGTACGCAGATGTTTGCGCAGATAATAGATGTAGGTATCCAGATTTCCGTCCTCCACCTCGCCGTCAGGCCCCCAGACCCGCGTGTAGATAAGCTGGCGCGCCAATGTCTGATTGGGGTGCAGGAGGAAATATTCCAATAGAACCGCTTCTCTGCGGGAGAGACGGAGTTTCGCGTCAGGGGAGGAGATTCCTTTGCGGGAAAGCTCAAGGTTAGCGGGAGAAAATTCCAGGTCTTCATAACTTAATAATGTCCCTGAAGCCTCAAGAGTATCAGGGCGGCGGCACAGCGCGCGGATTCTGGCAAGGAGCTCCCCGATATCATAGGGCTTCACAAGATAATCATCCGCCCCGTTGTCCAGCCCTGCAATCCGTTCTTCAACGGAATCCACAGCCGTAGCCAGAATAATCGGGGTATGGATATTGTTTTCACGGATAATCTTGAGCAGAGCGATTCCATCCATGCCAGGCAGCATCCGGTCTAAAATAATCAGGTCATAGACTGACTGCATGACATAGTAAAGCGCGTCGAGTCCGCTATGGACACAGTCTGATTCTATTCCATGATGCTCGAACTGTAATTTTAAAGTCTCACAGAGCTGTTCGTCGTCTTCAATTATCAAAATCCGCATGATCAAAAATCCTTTCTATAAATATAATTTCTTAGATTATACCACGGAAATCTCAAAAAAATCTTTAAGATTTTTCTAAGGTCCTCAAAGATTTTCTGAGATTTCACTGGTATGATAATAGAGAAAACAAGAGTAAGGAGTAATGCTTATGAAAATGAAGAAAATATGCAGCCTTCTCATGGCTTTAACGCTTGCGGCAGGGCTTTTTAGCGGCTGCGGGAGGCAGGGGGAGGATGGCGGAAAAGACAAGGACGCTGCCGCAAAGGGACGCTACGTAGAACAGGAAATCACTCTGCCGGAGGGGGCGGGAGAAGCCGTAGGAATCCAAAAACAGGAAAACGGATTGGAACTCTATACCAGAAATGAAAACGGCTATCACAGCTACATTTACCAGAACGAAACGTGGACGGATTCCGGTGATATACCCTGGATGACGGACGCGCGGGACCGGCTTGGGCTTCCAATCGATCACATCTACTCCGGAAAAGACGGCAATATATACGGGATGGCAATTCCCGCCTCAGACGACGTCTCCTACGGGCAGCACATTTTAAAAGACGCAGGAGACGGGACTGCGCTTGACTGTACTCCCGCGCCTTGCCTTGAGGTAAACGAGGAGGGCTGGACGGATTTGCTTGTGGATATGGCGGTGTTGGAAAACGGCACCATGGTGCTTGTGGATATGAATGGCATGGTGAAATTCTACCAGGGTGATAAGAAGATTGGCGAGATATCGGAGATCCTCCCAATCGTGTCAGACCACCAGAATGTGATGGCAGTATCCGACGAGCGTATTGCAATATTCGGAAAAGACAGACAGAGTATTGAATTCTACAATCAGGATAATCAGGAAAAAACAGAGAGCGTGGAGGTTAAGCAAGAGCTTGTGGAGGCAATGCTGGTTCCAGGTGAGGCAGGAATCTGGTATCTGGTGAATTCCAAAGGCATACAGCGGGTTACCGAGCAGGGAAGTATTGTGGAGACGGTAATGGACGGAACCGGCGTACTGATGAGTATGGATTCAGCGTATATGATAAACTTTCTATGGGGAAATGACAATGAGTTCTATGGGCTTTACAGCATTGCCGAAGGCGGCGAGAGGCTGATGTGCTATCGGTATGACGAAAATGTGAAGGCTGTCAGGGACGAAACCTTAAGCGTCTACGGCCTGAAAGAAAACCAGACGGTTTCCCAGGCGATTTACACATTCCAGAACATGCATCCGGAGGTTAAGGTAGATTACCATACTGCCTCAGGAAGCGGGGAGACGCCGGCCTCCGAAGCCATCCGCACGCTGAATACCGAGCTGCTTAGCGGCAGCGGCGCGGATGTTTTGATTCTGGACGGACTTCCGGCGGCGTCCTATATGGAAAAAGGAATTCTGACAGATTTGACGGATTTGGCAGAGCGTTTGTCCGAGAAAGGCGTATTGATGAATGTGGTGGGAAATGCAGTCTCTCTTTCAGGGAAGACCTATGCGATTCCGGCAAGAGTCAGCCTGCCGGTTATCTTCGGGGAGGAGGCCAAGGTAAACGCCTGCCAGAATCCGGATGCCCTCCACACATATCTGGAGCAGAATCCCACGGAGAGACTGTTTGGAACCACGACCCACGAGCTTGCAGGAATGACCTTATTCAATACGTTTTACCCAGAGCTTTTGAATGAGCAGGGCGGTTTGGACGAAGAAAAGCTTGCGCGGTTTCTGGAGGACTTTATGAAGCTGTGCGAGGTACAGAACACAAGGGTAATCGAAGAAGAATTTTCATCAGAAATCTGGAGTAAGATGAACACTCGGTTCAGCTCAGGGTTGGCGTTAAGGAATGATCCTGTGATGATTGAGGAGATTGACGGCCTGATATCAACCATGGTTCCCTATACATTGGCAAGGGACAGCGCAAAGACGCCAGAGAGCCTGAAGCAATTCTATATACCCCAGGTCATTGCAGGTATCAACGCATCCTCCAAACAGCAGGAGTTGGCGGCGGAATTTGTTGAATGTCTCTTTGACGAAGCTGTCCAGAAGGGCGACAATTCTGACGGGTTTCCGGTGCTTAAGAGCGCGCTTGACTATCTGGCGGAATATGTGGAAACTACTGAGGCACAGAATTTATGCGGCAGTACCAGCGCCCGCAATCCTGAGACAGGGGAAGATGTGAGAATTGATGTAACGTATCCGCCGAGGGAGGAGGTAAACCAGTTGATACAGATCATAGAGGGATTGAGCGTGCCGTTTATGCAGGATGGCATGGTTGCAGATACAGTGCTTTCGGAGATGGAAAACTGTTACAGTGGAAAGCAGTCTGCACAAGAGACGGCGAAAGCAATCTGTCAGAAGGTGGACACTTACCTTGCGGAATAGAACCGCGTATCTGTTTTTATTTCCAAGCCTTGTTGGGACGGTGGTGTTCGTACTGATACCCTTTGCCGACGTAATACGCCGTTCCTTCTTAAAGGCCGTGGGAAATACATTTGTGGGAATCACAAATTATCGGGACGTACTGGAAAACAAGGCGTTTCAACAGGCAGTTGTACATACCTTACGGTTCTTAAGCATCTGCCTCCCGCTGCTTTTAGTATTGTCCTTTGGCGCTGCGCTGCTGCTTTACCATCTTCCGGCGGCGAAAGCATTGTTTCAGACCGTGTTTCTTCTTCCTATGGCTGTACCGGTGGCGTCTCTGGTGGTGTTCTGGAAAATTATTTTCCATGGAAACGGGCTTTTGAATGAGTGGCTCAAATTACTTCATATCCAGGGACAGGACTGGATGAATACGGACGCGGCGTTCTGGATACTGGTATTTTCCTATATATGGAAGAACATGGGGTATGATGTGGTGCTGTGGATTGCCGCGCTTTCGGGCGTGGGCGACGAACAGTACGAAGCCGCGCGGGTTAGCGGCGCAGGCTCTAAGGAGTGCTTTTTCTATATCACGCTGCCCCAGATGAAGCCAGGGATTGTGATGATTGGCGTCCTGTCCTTTGTCAATGCGTTTCGGGTATTTCGGGAGGCATATCTGATTGCAGGAGACTACCCCCACGAGAGCATATACATGTTACAGCATCTTTTTAATAACTGGTTCACGAAGCTGGACATTCAGAAAATGAGCGCCGCGGCTGTCATGATGGCTTTTTCGGTCAGTGTTCTTTTGTATCTGTTGGAACGCTGGAATGAGAAGCAGGAAATAGAATGAAAGGCAAAAGACAGTATGAGCAGGAGAAAATATATACCCGTATACATCATATTGAGCATTGCAGGAATAATTATGCTTCTGCCTGTGCTGATGATGGTCTTAAACTCCGTCATGGGCGCTCAGGAGATGAAAGAGGCATACGGCGCAGTCTTAGGAGAAGGAAAAGGAGAGCTGTCGGCAAGGCTTCTCCCCGTGTATCCCACACTAAGGCCCTATGTAGAGCTATTGCTGGATTCACCGGATTTCTTCGTGATGTTCTGGAATTCGGTGAAGCAGGTATTTTCGATTCTGTTTGGGCAGACGATTGTAGGCGTTATGGCGGCATGGGCGTTTGCCAGATATGAATTTCGGGGAAGGAAGCCGTTGTTTCTGATGTATATGATTCTGATGGTCATGCCGTTTCAGGTGACGATGGTGTCCAGTTATCTGGTGTTATCGAAGCTTTCCCTTCTGGATACCCATCTTGCGGTGATTCTTCCGGCAGTCTTTTCAACCTTTCCGGTATTCATCATGGAGAAATTCTTTCGGGCAATCCCCAGTGAGGTGTTCGAGGCCGCCAAGGTGGACGGCGCGGGAGAATTTACCTGCTTCCTGCGTATCGGGCTCCCTCTTGGAAGTCCGGGAATCATAGCCGCCTTACTTCTGAATTTCCTGGAATACTGGAATGGCATGGAAATGCCAATGACATTTTTGAAAACAAAGTCAAAGCTTCCCTTATCCCTGTATCTGCCGGAGATTACGACAGACCAGATGAGCGCGGCGTTTGTGGCGTCTGTGGTCATGATGCTGCCGGCTGTGCTTGGGTTTTTATGGGGAAAGGATTATCTGCAGAAAGGGATTGAGGCGTCAGGGCTTAAGGAGTGATTATGAAAAGAAAAATTTTAAACATTACCTTATCATTTTTTATTGCGATGATTTGCTGTACGCTGATTGCCCGCGGGGCGGCTTCTATGACCGTGGCAAAAGTCAAGACAGAAGGACCTGGCCGCGGCAGTCTTGTGGAGGAATTCCAGGGAGAGGGAAGGCTTCAGGCGAAGGATAAAGTATACCAGTCATTGCCGGAGGGGCAGAAGCTGGTGGATATCCTGAAGGATACAGGAAGTCGGGTACATGCAGGAGAAGGACTTTTAAAGTTTGACTTAGGCGTCCTGGAGGAAAAGCTGACGGTTAAGGCTCAGGAGATTGAGAAGCTGAAATACCGTATAGAGCAGCAGAGGCTTTCAGGAACGGCTCCGGCGCGTACTTTGGCAGCCGCCCAGGCAGGTCTTTCGCTTGACGAGGCGGCAGACGCACTCACAGAAGCACAGAATATATATGAGCAGGCGAAGAATCAGTATGAGGCTTCCGTCCAGGGACAGCCTGTTGAATTTCAAGAGGAGGACTTGGCATTGGAGGAAGAACGAAAGCGTCTTAAGTCCGAGATGGAGGGGGCATACGCGAATCTTAAGGCAGCCGAACGGGCGTATCAGACGGCCCAGGGGGTCTACCAGATTGCACAGCAGGAGGATGCAAACAGCCAGGCAAACGACGCCACAGCCCAGAAGGCTTCCCAGATGGCAGTCAATGAGATGCAGGTAGAGCTGACTGCCTTACAGAATGAGCTGAACGAGATTTCTGCGTTAAAAGAGGCGGGAGGAATCGTTGCGGCGAACTCGGACGGAATCTTTGAAGCCGTCCAGGTTACGGAGGGCAGTATCACAGCAGGAACAGAACAGCTTGTACTGGTGGTTGGAAATATGGAAGCCTGCGGAGTCATTCCTGACGATAAGATTGCGACGGTGGCGGCGGGAGACGAAATCAGCATGGTAATCCAGGGAGAGACGAAGCCTAAAACTCTTGAGATTGAACGGGTAGGGCAGGATGAAGAAGGAAAATACGTCTGGTATGCGCCCCTTACGGACGCCTCCTACCGTGTGGGAACGCTTATAACGTATAAGTACAGCAGGAAATCAGAGAACAGCTATGACATGCTGATTCCCCTGTCAGCCCTTCGCGAGTCCGCAGGAGCCAGTTATGTGCTGATTGCCGAGATGAAGCCAGGCATACTGGGGGAATCCTATACTGCCGTAAAGGTCAATGTCACGGTGATTAAGAAGGATGACCAATCGGCCGCCGTGGAAACGAATCTGCCTAAGGAGGCGAAGATAATCACGGAATCCAGCAAATATGTGAAGGAGGGTGACCGTATACGTTTAAGGGAATAAAGCCATATCTGGCAAGGTTTTTTCTATTGGTATGCTTAGGGTGCGTGATCGGGGCTTTGGCAGGCTTCTATGCAAGGCTTAATAGTATCAGGGGGCAAAGCGGCTTCTATTATCCGGAAAATATACTGACAAGGGAACAGATTACGGTTTTCTGGGAAAACGCCTCTGATGACGCTAAGCGGGAGATAAAGGATATCACGCTGTTTCGGGAGTCCGCAGGAAAGCTTCTGAAAAACCAGGATTTGGGACGGGAAAGCAAGGTAAAGCTGGTGGAGACGGCGGGCAACATGAACCTGGTTACGCCGGACAGACTGGCGGCAGGCGCCTATGTGACGGACAGCGACCTGAAAGGCTGCGTACTCAGTAAGAAAACGGCTGACTCCCTATTCGGAGACTGTGAGGCGACAGGAGAGCAGGTGGTAATGGGGAAGAATACCTACATTGTGCGTGGGATTGTGGATACAAAAGGACAGTTATGCATGATTCAGGGAGAGAAGGGAAGAACATATCCCTGTATCCGAATCGAAGCGCCAGGTATTCCCCTGTCGGTGGTGCGCCAGAGAATGGCCGGTATTCTGGCAGAAGAAAAAGGCTGGCTTGCGGAATGTGACCTGTATCTGGGAATCGGAAGGCTTCTTTTGTATCTGCCGCTGTGGGTGCTTCTCTTTTTGGGAGTTATCAGGTTCGGGAAAATGCTGCCGGAAATGCTTAAGTTCATAGCGCCTGTCATGGGGTTCTCAGGGGGATGTGCATTACTGCTTTTAAGCCTGCATTTCTCCGATGATTACGTACCAACCGCATGGTCTGATTTTGAGTTCTTTACACAGCTTTTTGAGGAGAAGAAGCAGGCGTTTTTCTCCCTTCTTAGGCATCCCCTCTATTATGCAGATTCCTGGATGTTAGGGAGCCTTGCGGGTATTCTGGTGACAACGGTTGTGCTCATTTGGATTATGATGAAATATAGAAAATAACAAAAAACGCAGCGGGAGGGATTTGAACCCCCGGAGCCTTGCGGCTCTTCTGCTTTCGAGGCAGATGCCATCAGCCAACTCGACCACCGCTGCATATCCTACATTATAACACAACTACATGTCCAGAGGGAATACCTAATTTAAAAAATTTCAGTATGCCGAGGGGCTATGATTGATTTTCATCATTTATATTCCGAAATCGCAGGAGATTTACAAATACGAATCCTGTGTACCTATGTTAAAATGAAAAAAATACGAAAGGCGAAGGAATCACGGTCACTATGAGATTACGCAGAAGGTTTGCCGTCTTGGCGGCGAAAATTACAGAAAAGGTTTGTGTCCATATCTTTCACAGGCAAGGCGCAACTTGGGCAGGGAAGGTTGCCCTTCTTATCTGTCCCTCTATTTTACATGAGCTTGCGGGGCAGGTTGGAAAGGCAATTTTTGCCGTATGCGGCACAAACGGAAAGACGACGGTGAATAACCTGCTGTGGGCCGCGCTTTTGGCAGAGGGAGAGAAGGTAATCTGTAACCGTACAGGCTCTAACATGTTAAATGGTGTTGCGGCAGCCTTTGTCTTAAGTGCAGATGCAAAGGGTAATCTGGATGCAGATTATGCCTGCATTGAGATTGACGAGGCGTCAACCAGTGAAGTTTTCGCACATTTCAAGCCAGATTATATGGTGCTTACCAATCTGTTTCGGGATCAGCTTGACCGATATGGGGAGATTGACGCTATCATGGATATTCTGAAATCCGTCATGCAGTCTGCCCCTCACATAAAAGTAATCTTCAATGGGGATGATCCCCTGTCGGCGTTTCTTGTCATGGACAGCGGCAGTGATTCTGCTGCATACGGAATCAGTGAGCGCGTAATAGGGTCGAACCTTTCCCGTGAGATTCGGGAGGGACGCTTCTGCCGAGTGTGCGGCACGCAGCTTACCTATGGTTTTTATCACTATGGTCAGCTCGGAGACTATATTTGTCCCAAATGCGGTTTCCAAAGACCTGCAATCCAATTTGACGGGCGGAACATTGAGCTTGGGGAGGAGATTAAGTTTACGGTTGGAGGAAGATGCTTTTCCTCTGATTTGAAAGGCCTTTATAGCGTATACAACATTCTGGCGGCATACGCAGGGATTAGGACGGCGGGCTTGAAGGCAAAACATTTTCGGCAGGCGCTCTTAGATTTTCAACCTAAGAACGGACGGATGGAGGAATTTTGGATTGGGGATACGAAGGTCTGGCTGAATCTGGCGAAGAATCCCACCGGCTTTAACCAGAATATTGACGTTATGCTGCGGGATGGGTCGTCTAAGAAGCTGGTAATTGTTATTAATGACAATGACCAGGACGGTACGGATATTTCCTGGCTGTGGGATGTGGATTTTGAACGGCTGCGGGGACTTAAGGAGGATTGTATCACGGTCAGCGGAATCCGCTGCCAGGATTTGGGGCTTAGGCTTAAGTATGCAGGGATTAGGTCAGAGCTTGAACCGGACGCAGAAAAAGCAATAAAAAGCTATATAGACAAGGGCAGCAGGAGTCTGTATGTGCTGGTGAATTATACCGCGTTGTTTGATATCAGGAATATTCTGAAGCGCATGGGTTAGCCGGCAGTCCGGTGAATGATACGGTAATGTGAGGACGACAAATGAGAAGAACATCAGATATGAAAATTACAATCGGGCATCTCTATCCGGATTTATTGAACCTTTATGGAGACAGAGGGAATATTGCGTGTATGATGCGCAGATGCCTGTGGCGGGGCATCCAGGCAGAAACCATAGAGTTTCATATGGGAGACTGTGTTGATTTCAAGGAACTTGACATTGTACTTCTGGGAGGAGGCTCTGACCGTGAGCAGAGAATCGTCTGCGGCGAGCTTAAGAAGATACAGGGGCAGTTTCAGGATTATGTAGAAGATAACGGCGTTGTGATTGCAGTCTGCGGAGGTTACCAGCTTTTGGGGAAATATTACCGGACAGACGCCGGCACGATGGAGGGCCTTAATCTTCTGGACATCTGTACAGAGCAGGAGGAGGGGCGGCTGATTGGAAATATTATTCTTAAAAGCGGGCTGTCCAAGACTCCTGTGGTGGGCTTCGAGAACCATGGGGGACGTACTTATCTCAATGGCTGCCGTCCCTTCGGCAAGGTATTGTTCGGCGCGGGTAATGATGGGAGAAGCGGTTATGAGGGAGTAGTCTACAAAAATGTGCTCGGAACTTATCTCCATGGGCCCCTGCTTCCGAAAAATCCGGAAATCTGCGATTATTTGCTTGAAAAGGCTCTTGAGAGAAAATATGGGGAGGTCAGCCTTAGGAAGCTGGACGACAGGCTTGAGAGAGCAGCGAACGAGTTTATTTGCCGAAGATTTGTAAAGGGAAACTTAAGCCATTAGGCGGTAAGAGAAAGGAAACCTGTGCGTTTGCACAGGTTTCTGGAGGGGGATGAAAAAATCTATCTAAATTTTAACTTATTGTTAGTCGAAGTCCGGTAATCATACTTTACTGAACAAAGTTCACCCGCCCCGTATGGGGCATGTATTGCGGTGTGCCCTTTGGGTATACCTTACTGTATAGCATATGTAATGTGAAGTACAACTACCGTCTTCTTTTATGTGATGGATTCATTATAGAATATAATTGTGACACAAGTATGTCAAAAACTGGAAATGTTTATAAAATTTCTTAAGAAAAACATAAGATGGCAGAATTGCATAGATATAAAATTGGTTGACGGGAAAGAAATTGATTGGTAAAGTAGGTATAGGGTTGAAAATATGGTATGGTAAGATAAGAGAGATGAGAAGAATATACTATGTCTAAGAAGAAAAAACCAAAGATAGAATTCCGGTATTACAAGATGCCGGAGGGAAGCCCAATCCTTGCGCTGCTTGGCCAGAGATGGGTACAGACATACGGGCGTGATATTGATTATCTGCATTTTCATAATTATCTGGAGATTGGCTACTGCTATGAGGGAGAAGGGACTCTTACCCTGGGTGAGAGGGATTACCGGTTTACAGGGGGAGAGATTTCGATTATTCCTAAGAATTATCCCCATACTACCAACAGTGACCCAGGGACGGTCAGCAAATGGGAGTATCTGTTCGTGGATGTGGAGGGGCTTTTGGAGGAGTTGTACCAGAAGGGCGGCAATGTGAAGCGGATGAAGTATCTGCGCCACAGAATTAATTCTCAGGCACTTTTCCGTGCCATTGAGGAGGCGCCGGGGATTGCGAAGATGGTTCGGGGAATCCTTGACATCATGCGGGATACCAAGGAGTTTTATCTGGAGGAGGCGAAGGGTCTTATGGTGGCCCTTCTGGTGGGTATTGCGCGGGAGAATCCGGATGAGAAGGGGCTGGTGGAGATTAGCGGTAAGATTACGATTCCGGTGTCGCGGGCATTGGATTATATCACCCTTCATTATATGGAGCCTTTAAGGGTGGAGGAGTTGGCAAAGTGGTGCCATATCAGCGAGACTCATTTCAGGAGGGTGTTTTCTACATATATGCATATGGGGCCGCTGGAATACATCAATCTGGTCAGGGTCCAGTCGGCTTGCAATTATCTCAAGAATACGGACGAGTCTATGGCGGACATTGCGGGGAAATGCGGCTTTACGACGCTGTCTACATTTAACCGGAATTTTAAGCAGGTTACGGGCGTATCGCCCAGTGAATGGCGGAGGCGTCCGGAGAATTATGAACAGCAGTTGTTGAAATATTGGATACACTCGGAGGAAGGGTGGTAGTTCACTGGAAAGGAGAGTTTTATATGATACCCAGACCAAGAAAAATGAAGTTTACTGAAGGGATAGCTGCAAAGGGGGTTCCTGTGAAGGAACAGATTTGTCCTGAATTGGGAGTTGAGGAATACTGTATCCATATTTCGCCGGAACAGATTTTGCTTGAGGGCAGCCCAGGAATCGGGCTTTTCTATGCGCGTACTACATTAGGGCAGTTAAGGATGATATACGGGGAGGAGTTACCTTGTATGGAGATTGAGGACGGGCCTGCTTATTCCTACCGTTCCTTCCAGATTGATTGTGCAAGGCATTATTTTTCAGTAGATGAGTTGAAAAAGATGATTCGGATGTCGGCTGAGTTTAAGCTGAATCATTTCCACTGGCATATATCGGACGACCAGGGCTTTAGGCTTGAGAGCAGAAGGTATCCCAGGCTCCATGAGATAAGCTCTGTGCGGGCAGGAGACCATTTTGGAAATTATCACTCTGACCAGAAGTCAGGAGGGTATTACACCAGAGATGAGGTTAAGGATATTGTGGATTATTGCGGCAACCTTGGGATTGAGGTGGTGCCGGAGGTTGACATGCCCGGACATGTGACGGCTATTCTGGCGGCTTATCCTGAGCTTTCCTGTCTTGGCGAGCCTGTGGAGGTAGGTATGAAGGCAGGGATATTCAAGGAGTTATTCTGCGCGGGTAAGGAGGAGACGTTTACCTTCATCGAGATGCTTCTGGACGATTTGCTGGAGATTTTCCCTGGAAAATATTTCCATATCGGGGGCGACGAGGCGCCGAAGGAACGCTGGAAGGCTTGTCCGCGCTGTCAGAAGCGCATGGAGGAGGAGGGGCTTAAGAATGCCCAAGAGCTTCAGGGGTACTTCTGCAATCGAATCGCTTCTTATCTGCGGGCGAAGGGCCGGATTCCTATTGTCTGGAATGAGGCGGTCTATGGCGGCAATGTAGATAAAGGGGTTGCGGTACAGTTGTGGACAGAGGATAAGGACAACCAGATTAAGGCTCATTTGGACAAAGGCGGGAAGGCGATTCTTGCTATGGTTGACCATTGCTATTGCGATTATCCCTATGGAATGCATTCTCTGAAGGATATGTATGAGCTTGAGGTTTCTCCGGCAGAGTTTGGAGAGGACGGGGGAGAAGCTGTACTGGGGGCGGAATGTCTGGTCTGGACGGAGTTCATACGGGAAAATGAACGGCTTGAGGAGTTGTGTTGGCCCAGGTTCGCGGCTTCGGCAGAGGTGGGATGGTGCGGTAAGGCCCGTTCCGAATATGGGGATTTTCGCGATAGGCTGACAAAATTGTTTCCGTTGTTTGAAAAGTACGGGGTTCACGCCACGAAGCCAGAGGGATGGGATCCTGACGAGGAGACGGCGGCGCGGCAGACGGAGGAATTCCAGATGAATTTTTCCGAAGAAGACAGGGAGGAAGCGCGAAGGGCGCAGGAGGATATCTAACCTCGAAAAATCAGATATGACAGGGAAGGCTTGGTTGGTGATGCCTTCCCTTTTTTATACCTTAAAGAGTATAGGTCAGGATATAATCATCCATTACGAAGCCATTTCCGATATCCGCCACCTGTTCATCGGTGATGACGAATCCCAGATGGTCGTAGACTGCCAGAGTGTTGTCATTATGCTTATTGCAGGTCAGCCAGATTTTTTTAAGACCGCGGTTTTTACAAAGTTCAATCAGGAAATTCAACGCCTCTGTCGCCAGATGTTGGCCGCGGCAGTCTTTTTTTATGTAGAGCTTGCTTAAGAACAGCGCGCCGTCCTTTGGATGGATCCCCATGTAACCGGCGAAGGTGTGTGAGCTGAAAAGCTGGTAGTATTCATAACCGTCCTGTTCAATCTGGGACTTAAGGGCAGGATAGGACTGGAATTTTTCGACCATATAATTTACCTGGGCCTCGCCGATGATGGGGGTAAAATGCTCATGCCAGATTTCGTCTGCCAGACTGGCAATCTCATAGACCTGGGAGTCGGATTTTGCAAGGGATATGTTTACAGTATTCATGTGATGCCTCCATATTTAGAATAGTTTTATAAATATTAGATTTCTATTCTGGTATTATACGTGATATAATAGCTTCGTACAAGAAGAATATTGAAAAGATTGCTATTATCAGATTTACAGAAAGAAGATAGAAGAATAAATATACGTTTACGGAGGAAGTATATGGGCGGATTTGTCACATTAGAAGATGTAAAGAAGCGATACCGTATGGGAGAGGTAGAGATTATGGCGGCGGACGGGATTGATTTTGAGATTAATCAGGGAGAATTCGCCGTCGTAGTGGGTCCAAGCGGGGCGGGAAAGACGACGGTTTTGAATATTCTGGGCGGCATGGATACGGCGTCGGAAGGGAGAGTCATGGTGGACGGACAGGATATCACCTCCTACTCCCAGAAGCAGCTTACAGCTTACCGGCGGGACGATATCGGATTTGTTTTCCAGTTCTACAACCTGATTCCCAACCTGACTGCTTTGGAGAATGTTGAACTGGCGCTGCAGATTTGCAAGAATCCCATGGATGCGAGGGAGGTATTGGAGGAGGTGGGCCTGGGAGAACGGCTCAATAACTTCCCTGCGCAGCTATCCGGCGGAGAGCAGCAGAGGGTGTCAATCGCAAGGGCGTTGGCGAAGAACCCTAAGATTCTGCTTTGCGACGAGCCGACGGGGGCGCTTGATTATAATACGGGGAAATCCATTCTGAAGCTTTTGCAGGATACGTGCCGGATAAAGGGTATGACGGTCATCCTGATTACACATAATTCTGCAATCGCCCCCATGGCTGACCGTGTAATCAAGATTAAAAACGGACGGGTGGCGGATATTTTAAGGAATCCATATCCGGTGCCGGTGGAAACGATAGAGTGGTAGGGCTTGCATATGAATAGGACGAATCAGACAACGAAAAAGAGAAAGAAGGCAACGAGAAAAGATTTCTATATGGAAATCAGAAAGAGCCCTGGAAGGTTTCTGTCTATTCTGTTTATTGTTGCGCTTGGAGTCGCATTTTTTTCAGGTATCCGCGCCTCTGAGCCGGATATGAGGCTGAGTGGGGACTCGTATTTTGATGAGGCGCAGCTTATGGACATTAAGGCAATCTGTACCTACGGCGTGACAGAAGATGATGTCCGCGCTATGGAGAAGGAGGAAGGCATAGCCTGCGCAGAAGGGGCGTACAGTGCAGATTTCCTGTACAGCGCAAAGGACGAGCAGCAGGTTCTCCATGTCATGTCACTGCAGGAGAAGCTAAACCTGGTGACGGTCAGTAAGGGGCGGCTTCCCAAGAAAAAGGGAGAGTGCCTTGCGGATGATAATTCAGAGTTTCGGATTGGAGATAAGATAGAGCTTAATTCAGGGACGGAGGATGAGGTTTCGGATACGCTTAAGACGGATACGCTTGAGGTGGTGGGGCTTGGGAACAGCCCATGTTATCTGTCCTACGGGAGAGGAAGTTCGACGGTGGGAGACGGAAGCATCAGGGCATTTCTGGCGGTG
>ERZ808041.505-NODE-505-length-29096-cov-14.586650_pt1 | contig 29096 bp, 21 predicted proteins | sample MGYA00380192_ERZ808041 | MGnify/ENA primary metagenome ERZ808041 (study PRJEB31490, sample SAMN06133412) | mouse gut metagenome | isolation source: Z1_1 | host: mice | place: China: Chengdu | collected 2015-05 ...
CATCTCCTAAAAATCCGGCATGACCGGATTTTTACCCTGCTGGAATCAAGATTGCGAACTTGTTTCGCAATTACCTAGATAAAATTATTTTTTATATGGAAGACTATGCTTTTGACCCCGCTCAACATCCATTGTACCGCCAAAAGTCGCACACATTACTGCACCTTCAATATTTGTAAATTTCATGTTTTTCTCAAAACTTTTCTAGTTTTTCTCCGTTTCCTGAAAATTATATTTTTTATCTATGTGGATACCTCCTGTAAAGAAATTCATTGCAAGCGTGCAAATTAACTCTTTGTCAGTAGAGTTAACGCGCCGCAACAAGAATGTCACAATGGTTTTTGTCTGTAATTGTCGAAATAAATTGTATCACAATACTTTTCTTCGTCAATCTTTTTCTACTATTTCGCATAAACTATAATAATAAAATCCAATATGGAGCATTTTCTATGTATGAAGCTTGCAGTTTCAACAGCGCAACCAAAGAGTATCTCACTGTTTTCTATGAGATTTTAGACCAAATGATTCAGGGAATGGAAAAGGCATGTCTCACAAACAATATTTCCCAGAACTTTATTGTACAAATGATCCCCCATCATAAAGCAGCAATCCAAATGTCTGAAAATGTTCTAAAATACACTACGGACAACACAGTAAGAAAGATTGCATCTGGTATTATAGTCGAACAAACGCAAAGCATTCATGATATGAAACACGCACTTTGTCCCTGTCTGACAAAAAACAGTCCTTGTCAGGACATTCATCTATATCGACGTGAAGTTCACAATATTATACACACTATGTACACTGGCATGAACACCGCCTACGCCACCAACAATATTACAGATAATTTCATGCGTGAAATGATTCCGCACCATCAAGGCGCAGTCGCCATGTGTATGAATGCACTGCGCTATTGCATTTGTCCAGAATTAGTGCCAATATTAAATTCCATTATCGTCTCGCAAGAAGAAGGTATTCGGGAAATGAAACAGTTGCTCTCATAGTCAATTTCCCATTGATTGTACAGGTTAAAACGCAGTCTTTCTACTTTTAACCTGTATAACTACCAATAAATAGCCGTTTGCAGTATACAAGTTGTTTTGTAAAATATTCCAGCAAAAGTCCTGCCATTTTTGGCGCAACAATCTTAATACAGCATGCTGTTTCCCCTTTCGATATCACAATACTTTCATTGTACAAGTCAAATCCACGGCACAGTCCCAAGCTAATATAGTCCTCTTTGGAAACGACGATGCTCTCATTATATTGTCCATAAAGACTTGAGATTACATCTGGGAAAACAATTGTTACTTTTGAAGTTTTATCTTCATATGGAGACAAATATACTTTTGGCAAAAATCACAGTTCATTAATTGTCTCTGTAATCTCCATCTCACGAATCCGCTTCGCAGGGGCATACACTGCTGCTGCGCAGGAAAACGCAAAAATTATGACAACTATCACAAGCGGCTCAACAGGTATTTTCCATGTACCACCAAAGTGTTCAAAAACGAGCTTACTCATAATGATCCAATGAAGAAAAAGTCCTCCTACGCCCCCAATTATCAGACCACACACTGCATAAGCTACCGCCTCGGCAGCAATCATTTTTGTCATCTGGTGCACGCTCATACCAACAGCACGCATTGCACCGTACTGCCGCATCCGCGCGGACACACTCATAGAAATGCTATTCATTATGTTAAAAACCGTAATCAATGCAATAATTGTCAGAAAACCATATGCCGCCATCTGAAACACCCCAAAACTAGAACGACTCTCCGCGCTCAGCTCGTTCTCCTCTCGCCGGTCAAGAAATTCGTTGTCGCCTGCAATTGCACGAAGTGCATCCACAGTTTCTTCCGGTGTATCCTTTACAAGTCGTACATTTAAACTCATGTAATCTCCCTCGCCTGTAATGCGTTGGAATGTTTCCTCTGTGCAGACCAATGCAGGTCGATCCGTTCCAACTCCTGATGAAACAACACATACAATCTCCAATTCTGTGCCTGCTAGATTAATTTTATCGCCAACATTCAGACGACTATCCCTATTAAATATTGTAAGGACATTGTTCGTATCTCCTTTTATTGATTTCATACTGCCGCTGGCAACCGCGTTTTCTGTCCATTGAAACATGTATGCATCATAGGAAATTAAATCGACGCTGCCCTCATTCCCATTAATTAAAACTGGAATGTTGAACGCCATTGCACTTCCAAACACTGCTTCCACGCCAGGCAATTTACTCATTTCATCTTTCATACTTCTAGAAACTGTATTGGTATTGTCCAGCGCAGCAATAGAAATATCAGGATTCAGTTCTCCATCCACCGGAAGGAGTCTGTTTGCAAAATCAAGCACAGCATAAAAAGCCAAAAACAAAACTACTGTAAAAGCAAACGATAATGACATCAGTGTTATATTTTTCTTTGAGAACACTGCATGATATACACCGAGGGCACTTTCCACCTTGAAAAGACGAGTGTTTGCTGCGTAGGACACTGTTTTCACTGTCTCCGCGCTGCCTGATACTGCTGCTACAGGAGAGACATTTGCCGCGTGGCGCGCTGGGGAATGTGCTGCCAATAATACAGAAACCACACCGACTAAAATCCCACTCACAATGCCAGGTATACTGAATTGAAAAGTAAATTCGCTAAACTCACCACCTACTAATTCTTTCAAAACAATACACATAATCCATGTCACTGTAAGGCTGAGCCCCAAACCCACAGGAATTGCAGTTTTACACCAGTTTAAAGCTTCCAGACGAACAAACTGCATTACTTGTTTTTTGCTGGCGCCAATACAACGCATCATACCAAAGAACTTTGCGCGCTGCGAAACACTGCTGTTCATACAACTTGAAATCATCAGCACACCAGCAATCAGAACCATGACAAACACCGCCGCTGCAAGCGGATAAAGCGCATTGATATTCTTATTGCTGCTTGCGCCCGCAATCGCAACTGTTATCAGATTCTCCTCAACACACTCATCTGACAAACCATACTGCATTTTCACATCTGTAATTGCCTTTCTCAACTTTGCTTTTTGCGCAAAACGAACAACATAAGATGGCATACACGACACACCATTTGCATTCAATATATTTTCTAATACCGCAGGAGACAGATAAGCGCAGACACCATCATACTTACGGTTGTATTTTGCCATTTCATCAAGGCAAAATCCCGTTACGGTAAACGCAAACTCTCCAACCGGCGTTTGAATGACAATACTATCTCCTATCTGAATGCCAAGCAATTCCTTCGCCGTCGTATTTAGCATAACCTCATTTTGATTTTGCGGAAACACACCCTCTTGCTCATACTTTCGGATATCACTGATATAGGACGGTTCTGTACCATACAAAATCACTCTTTTGCCGTCAATTTCGTACCCCTCATAAATATCCTCCCCAAATGCACAATACCATGCTGACACAGACACATCACTTCGGTCTGCAATCTGCTCTGCTTCCTCCTTTGACAAACCATTGATTAAAATATGATGACTACCATGCTTTTTTACTGTAGCTCTGTCTTCGCCCTTTGCCATAATCTCTGCCATAGAAAAGACAGTTGTCACTAGAAACACCGCAAGCACAATGCAGAACAATGTCAGTCGGTTCTGTTTCCTGCGCGCTTTTGCCGAAATCGGAATCAAATCAAGATAACTTTTCATTTCAGAACTTTTCATTCCGAACACCTCCCCAAATCGCTTAGCACGCCGTCAGACACTTGCAATACCCTGTCAGCAGTCTGCGCAATACTGCGGTTGTGTGTAATCATAATAATTGTTTGCTCATATTTTTTTGATGTTCCTTTTAAAAGTGCGATCACTTCTCTGCTGTTTATCGAATCAAGGTTTCCTGTCGGCTCGTCGGCAAGAATTAACGACGGGCGTGTAATTAATGCGCGTCCAATTGCCACCCTCTGCTGTTGTCCGCCCGACAACTGACTTGGCAGATGGCTGCGGCGCTCTTTGAGATTTAATACTGCAAGCAGCTCCTCTAAATACTTTTTATCTGGCTTTTGATAGTCAAGCAACAAAGGAAAAATAATATTCTGCTCAACTGTCAATTCAGGAATTAGATTAAACGCCTGAAAAATAAACCCAATATTGCGCCGCCGAAAAATTGTAAGCTTTCTTTCCTTCATAGAAAATGTGTCCTTGCCGTCAATTAACACCCTTCCTGATGTAGGCGTGTCAAGTGCACCAATCATGTTTAACAGTGTACTTTTGCCAGAACCAGACTCACCTACAATCGCCACATACTCTCCTTTTTGTACTGAAAAGCTAACATTTTTTAGCGCGTGTACTGCCGTTTCACCGCTGCCATAAGTCTTGCATATTTGTTTGATTTCCAATAAATTCATTACACAAACACCTCACTTATCAAATTTTGTACAGGAATCAAGTAGGGAAGATAGGACTTCCTCTGTACAATAGCAGAATAGCATTCAAATCCTACAATGAGGTTTCATTTTGATTACAATTTTGTAGGAATCAGAAAATTTAGGTCAAATGTTGTCCCTTCTCCAAGCCAGCTATCGACCTCAATCGTACCATTATGAGCTTCCACCACAGACTTTGCTAACGACAGCCCTAGTCCAATCCCCTGTGTATCTTTGGAATATCTGCTGCGATAAAATCGCTTGAAAATATGATGCAAATCTTCTGGGCAGATTCCGCTGCCAGTATCCTGAATTGTAATATGAATCACGGACGCAGACTGTCCCCATACAATCCGCACACAATCCCCGCTGTTCGTGTGATCAAGCGCATTTTTCACAATATTACAAACTGCCTCCACAATCCAATTTCGATCACAGAAAAAGGAGAGGGATTCGCTGCCCACTAGGACAATTTCCTTCCCCTCCTGTTCTGCGCGGAACAAGAAACGCTTCTTCACTTCCGCTATTATCTCCGAAAGATTTTCCATTTTTTTCTCAATTATAATCGTCCCTGTATCAAACTTAGCAATTTTTAACAAATTTTGCACCAATGTCTCTATCCGGTCAAGCTCTTGTTCGGACAATGTGGAAAATTCCTGAATTTCATGCAAATTATTTATCTCTGCCTCTGTCTGTATAATGCCATTGTAAATATTAAGTGCGGCAAGTGGTGTTTTTAACTGGTGCGAAATGTCATTCATTGTATTTTTGAGTGCTGCTCTGGCCTGTCCTTCATTATCTGCTTTCGCATTCAAAATAGTCGCCAATGAATTGACCTCATGAAACAATCTGTACCATTCTCCCTCCTCATTACACTCAATACGGGCATCGCGATTTCCAGAAATATACTCTCTAATTTGTGCAGTAGCGTCCTCAATAATCTTTTCCTGCACACAAAAAAATCTGTAACAGAGAACCGCAATAATAACGCCCATTATAATCGGAAGACACAACAAAAAATATGGCAGATAATAAAATGCTGCCAAACTTGAACTTACTATCAATAGTATAATAACGCTAAATTCAAATAGAAAAGTACATATTAAAATATGAAGAAACAGAGACTTTATTTTTGGATTTGTCCATATTTTCATCTTTGTTGTAACACCTTTCTCTGTATGTCATTATAACATGTCTTTAATAGCATTATAAACCTCCCATCTCTGTATTCCACTTATATCCCATACCGCGGACAGTCACAATCTTGTTCGGCTCACTGGGATTGTCCTCAATTTTCATGCGCAGTCTGCGAATATAGACAGTCAGCGTCTTATTATCAATATACTTCTCATCACAATCCCATAAACTTCCCAAAATCTGCTCAGAGGAAAGCACAATATCTGGGTGTTCCATAAACATACACAGCAATCGATACTCGCTTGAAGTCAGCTCAAGCGGCTTCCCATTTTTATACCCCTCGCCCTTTGTCAACAACAATGTTATCCCATTGGAAGTTCGCTCCGCGTCGGGCTGACTAAAATTGTCACTCCGGCGCAGAAGTGCGTTGATGCGTGCGAGAAATACTGCCAATTTAAAAGGCTTTGTGATATAGTCATCTGCGCCGATATCAAGCCCCATAATAATATCTGTCTCCTCGTCTGCAGCAGTCAGAAACATCACTGGAACCTTGGAAGTCTGTCGAATCCGCCTGCACAAATCCAAACCCGATCCGTCGGGAAGTGAGACATCCAAAATTACCAAATCATATTTTCCATTATCCCATAGCGCCTCCGCTTCAAGACATGTGCGGGCTACATCAACCATATATCCCTGCTTCTTAATCGCAAATGTCAGCCCATTTATCAGACTGAAATCATCCTCCACAAAAAATATTTGTTTCATCTCTGCATACCGCCCTATCCTAAAACTCAGAAAAAAACTCCTGTTTCTTTGAGACAACAACAAATCCATTCTCATTCTTTGCAGGAACAAGAGTTAGCCGCACTACTCCTACATTGTTCTCTCCTTCAAAATCAATATTGTACTCTACAACTGCATGGGCACCGCCCTCACCCTCACAAACAGTACAATCCGCAAAGTAATACTGAAAATTCGGAAAGTCAGAAGTGCCAATATAATAATATCCATCTTCATAAAAGAAAGATGTCTGTCCCTCTGTCATTTCATCAAATGCAGGTTTAAAATCAGGTAGTTCCTCTCCAAAGACCAATTTCGCATAAGACTGCGCTTCCTCAAGGCTTACTTTCACAGTCGGCTCATCAAATCCTAAATCTTTGCGTGGCACTTTTACAATTTCAGCCTCGTCCTCCCACAATCCTGTATAGGACAAAAACAAAAAGTCTTTCCAAAAGGTCGTATCCTTCTTATCGTTGCTGTCAAAGTCATAAACTGTCTTGCAAACATATGCCAGAAATGCCTTTTTCTCCTCTGTCAGCTCAAAATTAGCAACATTATTTTCCTGTTTGGAGTTTTCTGTATCAGCATCATTTCCCCCAATGCGCACTTCTCTCAGCCAGCGTATATCATCTTCTGAAGGCGACTCATAAATTGCACATACTTTAAAATGTGACCGCGCCTCATCACATTCATATGCAAAGCTGATTTGTAGTGTCCATTCTCCTGGCGTAACTGCAATCTGTTCCCGTATGGAAGTGTCCTGCATAATTTCATCACTCAATCTCTCAAAATGATAAGCACAGTCTCCGTTCGGCGCTAACACATCCACGATAACCTGTTCCTCATATGGATAAAATTTTTTCCCATTTCCGGCAATTAAATTAGAATAGGAAATTTCCAAATTTACTATGTTGTTCTCATGTACATAGAAAGCCCACTTTCCCCCTGTTACAATCGGGCACATCGGTTTTTGGAATGCCGTATTGATACGAAAGATAATTCCCTGTTCAATATCTGTAAGCAACTCATCCCTTGTCAAATAATATTCATATTTCTTTTCTGAATCTTCTACAAAAGTCTTTGGAATATCCATTTTTGCAGGAATGTTGTCCTCCCGCTCAAGTTTTTGTGTTTCTTCTTGCTGTATTTCTAATTCTTTTCTTTCCATTGTTTCTATTTTTTGTACATCTAACTCTTTCGCAGAACTATTCAGCTTTGCAGAACTGCCACACCCCGCAAACAACACAACACATACAATTGACATTATCAGGAAATACCATTTTCTCATAAAGATTCTCCTCGCATTCTCTATTTTTACTGCCCCTAACCATTACTCTATTGTGTCCGTAAAAGGCGACTGTCTTCTTGCCCTTCCAATTAATTTATTTCAATTATAGGACATCCTTCTGTAATTCGCAATAGTTAAAGGATTATTGTTGTGCAGGTGTAAAAAGCATAACTCTAACCTTTTGTAACAGTTCAGCCTTCGGCTTCCTGTTACAAGCATCAAGCCATGCAAAACCACTTCGTGGTGGCTGCAAGCAAAAATCCATCGCCAAAGGCGATTTTGCATGGATTTTTGTTCGTAACAGTAAAGGTATCTGAACTGTTACTGAACTGTAACAACCTTTTTACAAATATTGGTTTTCTTATTGACAAAGTATTCTTTTATATTATAATAAGAATTAGACTAATTCTAAAAATTGTGAAAGGAGTACTATGACTAAAAATGCCGAACAAATACTGGCGATCATTAATACCTCTCATGAGCATTTATCCGCTGAACAGATTTTTTTTCGCTTAAAAGAAACAAATAAAAGCGTCGTACTTGCCACTGTTTACAACAATTTATCTTCCTTGTACAAACAGGGGCTTATCCGAAAAATTTCGATGGAAGGATTTCCTGACCGTTATGACAATATTACGCGCCATAATCATCTTGTCTGTAGAAACTGTGGAAAATTGTCTGATATTCTGTTAGATGATCTGACAGAAAAATTGCAAAATCAATTGGATGTCCAAATGCTTTCCTATGATTTAAAAATCAATTATATCTGCGAGGACTGTGCAAAAAAAGAAAAAGAATCCAAAGATTGAAATATGAATTTAGATTGACAAAAAAATAGATAAAATTTATAATATTATATAAATTTAGATGGTGATCTTTTACCAAAACTAATGTTTTTAATTAGCACTATTTATATTTTTTACAATTGTGTTTGTGCAATATTTATAAAATAAAAATTGATATTTTTTGTAATATGATTGCGCGATAAATGACCATTATTGAAAGGAAACATCACTATGAAAATCAGAAAAAAAACTTCCAATGCAGCGATTGAATCCATCTCCAAACTTGTGCAGATGAGCTATGATCCTCGAAATGGGGAACTTAATAACATTCACCAACGCCTTATCAATGGCCGCAAGGAATTTGAGCAGGCTACAACGAAAGCTATGGATGCCGTAATTCAAATGAGCGCCATGGATCTGACGTTAGAATCCAATGTTGCCATTATAGAACAAATCAATACTTCGTTTACCACCGCAGTAGATACCATCAATGAAGCTGCAGACTCCACTGCAAAAATAACCTCTGAAGTATCAAAAGCGCATGAAAATCTAACCGCAACCATTATCGAAGTGTCCGGCGAATCAAGCAATATCATGGAAGATATACACAACTGTGAAAGTGAACTGACTTCCATTTCAGGGCTATCCTCCACTGCCATTTCTACCGCACAGGAAATGAAAATAGATATTGGAGGTTTACTTCAAACTGTTCATGATATGACAGAAGCCATCGCGGCGATTAACTCCATCTCCGCCCAAACCAATCTTTTGGCTTTGAATGCCTCCATAGAAGCAGCGCGGGCAGGAGACGCAGGAAAAGGATTCTCAGTTGTCGCACAAGAAATCCGCTGTCTTGCAGAAGAAGCCAAAGCGTTGACTGGACGCATGGGAACGCTTGTTTCAAATATTCAGGAAGCTTCCCGCAAAAGTTCTAACAGCGTGGATACCACTGTCAACGAACTAGAACATATCAATGAAAATATTCAGAATGTATGGAAAATTACCGCAAACAACCGCAAAGGTATGGACCACATTGCTGATTCTGTCTCCTCTCTCGCCGCAGTCAGCGAGGAAATCAGCAGTTCTATACATGAATTGGATCAACAAATGCAATATGTCAGCGGCGAATGTCAAAATCTGCAGAATAATATTACGTCCCTTAAACACTCAAGTGACTCAATTGCAAGTTTGATAGCACCTTCTAAAGAGATTGAACAGCACTTAGAAGAATCGACAAAAATTATGGGTACTATGGTACAAGATACGTTTTATATGTTGGACAATCAGGTTCTAATCAATTGTCTTAACAGTGCAGTTGAGGCCCATCGCAACTGGCTAAACATTTTAAAGGAAATGGCACAGACCCAAACTTTAAAAATTTTGCAGACCGACTGCACAAAATGCGGCCTCGGCCATTTTTATTATGCTTTTAAACCAGTCAATCCACAGGTTATCGATATTTGGAAAGGATTGGAAAGCAAACATAAAACATTACATTCCTATGGAACAGAAATGATTAACGCCATCCAATCCAAACAAAATAATACCTTGCAGCAAATTTATGAAAAAGCAGAGGCTTGCTCAAAGGAGTTAATCGCTGATTTCCAGACAATCATTCGGATTATCGAATCCTTAACCAAAGATAATATCCGCGTTTTTGAAAAACAGCCAATACAAATCCGAAACAACTAAACAACTGTCAGCTATTGCTGGCAGTTGCCTGCGTGGCTCTCAACATATGCAAAAAGCTCTGATGTCTTTGACCAATATTTTATCCCCCAATTCTCAAAATTCCATGTGTCCATATAGTTATTGCACTCATAATCCACATAGTAAAGAACGCCCTCTTGCAACACAAAATTAGTGGGAAAATAATCAATATTAATGTTGGCTGGATACAACAAGCCGCACATTCTTTTCACCTGTTGCATACAAGTTGCAGGAAGTGTATCGTCAAGCACCATCTCATATACTGTTTTTCCATTAATATATTCTTTCACCAAACGCTCGTTTTTCCTATCAGCATCGAGCAGTTTTGGCATACGGATTCCAATCTTCTGAAGTCTGTCATAGTCACGCAGTTCAGCTTCCATCTTGTCACCAAACTGATAATAATCACAGGGTTCATGATGTATCTGTTTTACGACAACCATTTGGTTTTTGTCTTCTGCCAGATAAGAATATCCACCTTTTCCCTTGCCTAATAATTTAAGAATTTTATAGTCTTTACCGTTTACTTCAAGTTGTTTCATAAATTCCATTTTCCTTTTAAATCACTTAATGAAAATAAATTGTTTCTGTACTTTTTAATTTTCTCCATTTCCAATAAAATCTATATCAAACACTACATCGTTTCCACATCTGGCACAAACTGGTCTGGATACTTATCACTTCCATCATAAGCACAGACACCCATCCGTGGAGAATTACATATTTTCATCTGCATTTCCTCGTCGCCTGTATGCACCTTTATGCAGTCTTCACACAAAAAACCTGTGCCACTATTATAATAACATTCCCGATAGAATACAACTGCTGGTTTTTTCTTACAGTATTCACAAATATATTCATAAGGATTATTTCTTGACAAAAGTGTAAAGTTTTCCTTCTGTAAAGCTTTCTTTGTATCATTGACCACCGTGATCAACAGCTCCGTCGTATCGCCAAAATCATACTCATAGCGAAATGTCATGCCCTTGCGCAACACTTTATAGTCGTAGCGGGCTACGGTGAGGCTTTTTGGCATGCATAATCAGAGAAATAGACAAGTCAAGATGCGTCAGTTATTTTTCTACAGATTCTTACTCTTAGATTTATTATACTAAAATAAGCAGAGCACGAATAGTAGATTCTTAAAAAATTATCACTCCTATAAAATTCAGAAAAAATACTTACAAGCAATCTCATAGGCGATTTTAAAGAAAGATACTATCCTCCGCAAAAAACGCGTGACATCAAAGAAAAATGCTTGACAACATCCATTTTATGGTATATGTTTAGTATACTAAGTAATTGGAGGCAATTTATGGAACAGAACAGACACGCTGCCCGTTATATAGGCAAATTGTCAAACAAGCTGCGCAGAAAAATTGACGCTTTTTCAAGCCGAAAAGCATTTAGCGGTTCACAGGGGCGAGTGCTCCATTTCTTGCTAGCACAGTCAGGTGATGTTTTTCAAAAGGATATCGAGGAAGAATACAGCCTGCGTCCCCCGACCGCAACTGTGCTTTTAAAAAAAATGGAACAGAATGGCTTGATCCGCCGTGAGACTGCAGAAAATGATGGGCGGTTGAAAAAAATCATTATTAACGAGAAGGCCCTGCAATACAAAGATGTCGTGATGGCTGACATCCTCAATCTGGAAGAGGAACTGACAAAGGATATTTCAAAAAAAGATCTTGAAGTCTTCTTCCGCGTGATCGAAAAAATGCTTGATAATATTTCTTAAAATATTATCGACTATATTTTATGCACACGGATGCGGAAAGGAAACATGCAGCGAAAGCTGCCCGTGTCCGGCGCGCGAGTAAGGAAGATCGTACTTCCCTACTTGGTTTCAAATACTTAGCAAACTAATTAGATAATGGAGGTATCAAAATGAACACCAAAACGGTTGATTACTTGAATGAACGATTATTCCCTATGATATTAAAATTCTCAATCCCAGCAGCGATCTCTCTCCTGATAACGGCGGTATACAATATTGTTGACCGAATGTTTGTCGGCAATTTCATCGGAACTTCCGCATTGGCGGGATTGTCTGTCTGCTTCCCGTTATCTTTTATGATGATGGCGTTTGCCCTGACTTGCAGCGCAGGCGGCGCCACTCTTTTTTCCCTGTTTTCTGGACAGAACCATACAGATAAGATGAACAAATCTTTTGGAAACGCATTTGTGCTAGTGTGTGTGTTTGAAATCCTCTTGACAATCGTGCTGCTTCTGTTTCCCAATCCAATTCTAAAAATATTTGGCGTGACACAGACCGCTTACTCGTATGCGATTTCCTATTACAGGATTATTGCGCTGGGTTGTGTTTTTCAGGGATTATCACAACTGTTCTGCGATTTTGTCCGTGTTTCTGGCAAACCGGTTTTGGGAATGTGCGTAACAGGAATCGGCGCAATTACCAATATTGCTCTGGACGCTATTTTTATCATTCTCCTTGATTGGGGTGTGGTTGGAGCCGCCTGTGCGACTGTGATTGGTCAGGTTTTTTCAGCACTTTTTGGCGCATATCTAGTTTTCGGGGACAGAACACAGGTACATATTTCGAGAAATATATTCCGTCTCGAAAAGGAATTGTGCCTACAGATAATCTCCTGCGGTTTTTCTTTCTGGGTGGCACAGATGGCCATGGGCTTTATCAGTCTAGTATACAACAGCCAGCTAGGAAAATATGGCGGTGATATTGCAATCAGCGTTTATGCAGTCATCTCTAGTATCATGACCTTCGTGATCATGCCCGCAAGTGGTATCAGTCAAGGAATTCAGCCTATTGTTGGTAATAATTATGGTTCCGGTAAATATAAACGTGTTATGCAAACGCTCTTTCAGGCTTCACTTTTTTCCGTGTCCATTACCTGCTTTATCTGGTTGATTGTATTGCTTTTTCCAAAACAGATACTTTCCGCTTTTGGGGGAACAGAAGAAATGTTCCGTATTGGAATTACAGGACTGCGAATCAACTTCTGCATTACCCCTGTTTTAGGCTTTGTGATGCTGGCAACGACTTTCTTTCAGTCCATTAATCGCCCAACGCCTTCTATTGTGATAACCGTGTTGCGACAGGTGGTATTTTTAGTGCCATTCCTGTATATTTTTCCAATCTTTTTTCAGATCAACGGCATCTTTTTTGCACAGCCTATCAGTGATATATTGGCAACTGCATTGTCTCTATATCTTGTCCTGCAGGAACGAAAAAAAATGCTATCTCTATCGCAGTCCTCATAAAAAGGTATGTTATTTGATTACTTGTTACTTTTCACGGAATGCGCTAAACTGCGCATTCCGTGAAAACATAATTCAAGAACTGTAATGAAAAAACAAAAAAGTACTTGATTTTTTGATAAAATCAAGTATAATAGATTCGTAACTGTTGCAAACAAATTGTTTCGTTGCGTGGCTCAGTTTGGTAGAGCGCTGCGTTCGGGACGCAGAGGCCGCAAGTTCGAATCTTGTCGCAACGATTTATAAAAACACTGGGATTTGAGGGATATGCCCAGTGTTTTTTGCGTCCGCAAAAAGACATTATCACAATATCCTATAGTAAATTATCCTTCTACAGCAGTATATAATGCTAGTACAGTATTTTTTAATTGTATAATATTACAAATTGTTTCATTTATATATGCATTATTGTGCATAATTTGTGCATTTTTATAATAAAAAAATTATTATATGCATCTATCTTCCTTTCTACTTCTCCTATTCTTCCCGCAATCCATGCGCATCCTAGCGGTTTATTTTTTCTGCACAGGTCTCTACAATCAAGCAGAGAAAAAATTATAAATATCCTCTTTTAAAAATCAAGTTGAAATTTTTGCCAATCTGAATTATAGTTTTCTTATACCTTATTATAAAAATGCAGATAGAAGCGACCATGCAATTGAGAACACATATTTTGTTTGTGTTCATTACTGTGTACTCCATTCTGCATTTTTTAGTAAATTCTCGGAAAAATAGTACACCGAATCTTCCGGGACGTAACCAAAAACAAAATGGAGGATATTGCTATGCAAGGAAAAATGCAAAAAAGGCTGTTGAGTCTTCTATTGTCAGCAATTCTGGTTATCACTGGACCGGAAATGTCAACAGTTTCTGCTGCGGAAGAATCTGTTCAAACAGAACAGTCTGTCTCTAAACAAGACTCAGAAAAAACGCAGCAATCCGAGGAAGCTTCTTCGGATCAAAAATTCGACAACACACAATCCACAGAAGAATCAGCAACAGAATCAGAAGAAATTTTCACCGAACTACAGACAGACACTGACACAAACTCATCAGAATCTGTGTCTGAAAGTCAAACAGAAGAAACCACTGCACAACAGACAGAAAGTAATTCATCAGAGCAACAGACAGAGGATAAATCTTCTGAATTACAAACAGAAGTCGAATCTTCCGAATATGAACAAGAAAGCGAAACACTTACGGAAGACCTAAGTTCAGAAACTACAGAAATTACAACAGAACAAGAAACAGGGGAAATCACAACAGAAGAAGAAACAGAATTCATAACAGAAGAACTGCAAACTTCAGATGCAGCAGAAATGCAGTTTGAAATTTATGTCAATCCACTATATAAAGATGTTATAGACACTGAGGAACTCTCCCAGCAGTTAAATTCTCTACAAGTAAAGAGTCTAAACAGCACAAAGAGTGCCACACAATCTTTCCAAACATTTGATGCAGCAGCAGCCCACCTGCGGAAACAAATGGTTGCGCGCGAGACAACCGTATCTGTGCAGGTTCCTATCAGCGTCTCAGAAGCCAATAAGGGTGCAGAAGGGTTTCATATTACTCTGCTCAATGCTGCTATTGCACATACAGAAGAATGCTCTGGGCAGGAAGGCGACGCACTAAAATGGCAATATGGCGGCTCCAAAATGTCCATGAGCAGTGGCTCAAATACTTATACAGTAACCTATACGATTTCCTATTACACAACACTGGCACAAGAGCAAGAGCTGACCACAAAAGTGAACAATGCTTTAGACAAACTAGCACTGTCTGGAAAAACCGATTACCAAAAAGTCAAAGCTATCCATGATTATATCTGTGACAATACAGATTATGATTATGATAACCTTGAAAATGACGCACAAAAAATTAAATTTACTGCTTACGGTGCGTTGTGCACAGGAAAAGCAGTCTGTCAAGGTTATGCAGTTGCTTTCTATCGTATGTGCAAGGAAGCAGGTCTTCCTGTAAGAATTATTACCGGTACAGGAAATGGTGGTCCCCACGCATGGAACATTGTGAAAATAGGAAGCAATACCAGAACTGCCGGATCGTATTACAATATTGACTGTACTTGGGATGGGCAAGATCAGGAAACACATTACACTTATTTTTTGTTAAATGAAAAAGATTTTGTGAAACATACAAGAAATACGGAATATAATACCTCCGAATTTCACACAAAATATCCTATGTCAGAAACTTCCTATGTAGATGAAAGTTCGCTGCCAACAGGACTAAATAAAGAAAATCCAAGTGCTACATTCACTACAATTAACGACGAAACTGTAACTTCCACAGCCGATGGAAAACCAAAGATTTTAATTTTCTTTCAAACAGCCTGCCCCAACAGCCAAAGTACAATTCGTGCAGTTGCAGGAAATGAATTTATGAATGTAGATATCTATGCTGCTGAAATTTATGGACGCAGCAAAGAGGATGTTACTAGCTTTAAAAATACTTATGGTAACAATACGATTACATTTTTATATGATACGAAATTTTTATATGGAACAAACACACAAATCGGTCTCGATATGTTTCAATATGCTAAAGAAGGCGGTCTTACTGATGGCAATTCCATGAGTGTTGCATTGCCAATGATTTGCTATATTGACGCCAACAATATGCTTCAACATGTCACACAGGGAAAACAAAATGCCAGCCAGGTTGAAGTTAATCTAAAAAACTATTGTAGTGCTGCACCAGTGAAGCAATATAAAATTACCTATGAATTGAACGGTGGCACAAATCACAGTGAGAATCCAACTGTATTTAAAGAAAATTCAGACACGATTCTTTTAAAAGATCCAACAAAAACAGGTTTTACGTTTGCGGGCTGGTATCTTGACGCTGCTATGACACAAAAAGTTACACAGATTGAACATGGTACTGCCAGTGATATTACTTTGTATGCAAAGTGGTCCTCAAGCGGAGCATCTGACAAATTAAATATTGATAATCCTTCCTATAAATTTACAACAATTGATGAGGATATGGTATTTTCTACTACAAATGGAAAGCCAAAGATATTAATCTTCTTCAGTTATGTTTGCGGCAAGAGTCAACAGACAATAAAGGATATTGCAACAAAAGGGGTGTCAAACGTCGATATTTTTGCAGTCGAAAATAATCAAGCCACAAAGACACAGGTTCAATCCTTTAAAAATACATATGGCAGTGATGCAATTACATTTTTATATGATGAATCTGGCACATATCACAATCAATACGCAAATAATTATGTAGATTTAGCAAATAAAAATGACTTCTCTGCCCCCATTATTTGTTATATTGACGCCAACAATAAGTTTCAGCACATTACTTTTGGCACCAGCAGTGCAAGCGCAATTAGAACGAATCTTGACCTGTACTGTAATGGTACTTCAACCGAAGATCCTACTCCTACCGAAACTTACACAATTACTTACGAGCTAGATGGTGGTATCAATAGCACCGACAACCCAAGTACCTATAAGCAAACAACAGAGACTATCACATTGCAAACGCCTGCCAAAGAAGGGTATACGTTTGCTGGCTGGTATCGTGACGCAGCATTTACCTTGCCAATTACACAGATTGTTAAAGGAAGTTCTGGCAATCTCACACTCTATGCAAAGTGGAAAAGCAATACACAAGAACCTGATGAGGACAAAATTTCTATTTCCAGTACAACAATTATCCTCGGTGAGAACACCTTTTCCTACAATGGCAGGCATCATGAACCAAATGTAACCATACAATATGAAAATAAACCACTCACTCTAGACAATGACTATACATTAAGCTATAAAAACAATGTAAATGCTGGAACAGCCACAATAACCATTACAGGTATCAATAACTATCAAGGAACTGTGGAGAAAAGTTTTATCATACAGCCAGCAAAACTGGTTATTACTGCACTTGATAAAACACTTCTAACAGGCAGTCCTGCACCTACTGAATACGATTATCGAATAGAAGGACTTGTTGATGGTGAAAAGCTGCTGGAAACGCCAATCTTTACGTGCAATGTACCAGATCCTGTTACAATCGGCAAATACGATATTATTCCAAGTGGAGCGAAAGCAGACTCCAATTATGACACTAATATAACCTATCATAAAGGAACGCTTGAAGTTGTAAAACAATTTACAGGTTACACTGTCACATTTGACACGCGCGGGCACGGAATCGCACCACAGCCATACAACAATGTTTCCTCCGGCACCACCATTCAAGAACCTATAACTCCATCCGCTGAAGGATATCAGTTTGAAGGCTGGTATTGTGAATCAGAATGTAAGACGACATGGAATTTTAATATAGATATTGTCCAGTCAGATATTACATTATTTGCCAAGTGGTCTATTGTTATCAACAATGAAAGTGAGTTCCGTATCCAGGAAATTGCCGATGTAGTATATACCGGAAAAGCCTGCAAACCCGCTGTAAGTGTATATGATGGAGATACTTTGTTAAAACTCAACAAAGATTATAGCATAAAATATACAAATAATATTGACGCTAACAGTAAAAAAGGAAATGGTATTGGTACATATTATGACCCTGATTTTCCTTCTATCATAATTACTGGAAAAGGTAATTATGATGATGAAGAAGTGCATGCAAACTTTACAATACAAAAAGCTAAGATTGCGGATGCGAATGGAGATCCAGCAAAGGGAATAACCCTGAAATATACAGACCAGTTCGTTACAAATGAGACAAAATCAGTGAATCCATTTGGTTCTTTAAAATATGGGAAGACACTCACGAAAGATACGGATTTTGAACTTTCTCTGGCAATGGTCAATGAAAACAATGAGGTGATACAGACTTTTTCCCCTGCAGAAATTCCTGCTGGAACATTTGGGACATTTTTATTAACAATTTATGGCAAGGGAAATTATGAGGGTACTATAAAAAAGCGGATATATGTAGCAGATAAATCTAAGTTACTAAAAAATGCCAAGATTACTCTCGGTGCCAACATAAAAAATATTGAATTCTCAAATGCCAATACAGAAAAAAAGGTAATTTTACCTGCAGGATGTAAAGATAAAGAAACAAATACTTATCATAAAGTAGACAAAAATGGCGCTATTGAAACCGAAGAAATCAATGCAAAAGACGTTTTTCTTGTTACTTGCAATGGAGAATCGCTGATTTATAAAAAAGATTTTGATGTAGTTTACAGTGACAATGACAAGGTTGGAACAGCGTCTATAACAATTATTGGTATGGGTGCATATGTCGGTGAGAAAACTGCCTCTTTCCGTATTACAGGAAAAGCATTTAAAGCTAATACAATCACTGTTAAAGGTATCACAGACAAAGAATATACTGGAAGTCCCTTGACGCAAAATACCAAAGACCTTAAATTAAGTTATAAAGAAGATGATACTAAACTAAGTTATCTCAGTGACTACACCATTCGTTATAAAAATAATATTAACAAAGGAACTGCAACCATAACTTTTACGGCGGCAGAAGGTTCTATCTACAGTGGTTCTTTCAACAAAACATTTAAAATTAAAGCGGTTGATATTAACTCAGTTTTGGAACGCAGTGAAAATAATGCTGTATATGAAATCATCACACCTTATGAAAAGTCTGGCGCAAAACCAACAGACCAGATTCGGCTAACCTACAATGACATACCACTCCAAAATGGCAAGGATTACACTGTCAGCTATCAAAACAACAAAGCTATCGCTAATAAGAATGCTGTCACACACCCGACAATGAGCATTAAAGGAAAAGGCAGCTTTACTGGGAAAAAAGAAATTGCCTTTACAATCACACAGGGAGTTCTTAAAAAAGAACATGTAACAATCACTCCTGTTGCTTATAATGACAAAAAAGCAGACAGCTATCAATACAATCCTTCTGTAAAGATAAAAGTTGGAAATACTGTCTTGAAAAAAAATACAGATTTTAAGATTGTTTTTGAGAACAATGATCAGGCTTCCTACAAGGATTATATAAACAAACAATCTAATAGCAAGGAACCAGTTGCAGTAATTACTTCTGGAACAGGAAATAATTATGCGATAGAAAATACGGAAATACGCGTACCACTTCCTATCTATCAGACAAAATTAACCAAAAATAATGTCTATATTGTAGTGGAATCAGCAGTCTATACCGGACAACAAGTTACACCAGAAGTTCGCGTTTACTTTGCAGATTCCGATCATACAGAGGCACTAAAAGAAGTCAAGAATAATAAACTAACCACAGACACAGATATACAGCGGGCTGGTTTAACCAAGCTTGTGAAGGATGTAGACTATACACTAAACTATGGAACCAATATTACTGCTGGAAAAAATAAAGGCAGTGTAACAATTACCGGCAAGAGTAACAATTATGGTGGAAGTATTACACAAAAATTCAACATACAGAAAAAGACTATAAAATAAATATTTACTATCTGCTTCACCACATAGTTTCTTTCTGCGTCCGTGTGCAATTTCTCATCTTCCCTACTCGCCGCGCAGGGTGCGTGCAGCAAGGCTGCTAATTTCCTTACGCACCCCTGCGCATAAAAAATAGACAGTTATTGGAATCAATCCATGACTGGCTATTTTTTACCACACAACAAACAATCTTATTTCGTACAAGCACATACCGGATGTCGTATCACTGTCTTGTAACTCGATAGAATACTAATTATCCTTATAACATAGAAGCGCGCAGTTCCTGCGCACTCTTGGCGCTCAAATACGCTGGCGCAATATCAAAAACAGTCTTGCATCCACTCTGTCCCTCTTGTGTCAGACGGTGTGCTGCTCTTGCATATGCAACAAGCACACTCGCTGTAAATTCTGGGTTGGAATCCAATTTAAGGCGATACTCATTATTTCTGAACACTTCTCAAAACTCTCATCAATATCCACCTCCATATTGTAAAACTTGACTTCAACACCATATAGTAATGTGTCATCATTGGCTGTTCCAGGCGCAATTTTATCAAGTGCATAAATCATCTCTATAATGTCATCTAAAATTCGTTTAGGAAGCACTCGTGCCATATGTTTTCAATAAACCATTAGGAAATCAATATAATGAAACTCCATAAATATTCTTTTTTCGCCACATTCCCGGCGAGCATCCAAAATGCTTTTTGAAAGTAACTATAAAATGCGGATAGGAACGAAACCCGCAGGCAAACGCGATTTGTTTAACCGACAGATCCACCTGTCGGAGATACCGCTCCGCGACCATCAGGCGGTATTCCAGAAGATATCCAGCAAATGTGACACCCATCGATTTGTGGAATACGCTAGAAAAATGGGAAGATGAAAGCCCCGCGTGTTCGGCCGCTTCTGCCAGTGTGACCTGCTCCCGATAATGAGTGTGGATGTAAAGAACTGCCCGCCGGATAGCCTCATCGGAAAGGTCAGAACAAGGTACAGGGGTTTTACTACACCAATGCAGCAGCAAGATACAGAGATTTTCAATGTTGCATCGAAGAAACACTTCCGTCAGATCATCTGTTTTCTGTTCCGAAAAAGCCCGATAAACCGCCTCAGCTAGACGAATGCAGTTGTGCCAATCTTCTTTATCAAGGTTTGCGCACAGAACTCCTTCAGTGTAGCTGAGGATATTCTGCATTTGCTTTGTGAGGAATTCTGGTGAAAAGATAATGTTATAATAACGGATATGCTCACCAACTTGTGTTTGCTGTCGGTGGTAATCGGACGGTCGGATCAGCTGGATACTGTGGTTCTGCAACGTATACAGATTGCCATTGATCAAAAAGTCGGAACTGCCCTCATAAATAATCGACATTTCATAAAATGGGTGAAAATGCAGACGGTTATTGAACATACTTGCATACTCTGAATAACAGTCCGTAATATTGTATTGATTTCCGTTTAAAAACGGCTCAGGCGATAAAACGTCAAACTGCATGGATAAACCTCCTTTGAACCGATTATAGCAAACTCTTTGAAAAGGCACAATAATTTTCTTTTTTTACGGAATCATTATAAATATTATGAAATAATCCGAGTTTTGTTGTTCCAAACACACTACTGTACTATAATGTACGTGCAGAAAACTAGCAGAAAAGAGGTATATCGTATGAAAAATTTATTAGAACTGCAAAAAAAGTTTATTAACCTTCGGTTGGGAACCTTCATCCATTTTAACAGTGCAACTTTCCAATTTCATACAAGGGAGATTAAGGATTGGGAATTTGAGCACGAAAACGCAGGGCGGCCGCGGCTCTTTCCGTTCGCTGAATCGGACTGGAACCCCACAGAACTGGATTGTACACAGTGGGCCAAAACCGCTCAGGATGCCGGAGTTCGTTTTGCTGCCTTTACTTCAAAACATCATGAGGGATTCGCAGCCTGGCCGACAAAGTATTCTGAACATTGTGTGCGGAATGCCGCAGACAAAACGGATGTTGTGGCAGAATACTTAAATGCTTTCCGATCCCGAGGAATCAAAGCCGGCCTATATTTTTCCATTTTGGACCTGACAGCCGGCATCAACCGCCATTCCTGCACGGAAGAACAGAAAAGAATCATCAAAGGGCAGATCACTGAGCTTTTGACCAATTACGGGGAAATCCCGTTTCTTATAGTGGATGGCTGGAATTCGCCGTGGGGCGGTCCCACTTATGAAATGTTACCTTTTGAGGAAGTAAACGCTCTGGTCAAATCGCTTCAGCCGGATTGTCTGCTTTTAAATATCGGCTGCAATGATGGCGTAGAACATACTGATGTTGTTTTCTATGAAAATGGAGCTGGTCAGGAAGTGACGGACGGTTTTGAGGGTCCAGGCATTCTGTGTCAAAAGCTGACTCGCACCTGGTTCTGGCGTTCTGAGGATCCGGTCACTCCGCCTATGACCGCAGAATGGGCGGTTAAGCAGATGGAACGGTATTTTCCCATGAATGTAAATTTTATGATGAACCTCAGCCCCAACACCAAAGGAAAGTTGGACGAGAACCTGATACGAGAATTTGAGCGAATCGGGAATATGGTTCATTTTCCCGCAGAACTGGAAAAACTTCCTTCAAATTGGATGCTTCGGAAACCAGTGTGTTAAGTTGCACGACAACGCGCGAAGAATTCTGAGGGTGAAATTTGACCTAGAATTATTTGAATATCCCTATACGGAATAAAACGACTGGCAGAGATAGTATACACAGTATAGTCCCATCAGAAAGTGTCCCTCAAAACGACATATTCTATATTGTAGTGGAACCAACAATGTATCCTGGAAAACAAATGAGACCAGAAGTTTGAGTTTACTTTGCAGATTCTGATCATATAGAGGTATAAAAAAGTCAAGAATGATAAACTAACCAAAGGCACAGATATACAACAGGTTGGTACTATACGCTTCACCACATACTTTCTTTCTGCGTCCGTGTGCAATTGAGTAGGAAAGTCTCATCTTCCCCTACTCGCGCGCAGGGTGCGTGCAGCAAGGCTGCTAATTTCCTTACACACCCCTGCGCATAAAAAATAGCCAGTCATTAGAATCAATCCATGACTGGCTATTTTTTACCCACACTGCAAACAATCTTATTTCGTACAAGCACATACCAGATGCCGTATCACTGTCTTGTGACTCGATAGAATACTAATTATCCTTATAACATAGAAACGCGCAGTTCCTGCGCACTCTTGGCGCTCAAATACGCTGGCGCAATATCAAAAACAGTCTTGCATCCGCTCTGTCCCTCTTGTGCCAGACGGTGTGCAGCTCTTGCATATGCGACAAGCACACTCGCTGTAAATTCTGGGTTTGAGTCCAATTTAAGGCGATACTCAATCAAATGCTTATGTTCTTTCTCCCAGCCAGTCACACCGCTTCTCAGCACAAAGCCACCATGCGGAATCCCGCTGTGATTTGCTTGTAATTCCTCCTCACTAATAAAATGCACTGTTGTATCATAATCAGCAAAATAGTTTGGCATTGTCTTGATTTCTTCCTCAACCTTAGCAGCATCTGCGCCCTCTTCCAAAACAACAAAACACTCTCTTGTGTGCTTTTCACGTGTGGTCAGTTCTGGATTATCACCAGAGCGCGCTGCTTCCAGTGCAGTTTCAACTGGAATTGTATATTGTTTGGCATCTCTTACGCCTTCAATACGGCGAATCGCATCAGAATGTCCCTGGCTGACGCCCTTTCCCCAAAATGTATAATCCTTGCCTTCTGGTAAAATTGCGTTGGCATACAAACGATTTAGTGAGAACATACCTGGGTCCCAGCCCACAGAAATAATGCCAATGTGTCCGCTCTCTTTTGCAACGGCATCTACTTTTTCAAAATGCTCTGGAATGCGCGCATGCGTGTCAAAACTATCAATCACATGAAAATATTTTACATACTCCGGTGTCTGTTTGGGAAGATCTGTCGCGCTGCCACCGCAGATAATCATCACGTCAATCTTATCTTTCCATGCTTCCACATCTGCGATATTGCAGACTTTTGCAGTATCTGTCAAAATTGAAACTGTCTCTGGGTTTCTGCGCGTAAACACTGCCACAAGTTCCATATCATCACTTTGACGTACCGCGCACTCAACACCACGCCCCAGATTCCCATATCCTAAAATCCCTATTCGTGTTCCCATTTTTATTATCCTCCAATGTTTTCACAGTTCCTGTATTTTTAAATCTATTATTACTTAATGTGTAACAGTTCAGATACCTTCACTGTTACGGACAAAAATCCATGCAAAATCGCCTTTGGCGATGGATTTTTGCTTGCAGCCACCACGTTGTCTTGCGGTATTTGCAGCAAAGTGCAAATACCTATCTGAACTGTTACCTCAATGTCTCTAATTTCACACCGTAAAACAATTTCAAAGTTTTTTTGTAAAACAGATGATTCGATTTGCTTCTGTAAAATGCATTGCCTGGTGAAATTGAAAACTATCAATATTGTTCATTTCACAATCGCTGGCAAACTCTACACACCCTTTTTCTTTTGCCCACATCTCACAAGCATTTAACAGCGCTTTGGCATAACCTCTGTGACGATAATTTTCCAAAACAAAGATTCCCTCTAAGTATCCAACAGGTGTTGTTTTGGTTCCCTCCACATAATCATGCCGCAATTGACACTGCGCGAAACCAACAGGCGTATCATTTTCATATTTCAAAAATATCTGAGCGTCCTCCTTTGAAAGAATCTCTGAAAAATCATTGATCAATTCATCAATAGAAGAATTCTCCCACAGCAAAACCGCCAGTTCTGCTAAAGTCCCTATATCCTTTTTTGTGGCTTTTTGTATCATTATTCTCTCCCAATACAATATTACTGTGAATCAATCTGCTCCATAAGCTCTGGAAGATTTGAGAACGCCTCCAATATATAATCTGGTGCTTTTGCCTCCCCAAATCCATATTTTGCAAAGATAAATGGTATTCCTGCCACTCGTGCAGACTCCTCGTCGCCCGCCGTATCGCCCACATACACTGCTCTTGTTACTTTATTGCGTTCCATAATAAGTTTGTTGTTCTCACCTTTTGGCAGCAGATTATTTCCCCAGCACTCAATGTCATCAAAACACTTTTCAAGCTTATGCGCCTTAATAAAACTTTCAATATATCCTGGCTGACAGTTGCTCACCACAAAAAGCTGATAACTTTTTTTCAATTTAAACAATGTCTCCTCCAACCTTGGATAAAGAATACCACCATGCTCTGCAAGATAAGCATTCTCCTTCGCACAGCACTCCTCCATTAACACCTGCTGTTGTTCCGTTGTTGTACCTGGAAACAACTTCGCTGCTATCTCTGTCATAGGAAGTCCCAAACAACCTTCCAACTCCTCAAAGGAAATCGGTTCTTTTCTATAGTCCGAATGATTTGCAACTACCTGATTCCAGGTCAGATGAATCCCATCCAGCGCATTCCACATGGTTCCGTCCAAGTCAAATATAATTGCCTCTATACTATTTCCCATTTTAATCCTCTTTTCGCCTTGCTAAACAACTGTTTGGAAAAGCATTTCACATCTTTACATAATTTCTGCCCCTGATGGCATTTCTCTCTCCGGTGTCATCAGTGTAAGATTTCCGTCTGCATCCTCAGCGCAAAGGAGCATTCCCTCCGACAACACCCCTGCAAGTTTTGCAGGTTTCAAGTTTACTAGCACCATCACTTTCTTGCCAACCATTTCCTCAGAACTATAAAATGCCTTGATGCCAGACACAATCTGTTTTACCTGCGATCCAATTTTTACTTGACTGCACAGAAGTTTCTTTGATTTTGGCACCACTTCACAAGAGAGAATTTCCCCTACCTGAAACTGCATTTTCGTGAAATCCTCATAAGTGATTTCTGGCTTTGCTTCAATGTCAATATCATTTTTGGCACTTGCGTCATTTTCTGCCTCCTGCACGACACCGGACTTTGCTGCTTGCTTCTCTGCAAGCGCTGCCACTTTTGCATCAACCTCTTTTTGATCAAGGCGCGCAAACAATATCTCTGGCGTCTCCGTCACCTTCGTGCCAGACATATACACACCAAACGTCCTCGTTGACTCAAAATAGCGTACATCACTGTTTAACTGTCTCATAATCCGCTGCGCAGTCTCAGGCATAAATGGCTCCAGCAATCCTGCTCCAATAGAAATACCTTCTACAAGGTTATACAATACTGTCGCAAGCCTGTCCTTCTTTGCCGCATCCTTTGCGAGCACCCACGGCTCTGTCTCATCAATATATTTGTTGCAGCGTTTAAACAAATTAAAAATCTCTGTCAGCGCATCCGCAACACGAAGTTCTGCCATTTTTGTTGCAACCTTATCATAAGTGCCTACTGCAACTGCCTTGAGTTCCGCATCAACTGCATCATCAACACCTTTATTTTCGACAATGCCGCCAAAATATTTATTGCTCATAGAAATCGTTCTGTTTACAAGATTTCCAAGTGTATTGGCAAGGTCCGAGTTTAACCGCTCGACCATCAAATCCCATGTGATAGACCCGTCATTTTCAAACGGCATTTCATGTAACACAAAATAGCGGACTGCATCCACACCAAACAGTTCCACTAGGTCATCTGCATACATAATGTTGCCTTTTGACTTGCTCATCTTATCATTGTTCTGCAAAAGCCATGGATGTCCAAACACCTGATGCGGCAGCTCCTCACCAAGCGCCATCAAGAAGATTGGCCAGTAAATTGTATGGAAACGAATAATATCTTTTCCTATCAAATGCAAGTCTGCAGGCCATAATTTCTGATACTGTTTTGTGCTGTTTCCATCTGCATCATAACCAATACCAGTGATATAGTTTGTGAGCGCATCAAGCCACACATAAATAACATGACGGTCGTCAAAATCCACAGGAATCCCCCATTTAAACGAGGTGCGCGACACACACAAGTCCTGTAATCCAGGGAGTAAAAAGTTGTTCATCATCTCATTTTTGCGAGAGACTGGCTGAATAAATTCTGGGTGCTGATTGATATGCTCAATCAGTCTATCTGCATACTTACTCATCTTAAAAAAGTATGCCTCTTCCTTTGCTGGCTTCACCTCTCGACCACAGTCAGGACATTTGCCATCTTTCAATTGAGATTCTGTCCAAAATGACTCGCACGGAGTACAGTACAATCCTTCATATGCACCTTTGTAGATATCGCCCTGATTATATAGACGCTTGAAAATTTTCTGTACTTGCTTCTCATGGCAAGGGTCTGTAGTCCGAATAAACTTGTCGTATGAAATATTGAGCATATCGCAGAGTCCTTGAATCGTAGCCGCCACTTTGTCCACAAATTCTTTGGGAGTCACCCCAACTTCCGTCGCTTTCAACTCAATTTTTTGTCCGTGTTCGTCCGTTCCCGTCTGAAAATAGACGTCATAGCCTTCCTTTCGCTTGTAGCGGGCAATGCTGTCTGCCAACACAATTTCATAATTATTTCCAATATGCGGTTTGCCCGATGTGTATGCAATCGCAGTCGTAATATAATATTTGCCTTTATTCTGCATTTTTTCCATTCCTTTCTTCATTATTTATATTGCTCAATTATCTATAATTTACCATACTCGTCAGACTTTGTAAACGAAAAAAGAACTATATCAGCCACTACGTCATTTCACGGGTAACAGTTCAGATACCTTCACTGTTACGGACAAAAATCCATGCAAAATCGCCTTTGGCGATGGATTTTTGCTTGCAGCCACCACGTTGTCTTACGGTATTTGCAGCAAAGTGCAAATACCTATCTGAACTGTTACTTTCACGGACTTTGCAGTAAATGCAAAGTCCTGATGCTGAATTGTAACTCGACATTGCCGCTCTTGCAAGGCTGTGTTATGCATTGGAGAGTTCCCTTGACGACTTGATAGAATGCACTCATTCACATATTTGTTCTATTTTTTGTAATTCCTCTGCACTAAACGTTTGCTTAGATAACATTTCGACATTATCGATAATCTGCGATGGCTTTGATGCTCCAGTTAAAACACTTGTAATATCCCCATCGCGCAATATCCATGCAAGCGCCATCTGCGCAAGGCTCTGTCCCCGCTCTTTCGCCATCTCATTCAATGCCTTAATCTTGCCCAGTATCTTCGCGTTAAGCACATCTTCTTTCAAAAATCTACCATCTGTGCGGATACGGCTGTCCTGTGGAATGCCATCAATGTATCGATCCGTGAGAAGCCCCTGTGCCAGTGGGCAGAATGTAATGATACCAATTCCATTGGAGGCCGCATAATCTTTTAATCCATCTTTTTCTATCGTTCTGTCAAACAGGGAATATTTCCTCTGATTAATAATAAATGGAGTTCCTAATTTCCGAAAAAGACTTGCAATAATAGCCGTTTCTTCCTGATTATAATTTGATATTCCAATATAAAGTGCCTTCCCACTTCTCACAATCGCATCCAATGCGCTTGCAGTCTCCTCCATTGGCGTATTTTTATCTGGCCTGTGATGATAAAAGATATCAACATAGTCAAGACCCATTCGCTTTAAACTCTGGTCCAAACTTGCCACTAAATATTTTCTGCTGCCTCCGTCCCCATAAGGTCCCGGCCACATATCATATCCTGCTTTGGTCGATATCACCAATTCATCTCGATAGATGCCAAGCCCTTTTGCGAGAATGCGCCCAAAATTCTCCTCCGCTGCACCGTAAACTGGACCATAATTATTTGCTAAGTCAAAGTGCGTAATGCCCTTGTCAAATGCAGTGTAACACATTGCTTGCATATTGTCGAAACTGGCATTGGAGCCAAAATTATGCCACAGTCCAAGGGAAATTGCTGGCAGTTTCAAACCGCTCTGTCCACAGCGATTGTATTTCATTGTTTCATATCTCTTATTGTCCGCTATATACATATTATAATTCCTTTCTTTCTTAAATAGAAGGTCTCGAAGTCCCCTGCACTTTGCTGTTGCTCCAGATTTTCCATCCTATCTACACAAATTAAATCATCATACATTCTAAAATAATGTGCTAAAAATCCTTGCCAATATCAAATACAAAAAATTCGAGAATATATCTTATTATTTCGTGCAACCTATCTGTTACTGTTCACTCCGTTCCAGTAACATGTAAAAATCCATGCAAAAATTGCAAAACGAACTTCGTTCGTTGCGCAAATGGATTTTTACTTGCAACCAGTACATTTTCTTACGGACTTAGCAATAAATGCTAAGTCCTGTCTGAACAGTAACACCTATCTCTCGTAACAGTTCAGATACCTTCACTGTTACGGACAAAAATCCATGCAAAATCGCCTTTGGCGATGGATTTTTGCTTG
>ERZ808041.506-NODE-506-length-29039-cov-4.309992_pt1 | contig 29039 bp, 24 predicted proteins | sample MGYA00380192_ERZ808041 | MGnify/ENA primary metagenome ERZ808041 (study PRJEB31490, sample SAMN06133412) | mouse gut metagenome | isolation source: Z1_1 | host: mice | place: China: Chengdu | collected 2015-05 ...
GCTTGAACAGTCTGTCCTCGAAAGCCTTCGTGAAATTCGCAAAACCGGCAAATGGCCGTTCCCAGATCGGCAGCGCAAACGTCGCCGGCTTCACCTCCTGAAACGCCATCGTCCATCCCCAGAGCGGAATGTACTTGAAGATGATGAGCCATATCACAAACGGCAGTGACATCATCAGCAAATACCTCTGTTTCCATATCAGAGCCAAAGAAATCTTCTCTTTCTTATTGGCCCCTCCCTTGCCTTTAGCAACCATACTCTTACCCCCTGAATCTTTATTCTTTTTTGTAAGATTTTTACACATTTCCGTGTGCACACGAATAATTATAACAATAACTCAAACGTTTTACAGTTGTATTACTTGTCTATTTCGACTATCATTTCTTAACTTTTTTCGTCAACTTGTATAATTTGTGCCATTTACGCGCCTTTTCCGCTGTTTGCCCAAAAAACCCCTGTAAATTCACTGTTTATCCATCTTTTCCATCTTACTTCATGCTGTCATTTTCAAACAGACTGGTCAAAAAATACATATAAAAAAGATAATTTATCTATAGTACATTCTCCTTCTTACCATATAAAATGATATGGGCGGATTGACCGCCGCATAGAAATACAGGCAGAAGAAACAGGGAGGCAGGAGAGCAGCCATGGACAGAGCACATATTTACGAATATCTTTACAAAGAATCCAGCAAAGAAAAAACGATGAATTCGCGACTGCGCCATTCCCCCCCCCACTCAGATTTTGGCGATTTCTTTACGTTGTTGTCAAAAATGCCGGTGGACTACGATTCTCACGGAATTCCACTGCTCACCTGGAATCATATCCTGAATGTCATCTATGATGTCTATGACATCCCCACCGATGTGGAAAGGACCGTAGTCCTGTTTAAGCCTTCCACGATTGAGATTCCGGAACATACCCATACTTATTTCGAGATCATCTATGTCCTTTCCGGCAGCAGCGTTCATGTGATCAACCAGACCGTGCAGACTTTCACCGCAGGAGATTTCTGTATCCTGCCGCCTGCGGCCAGACACACGCAGCGCGCTTCTTCCGAATGCGACAGTATCCGGATTTTGGTACGCCTGTCCGCCTTCACGGAAATCTGTACCGGGCTCCTCAAGGGGCAGGACATGCTCAGCCGTTTCCTGCTGGGCAGCATCTACAATGAAAACAGTGAGCAGTATCTGCTCTTCCGTACCGGGGATAACGAGGAGATCCGGGAGCAGGTCTTTCATATGTTCGGTGAGATGCTCTCCCCGGACAACTATACGGACCGTATCCTGACCGGTATGCTGATGGTGCTGCTGCTGCGCCTCTCCAAACAGTGGCAGGCAGCCACCCAGACCGTTCCTCTTGGCAACAGCGACCATGAGATCCTGCTTTACGTACAGGAGAACTACTCCACCATCACTTTGGAGAAGCTGGCCACTCATCTGCACTATACCGTTCCCTACTGCTCCCGCTATATCAAAAAACTCTTCGGCTGCACCTTTTCCCAGCTGCTTAAACAGATCCGTTTCCAGAAAGCCGACCTGCTCCTTAAGAGTTCCACTCTGACAGTCAACCAGATCAGCAAAATGATCGGCTACGAAAATCCGGAGAACTTCATGCGGGCCTTCAAGAAACGGCATCAGATGACGCCTTCCCAGTACCGGAACCTGTATGCGGAGAAGAAGGAGGACCTGCCGGTTTCCTGAAAAAGTCAAAAAAAGGGGCTGTTGCAAAAGTAGATGAACAATCACTACTGGAGCAACAGCTCCGTTTTTTGTACCTAAAAACAGAAAAGCAGACTCCGAAGAGCCTGCCACCCGTGGTATAATAAGTTATGACCAGTAAATTAATATACCATAAAAATTATACCGAATTTGGCGAGCCTTATCAACTGGTTTTGCCATTAAGTTTGGAAGGTCTGGTTCCTGAAGATGATTCGGTCAGACTGCTGAGCCACGAATTGGAAGAATTAGATTACAGCTTACTGTATCAGGCTTACTCTGCCAGAGGCAGAAATCCGGCAGTTGACCCCAAGACCATGTTCAAGATCCTGACCTATGCCTATTCACAAAATATCTATTCTTCGAGAAAGATTGAAACCGCCTGCAGGCGCGACATTAACTTTATGTGGCTGTTAGCCGGTCAGAAAGCACCGGATCACAGTACCATTGCCCGTTTCCGTACAGGATTTCTGGCAGAGGCCTGTGAAAATCTTTTCTATCAGATGGTAAAAAGGCTGGAACAGGCGGGTGAACTGTCAAAGGAGACCGTATTCATTGATGGGACAAAGTTAGAAGCCTGTGCCAACAGGTATACTTTTGTGTGGAAAAAGTCTGTCGGGAAATGGGAAGAAAAGATGTTTCGGAAGATACAGGAAGCAGTGCGGCTCCTGAATCATGAATACATACAGGATTTTTCGGTTGGTGAAGAATCAAGGACACAGGATCTGCAAAAGATATCCCGGTTTCTGGAAGAAAAATGCAGGGCAGACGAAACAGTCTTTGTTTATGGACGAGGCAAAAGGAAGGATAAGAACCAGCGGTATCTGGAAATGTTCCGCAGGTTTCTTGAACGCCAGACCGTTTATGACTGGCATACGGCAAGTTTTCAGGGCAGGAACAATTATTGTAAGACAGATCCTGATGCCACCTTTATGCATATGAAGGATGACCATATGCGTAATGCCCAGTTAAAACCGGGATATAATATACAGATCGCCGTGGACAGTGAATATATCGTAGCAGCTGATATTTTCCAAGACAGAAACGATGTATGGACACTGATCCCATTTCTGAAGACAATGGAAGAAAAACTGGGATTACGATACCCAAGTGTAACAGCGGATTCCGGCTACGAAAGTGAAGAAGGTTACAGCTTTTTAAGGGAAAACAGCCAGAAACCTTATATCAAACCGCAGACCTATGAGAAATGGAAAAAGCGCAGCTTTAAAAAAGATATCAGCAAACGTGAAAACATGGGATATGATGAAAAAGCTGACACATACACCTGCCATGCAGGGAAATCATTGTTACCTCTTTTTATTAAAAAGCAGAAAAGTAAAAGCGGTTACGAATCGGAAGTAACTGTTTACGAATGTGAAGACTGCAGAGGATGTGCTTATAAAGAAAAATGTACCAGAGCAAAAGGCAATAAGCGGTTATATATTTCCAAAAGTTTTCTGGAGAAGCGGCAGGAATCTTACGAAAACATCCTGAGTGAAACAGGAATCAAATACCGGATGAACCGTTCCATTCAAGTAGAAGGTGCATTTGGTGTTCTGAAAAATGACTATGGATTCCAAAAATTTCTGCTTCGTGGGAAAACCAAGGTAAAACTAGAAATTCTTTTGCTCTGCTTAGGATATAACATCAATAAACTGCATGCAAAAATCCAAAATGAGCGTACTGGGAGTCATCTTTTTCCAGTAAAAGAAACAGCATAAACGCCAAGAAAAACAAGAGTTTTATTAAAGTATGCCCAAAATCCAGAAAGTTTCTAAAACAAAAGGATAGTATCCAGATTTTTTCATAATATAGAACGAGGGTGCCGCTCGAACATCTAATTTGATGATTTTGCGACACCCCCATATTTTTTCAGCAAGAGAAATTTGACAGCAAATTCTATATGCGTGATTCATTTAGGAAGACTATTTTTGCGGCGCTTTATTTGGTAAAACTCGTTCTATTTCTGTCGCCTGGAGGAATATGCCCAGCTTCTGTCTGATCCCGGCAACGGTAACCCGGTAAACTCCGTAGATCAGTATGCTAAGCGCCGCCTCAATTCCCAGGCACGCCCCCAGCGACACGATCTCGCTGTATACGAGCTGCCCGTCATTACCATACAGCAGCAGGATAAAAAACAGGTAGACAGCGATCAGCGCCACCACAGCCGGCACTTTAAAGACACTGCCGCACTGGCTTCTCACTTCCCTGTCCAGGAAGTTGGGAGATGCTCCCAGTTTCTTTAGATCGTCGAAGATGTAGCGGTTGTTTAAGGCGATGGTCTGACAGCGGGTATAACAGATGATCAGAACCGTCAGGATGCATACGATGAAAATAAACAGGAACATCATCAAAAATACGGACGTTGACAGCAGGAAATCGTTCATGCTTAAAATACGGAACCGGGGGATATATTCCCAGCTTTGGCGAAAGGTGAGGGAATCTGCTTCGGCCGGATCGATACGCATCATGGGATCGGACGCCTGCCAGTCTGCGATACCCTGCTCTTCGGCCCTGATGGTGGTGATCCGATTGTGGTACACGGCAGTAAAGCAATTTTCATCAAAGCACGAAACCATGCGGTGAAAAAGGGCGTCGGCAAAGGGATAGCTGTCTTTGCCGTCCACATTAAAGGATACGATCCTGCCTTTCCAGTCGTCGGTCAGGCCTTCCGAGAGCAGTGCGTAATCCGTATTGTCCAATACACAATAGCCGCGCATGTCCGTCATCAGGTCGTAATGGAGAAGGCCCGCATATTGGGTGGAGATCTGTGTGCGTGTGACCATATTGGTGATGTGTTTCGCGCTGTTGATCATGGAGTAGGCTGTTTCCTCCTGATTGGTGATACACAGGTAAGTGCCGGGGAGGACATCTATATTCTCGCCGGTGAGCGTGTTCCACGTGTCTTCGGAGATGACTCTTTTTTCCATGCATATGGGGACGTATTCATCATGCCAGTGTTTGCCGTCTTCCTCCATTATGCTGGAGAAGGCTCCGAATGCCAGCGTGATATAGTCGAATTCGCCCCAGTCTTTTAAGGACAGGCCGTATTCTGCGGCGAGCGTTTCTATGGACTCCCTGTCCGGCAGGGTCTGGTCGGCCCGGTAGTGATAGAAATAATCGTAGGGCTGGGCATGATATCCCATGATCGTGCCGATGGATATGATGGGGATATAGAAGATGCCGAAACAGGCACTGGCAATCAGCAACGTAACGACGATCATATTGTTTACGGTCTGTTTTCCCTGAAATTTCATCATGCTTCGGGCAATAATATTCTTGTAGGGGGCATGTTTACGGCGTCCAAACCCGTGGACCACGGCATGGAGCATGATCATATAAAGCCCTGCAAATGCCGGCGCATAGAGGAGGTTCATCCATACAGGCGGCAGAGCTTGAACCTTGTAAAGATAGAAAATGGGCGTGCAGTATCCCAGAAGAACCCCGGCGGCAAGAAGGATACAACCCGCCGGTGCGCACCATTTTCCAAGTTCCTTTACGGGTTCGTTGATGTGTTCTTCCCGTATGACCTCCATGATATTGGTCCTGCGCAGATAGTGCCAGGCGAGGATGCAGGAAAAAGCGGTCACCGCCAGCAGGAATGCAAAGGAGATCAGCAGGCATACAGGATCAAAGGAAAGTCTCATATCCGAGCTGTCAATGAGGAGCAGCCGGAAGAGTGACCAGATGATCCAGATAAAAGGAAATCCGGCCAGAATGCCCGCCGTGCAGGAGAAGCCGCTTAAGAACAGGACTTCCCGGAATAAGCCCGGCATCAGTCTTTTCCTGGAAGCGCCCAGCGCCATCAGGATGCCCAGCTGTCTTGATTTATGCCGGAAAAAGAGGCCGGCGGCATAGATGGTAAACACAACGCAGCCGATCAATGTCAGTATAAAGATAGCGTTCATCTGCTTGCGGCTGTCCCCGCCCGGCGGAAAAGTGGTCTGTACCGTCGGCGACAGCATCATGCCCGAGTAGGCGGAAATGATCATCAATGCGGTAAAATTACAGAACAGATACAGATGCGCGTGCTTCCGGTCCGCCCGCTGCAGCCTCTGTTCCATTTTTTTCATGGTTAAAGTCTGTGACATATCAATACCTCCGAATTATTTAGTCATCTCTTTGATCGCAATAAGCAGCTGATCCTGAAACTGTCCGCGCTCGCCCTGCCGCTCCAGCTGGCGGTAGATGGAACCGTCTTTTAGAAGGATCACGCGGTCGCAGAAGGAAGCCGCAAAGCTGTCGTGGGTTACCATAAAGATTGTAGCGCCCATGCGTTTCTTTACTTCCCCGAAGCTCTCGATCACGGCGCGGCTGGACTTGGAATCCAGATTGCCGGTAGGTTCGTCCGCAAGGATGATCAGGGGATTGTTGATCAGGCTGCGCGCCACGGCCGCCCGCTGTTTCTCGCCGCCGGAGATCTCGGCCGGGTATTTGGCTGCGATATGCTGGATGCCGAAAAGAGCCGTCAGCCTGTCGGCAAGCTCCTCCGCCTCTCTGGACACTTCGCCCTGTACGATCCGCGGCACCAGAATATTTTCACGGATGGTCAGCCCGTCTAAGAGCATGAAATCCTGAAAGACAAAACCGAGCTGCGTATTCCGAAAGTGCGCCAGTCCGGCATCGCCAAGGCCCGCCAGATTGGTGCCGCCGATGGTGATCTCTCCCTTATCGAAGGGGATATAGCAGGAAATACAGTTGAGAAGAGTGGTCTTTCCCGAGCCGGAAGGTCCCATGACAGCCACGAATTCCCCCTTTTCCACACAGAAATCGACACCGTTTAACACCTGATATTTGTTCTTTCCCGTCTGATAGGATTTGTATAGATTCTTGACATATAACATATAGATACCTCGCTTTCCCTGTAATCTGTTAAAAGAATAGCACGCGGCATACCGGTCCGGTCTGCAGGGTGTCAAAAACGGTGGGCCTGATTGTCATTTTTGGAGAGCGGAAGCGGGTTTTGTAAAGTTTGGCGGTATTCTCCGTAAAGTTTGGAGCAGAGGAAAAGAGTGGACGTGTACTTTGGGGATTGGGTTATGGTAAGATGTAGACACGGGAAATGGTTCCCCTGGTGATGCTATATGACGTGACGGGAACAGGGACTTGCCTGGACGTGGCAAATCCCGTATTGTTACAGAACGATATGACTGACCGGATCTTCATGGAAGAGGGAGGAGAATTGCATGTTACGGATCGCGATATGTGACGATGAGGCGGATGCGAGAGACGCGCTGCGTTTTCAGCTGGAAAAGGCACTTATGGAGAAGTCGGAAGAGATCGTATATGAGTTTTCCGCCGGAAGTAATGCCGTATCGTGGCTTGGAAAGCATCCGGGAGAGGTGGATTTACTTTTTCTGGATATTGAGATGAAGGGTTTAAACGGCATGGAGACGGCAAAGCAGATCAGGACATTTGATGAGCAGATCATGATCGTTTTTCTGACGGGCTACAGCGAGTTTGTATTTGAGGGCTACAGTGTGGGTGCGCTGGATTACATGCTCAAACCGGTCACGGCGCAGAAGCTGATGGAAGTGCTTTGCCGGGTGCGGACGCGATTGGAGCAGGAGGAAGATAAGGCTTTTTCTTTCAAAAATGCGGACGGAACGTGGCGGTTTTTGCTGCAGGATATCCTCTGTTTCTGTTCCGACAAACGTATAGTCACGCTGGTCACGGAGCAGGGGGAATATTATTTCTATGCGAAGCTGGACGAGATCGAAGCGCGGCTGGGCGGCCGGTTTGTGCGGATCCATCAACGTTATCTGGTGAATCCGGCCCGGGTGGATCATCTGGGCAGCGATGCGGTCATGGTGGGCGGGCGGCAGCTGCCGTGCAGCAGAAACCACAGGGAAGAGGCCATGAAGAAGATTGCCAGATCCATGCTGGGTGGCTGTTAGGACAGCACATAGAGAGGAATGGACAGAAGGAACGGGAAATGATTATAAATTGTTTTTTTATCATAATAAATGGAATAAATGGAGCGGCGGCTTATCTGCTGCTGCAGGGAATGAAGAAATTGATCGCCGTACCGAAGAAGCGGTGGAAGCAGGCTGTCCTGTGGGGAAGCTGCTGGCTGCTGTTGGCGATGATTATTTATATGGGGGACTGGGCAAATATTCTGCCGACAGTTCTTTTCTTCCTGCTTGTGATCAGGGCTGTCTGTGAGGGAAGTATCTGGAAGAAAGCGGCCATCGGGCTGATGTATGCCAGTACCATTCTGTCTTTTAATGTGCTGCGGGATAATTTTATCTTAACGCCTGAGGTCAAGTGGAATCATCCGGCATCATGTATGATTATCGAAGGGCTTTTGTCGCTGTTTGTGGCCCTGTGTCTGTATCTGGTGATCGGAAAATATGCGCCGGACAGAGCGTATCATCTTTCCGACAGCCTGTGGAAACTGCTTTTGCTGCTGAATGCTACGCCTTTTGGGATTGTCCTCAGTGTGGTTCTGCTGACGACGACGGAGGAGGAAAGGATTTGGATGGAGATGCCGGATGGTTTTAAAGGGTATAATATTCTTGGACTGCTCCTGCTGTCACTGCTGTCTTTCATCGGTCTGTTCCAGGCGGTCATCGTGCTGGCGCGGCAGCAGCAGCTGGAAGAACAGAATATGCTGGCAGAGGTGAACCAGAGTTATTATGCGGCCATGGAACAGCAGCATTTCGCCATAAGGCGGCTGAAACATGATCTGGCCAATCATCTGGCGGTGGCGGTTACGCTGCCGGAAGCGCAGCGGGAAGACTATATCAAAAGCCTGATGGAGGACAGCGCATTTGGCCGTTCTCTGCGGTACTGTGCGGATCCGGTCGTCAATGCGGTGCTCACGGTCAAAGAAGAGCAGATGAGCCGCTATGGGATCCGGCTGGAGGCCAGGATTGATATTCCGAAAGAGCTACCCTTTGAGAAGACGGATATCTGCGCGCTTTTTTCCAATGCGTTGGACAATGCGGGGGAGGCCTGCAGACGGCTGCCGGAAGCGGCAAGAGAAGTCTGTGTGAAAAGCCGGGCTCAGAAGGGGCTGTTCTGTCTGGAAGTCACCAATCCGGTGGCAGGCGCGCAGAAGAATCTGCGGCTGCAAACCTCCAAGGCGGATAAGGAAAATCATGGTTTTGGTCTGAGGAGCATGAAGGAGGTCGTGGAGCGGAATCACGGAGCGATGGAGATCAGGGCGGAAGGGGAGCGCTTTGAGGTGTTTCTGTATATGCCGCTGGAGATTTGAGAAATATTATATCCATTTATCACATTTGGGCGTACTGATAAGTTGAAATATTATTAAGTTCATCCATGATCTGCATTTTCGTATTTCTAATATCAATATCATCCTGAAGATCAAGAAAATATCTGTCAGATACGCCAAAAAATTTTGCAAGCCTTATTGACGTATCTGCTGTTATTTTCCGTCTGTTGTGCAGGATATCCTGAATCCTTGATACTGGAACATGAATTTCCTGTGCCAGTCTGTAGGCCGACAAACCATATGGTGCCATAAATTCTTCAAATAAAATTTCACTCACTCGGGGAGTTTCAATATAATTCTTCATAATAACCTCCTGTTCAATGGTAATCCACTATTTCAACATCATAAAAGTTATGTCCATCCACTCTAAAACATATTCTGTATTGATCATTGATTCTAATACTATATTGTCCGCTTCGGTTACCTTCTAATTTTTCTAAATGATTAGCCGGCGGTACCCTTAAATCCTCCAAACTCTGCGCATTATCAATCATAATTAACTTACGTAAAGCAATCTTCTGTATTGATTGTGGCAATTTTTTTGAGAATGTCTGATGATATATCTTTTCTGTTTCTCTGTCTATAAATGCTTTTATCATATTTCCATTGTACCTGTATGACGGGTATATGTCAAATATTTTGGCGTTGGATTTGATATCAGTGACCTGAAATCTTTGAATCCTCCTGAAACAATAATATACAGCATGATATTTTCCCCGGACAAGCTGGCAGGAACCAAAATTCTTATTTTGGATGAAAGTCTGATATAAATGAGGACAGGCTTAAGAGCCTGTCCTCTGATCGTAATACACCTGGTGGCGCATTCTTTTAGTTGAAGTTGTCGATGCAGGGCTGGAACATATCCTTGGTTACGCCGCAAAGAGGGCAGCACCAGTCAGCCGGCAGATCTTCGAATGCTGTGCCGGGCTTAATGCCGTGCTCCGGATCACCTTTTTCAGGATCATATGTATAGCCGCAGGGATTGCAGAAATATTTTTTCATGAGTAGTATCCTCCATTTTATGTTGTAGTCTGTGTGTATCTGTCTGTAATTTTCTCAATGTAACTGCGCATCTGATCATTTTGTCAAACGTAAATGGCAGTTAACATGGCAGTTATTATAGAAGTGAGCAGACAGTCATTGAGACTTACCGGAACAATAACTGTCTGCTGTTCCTGCCTGATGATTTAGCCGAAATATCTCTTTAAGAGACCTGCAAAAGCCTTACCATGGCGAGCCTCGTCGCGTGCCATCTCGTGAACTGTGTCATGGATCGCATCAAGGTTAGCAGCTTTAGCGCGCTTAGCCAGATCGAACTTACCTGCAGTAGCGCCATTCTCTGCCTCTACTCTCATCTCCAGATTCTTCTTGGTGGAATCTGTCACAACTTCACCGAGCAGCTCTGCAAACTTGGCAGCGTGCTCAGCCTCTTCCCATGCAGCCTTCTCCCAGTACAGACCGATCTCAGGATAGCCTTCTCTGTGTGCAACTCTTGCCATTGCAAGATACATACCTACCTCTGTGCACTCGCCGTTAAAGTTAGCGCGAAGGTCAGCCATGATGTCTTCGCTGACACCCTTGGCAACGCCTACAACGTGCTCAGCAGCCCATTCCATCTCGCCGCCCTGTGCTGTGAATTTCTCAGCAGGTGCATTACATACCGGACATTTCTCCGGAGCAGCGTCTCCCTCGTGTACATAGCCACATACCTGACATACAAATTTCATAATCATGTTCTCCTTTTCTTTTTGAAATATATTGTAAGACATTACATAGAAAATATGCCTGTCTTAGTTCGCAATCTTATAATTTATAATAGGACCTGGCAGGAGGTTAGCCATAAGTCAATTTGCCCTGCAAATTAACTTTCCCTGCAGTCACCGCAGATCCCGTGGAAATAAGTGACATGCCCCCGGATCTCTCCGTCAAAACTCCGGCCTGCCAGATCCATGATATGATCGAGGCTGTCCATTTTCAAGTCGATGATCCGTCCGCACTGGGTGCAGACAAAATGGTAATGCGCGGAAGTATCCGCATCAAAATGATCAACACCGTCATCGAAACGCAGACGCTGTATCTCACCGATATCCGCAAGTAAAGAAAGGTTGCGGTATACAGTGCCGAGGCTGATATTAGGATATTCATTTCGGACATTCATATACACCGTATCGGCAGTCGGATGATCTTTGCGAGTCATCAGGAAGTCCTTGATCACTTGTCTTTGTCTGCTGTATTTGAGTGCCATTTTAACTCCTTAAAATTAGGAATCATTACTATTATGGGATAAATATATCAAATATGGAAGAATCTGTCAACTCTCAATTTTACCTTTCACATTCTTTTCAAGAATCTTTTCAACGGATTTTTTCACAATGCAAACCACAGATCGGGCTCATATTTTATAAATTTTTTATAAGATTATAGGATATGTTTTATTCCTATCCGCAGAAAATATGGTATATTATTTATTAAGTGTATAAAGTACACCTGTGGCAACAGCTCTGCGTCCCGATGCGCCGGAAATGAGCGGGACGACAATGGTAAATAGAAAAGAGGGACATCGCGTTGAAGTTTAAAACAAGACTTATGGTCACATCGGTGGTTATCGTGCTGCTGCCGCTTATGCTGACGTGTGCCGCCTTTCTTCTGGTGGGCAGCCATATCGAGGATGCAGAAGGGGAGCTGGGGCTTTTGGATATGAATAAGGTCCCTTTTACCTATACGATCGAGAATTACAGCCGGATCTCGGAGGATCTGCTGCATGAGGTGAAGGAACAGATCGCCAGCGATCCTGTCAGGCTCGAAGACAAAAACTATCTTGATGAGATCAGTGCACATCTGAACAGCAAATTTTCCTATATTATTGTGAGAAAAGAGGACGGCATCTACTATACGAGCAATCTCAATGCCGCAAAGAAGATTTTCGATACGCTTCCAGAATATGGAATCGAGATGCCGGATATGGAGACAGGCTATTATTATAACGATATGAAGAAACTTGTCAAACAGGCCGACTTTACTTTTGCGGACGGCGGCCGGGGCAGCTTCTTTATCGTGTCGGGCGTGAGTTCCCTGATCTCCAGGAAGGTACTGCGGAATATGATCATTGCCTTTATTCTGGTACTTGTTTTTACCAGTCTGGTGCTGACGCAGTGGATCCAGAAAGGGATCTTTACGCCGATCAACCAGCTGGATATCGCGATGCAGAATATCGCCGAAGGCAATCTGGAATATATGCTGACGACGGAGGAGAAGGGCGAGATCGGTGAGCTTTACCGCAACTATGAGGACATGCGGCTGCGCCTCAAGGAATCGACGGACGAGAAGTTTGAGCATGAGCAGAAGAACAAGGAGCTTGTCAGCAATATCTCTCATGACTTGAAGACGCCGATCACGGCGATCAAGGGATACGTGGAGGGTATTATGGACGGCGTGGCGGATACGCCGGAGAAGATGAACAAATACATCAGGACGATCTATGATAAAGCCAATGACATGGACCGGCTGATCAATGAGCTGACCACGTACTCCGGCATTGACAATAACAGAATTCCGTATACGTTCCGCAGGATCAACGTGGCGGATTATTTCGGGGACTGTGTGGAGGAAGTGGGACTGGATCTGGAATCCAAGAACATTCAGCTCAATTACGACGATCTGGTGGAACCCTCCACCCAGATCATTGCGGATCCGGAACAGCTTAAGCGGGTCATCAACAATATCATCGGCAACAGTGTAAAGTATATGGATAAGGAACAGGGTGTTATCGACATCCGCATTCTCGACGAGGTTGACTCCATCCGGGTGGAGATCGAGGACAATGGCATGGGGATCGCGGCCAAGGATCTGCCCAGCGTGTTTGAGCGGTTTTACCGCACGGATGCCTCGCGTAATTCTTCCAAGGGCGGAAGCGGCATAGGCTTATCCATTGTGAAGAAGATCATAGAGGATCACGGCGGGTATATCTGGGCCACCAGCAGGGAGAAGGAGGGCACCTGCATGCACTTCGTGATCCGAAAGTACCAGGCTCCGCCGGAACAGTAAACGTAAGGCGCCCGCAGCAGTACGACGGCTGTAGAGCGGAGAAACGAAAGAAGTATGCATCATGCAGAAATATGACAGGAAATGTGCAGGATGAAAACAGAAAGAATAAACGGAGAAAGGGTGAAAGTCATGAGTAAAATTTTAATCGTGGAGGACGAGGAAGCAATCGCCGATCTGGAGAAAGATTATCTTGAGTTGAGTGATTTCGAAGTCACAATCGAAAATACCGGTGATAAAGGGCTGGAGACGGCGATGGCTGGAGAGTTCGATCTGGTGATCCTGGATCTGATGCTGCCCGGCATGGACGGATTCGAGGTATGCAGGAAAATACGCGAGGAGAAGAATATTCCGATCATCATGGTGTCTGCCAAAAAGGACGATATCGACAAGATCAGAGGGCTGGGACTCGGCGCCGACGATTACATGACGAAACCTTTCAGCCCTTCGGAGCTGGTGGCCAGGGTCAAGGCCCATATGGCGCGTTATGACAGGCTGGTGGGCAGCAGCCAGAAGGTCAACGACATCATCGAGATCAGGGGCCTTAAGATTGACAAGACGGCCAGACGGGTTTACGTGGACGGCGAGGAGCGGATCTTTACCACGAAGGAGTTTGACCTGCTGACATTCCTTGCGGAGAATCCCAACCATGTGTATTCCAAGGAAGAACTGTTCCGGGAGATCTGGGATATGGATTCCATCGGCGATATCGCCACGGTGACGGTGCACATTAAGAAGATACGGGAAAAGATTGAATACGAGACCGCCAAGCCTCAGTATATCGAGACCATTTGGGGCGTCGGCTATCGGTTTAAGGTTTGATTTATGGCGGCAAAACTGCGGGGGCATGAGCAGGAAGCCGTTAGAATATGGGGAAGCAGGAAAGCAGAGATCATATGAATCAGAAGAGGATTCTGTACGAGGATCAGGATATCATAGTGTGTCACAAGGCGGCCGGGATCGCCACGCAGACTGCCAGGGTCGGACAGGCGGACATGGTGAGTGAGATCGCCAATTATCTGTCGCGGGCAGGGAAGAATGCTGCGCGAAATGTACATGGCAGCAGGGGGACGCAGCCCTATGTCGGGGTTATCCACCGTCTTGACCAGCCTGTGGAAGGGGTGCTGGTTCTGGCGAAGCATAAGAAAGCCGCCGCCATGTTGAGCAGACAGATCGCGGAGGATGAGACGGAGAAATATTACTACGCCATAGTCTGCGGCCGGGGATATGAGAAGCAGGGCGATCTGGAAGACTGCCTTTTGAAAGACGGCAGAACCAATACTTCGGCTGTGGTGTCGCCGGAAGTAAAGGATGCGCGGCCGGCACGGCTGCATTATGAGATTTTGGTTGAACAGGACGTGCCGGCAGCCGGAGGGGCCGCGGAAGATGTCGAAGGATACCATGACCATGAAGGGCAGAGAAGCGGAGACGGCATTGCAGGTTCTGAGGAAAGCGGAACCGGGGGCAGGAAACTGGCGCTTGCCAGAATCCGCCTGTATACCGGCAGACATCACCAGATCCGCGTGCAGATGCGCCATGCAGGTATGAGCCTGTTAGGGGACTATAAATATGCCGATGCACAGACGATCAGGATTTCAAAGCAGCTGCAGGTAAAAGAAGTGGCGCTGTGCGCCTACCGGCTTTCCTTTTTTCATCCGGAGAGCGGAAGAAGGATGGATTTTCGGATCAGGCCGGAAGGGAAGAGCTTTCAGGTGGAAGAATTTGAGCCGTATTATGATAATGATGAAAATTGAGGGATTTATATGTGTCAAATAGCGATCGACATACCAAATGAAGTTTTATATGATACAAAAATGAACAGAGAAGAAGCAAATCGATTTGCAAGATGCGCCGTAGCACTTGGATATTATACACAAAGCGGTGTGTCGATAGGGTACTGCGCGCAGATAGCGGGACTGACGGAAGAAGAATTTATACAATATCTTGGGAAAAATCAGGTTTCCATTTTTCACTTTGACAATAGAGAGGAATTTTTGGAGGAGTTAAATAATGCGTAAGGTGGTTGTTAATTCAACGCCACTTATTATACTTTGTAAAATTGGGCGCCTGGATATTTTACAAAAATTGTATCATGAAATTTTCATCCCGACTGCTGTATACCGTGAAGTTACAGTAGTGGAAGATTCAGCCTGTATACAAATTAAGAATGCTTTGGAATGGGTGCATGTGGAATCCATTCGAGAGTATACGGATAAGAAGATGTATAAGGCGAAGCTGCACGATGGCGAGGTTGAAGTGATGATACTTGCACAGGAGCAGAAGGCGGATTTGGTGATCATTGATGATAATGCTGCGAAGAAAACAGCAAAATATCCTGGCCTTACTGTTACCGGAACACTTGGTGTTCTAATAAAAGCTAAGCGACAGGGAATTATAGATAGTCTGTATCCATTTTTGGCAGAAATGAAACAAAACGGCTTTTATATTGATCCCATGTTGGAAGAGATGGTACTGCAACAGGCAGGCGAGCGGTAAAAGGCATAAAAAAGAAAACCATCGCTTTAGATTTATAATATAATATTGCATCATATGCAGTATAATGCCCGCAAAATGAAACATAATAGAATAAAGGAAATACAAGATCAGGAGAAGCAGAGACAGTTAATTTCTGCTTCTTTTTCAATGCATTCAATACTGAAAATGTTTGTTGAGAAAGGTACATGGCGGGATGATCAAGAAGAGCAATCTATTATGGGACAATAAGCTGATCCGGATGAGTGTGATCTGTGTCGGCGTGTGGTTTTTCTTCCGCTTTCTTTTTACGCTGGTAGCTCCCTTTATCCTGGCCTTTCTGCTGATCACGCTGTGCTATCCGCTGCTGGAACGTATCCAGAAGCGGATCCCCGTCAAAAAGAAATTTCTTGCGCTTGGCATTATCCTTCCGCTTTTTCTGCTGGTAGTGGCGGTACTGTGGATCGTAGTGCTGTTCGGCGGCAGGCAGCTGGAAGGGCTGCCGGCTTTCTGTACGCAGGTGGGACAGCAGCTGGAGTTCTTCTTTCACAGATGCTGTGGCGGACTGGACGGGAAATTTGGCTGGGACGGGCAGCAGATTGAGACGTATCTGATCGAGCAGATGACGGTGATCATGGAAAACGTGCAGATACAGGTGGTGCCGCAGATTTTATCCTCCTCTTACAGCTGCTTCAAGGGAATCTTTGCGGCGGTGGGGTTTCTGGCGATCACGTGCATCGCGGTATTTTTGATGGAAAAGGAATATGCGGGGCTGGTGGAACAGCTCAAAAGATCTCCGGAACTGAGCCTCGTCTGGTCCGTGGTGGAAGGGGTCCTGTCTTATATCATCACCTTTATCAAGGCGCAGGGAGTGATCCTGCTCATCATCAGCATTCTGTGCGGCACCGTGCTGGGTATCGCCGGGATTCCCGGAGGCATTCTGTTTGGGCTGCTGGCGGGATTTCTGGATATGCTGCCCTTTATCGGTACGGGAATCGTGCTGGTGCCGCTGTCTGTCTGGCAGCTGCTGAACGGGGAATATGTGCGGATGGTGGTATGTCTGATTCTGTACGGCGTGTGTATTGTGACCAGAGAACTGCTGGAGCCGAAGCTGATCGGTAAGAGGATCGGCATCGCGCCGGTCTTTATGCTGCTTGCCGTCTATGCCGGGGTGAAGCTGTTTGGTGTGGGCGGGATTGTCAAGGGTCCGCTGGCGCTGATCGTAATTTACGAGATATGGAAAACGGAATTGCCGGCTTAACTGCCGGACATTGCTTCACGATGGCCTGTACTTCGCTGAAGGTCATCCGTCCGATCAAGCCGAGATAACGATATAGAACCGTTATACGTGGCAGGAAAGACATCCGGATTTGACGAAACGAGGACGTTCGATTATGATAAGATATAGTAAACGAAATTTCTAATGTCGTTTACTATGAAAGTCTTCGACTTTCACAGCATGGATGGCCATGCGGCCCGCCCGACGGCAGGCTGAGGATAATGTAAGCTTACGATAGAAAAGGATTTCCGCCACTTGACGCGGAAAAACCACAACCATACTATAATCATGGCAGAGAGAATGGAACAGACAAGTTGGACGGGATAAAAGGTGATCAAAAAAGGATAGAGGAGAATACGGGACTCCATACGAGGCTTTGCCGGGGGATTCTTGCCGTATACTTTTTTATCATGGCGATGGTTTATCCTCTGTATGCGCCGGGAGGGTATGCGCGGATCGGTGAGGTCAAATATTTTTTCTTCCGGAATGTGACACTGGTCATGCTGGCGGCAGCGGGCGGTGTCATTGTGCTGGCGGCGCTGGTGCGCAGGGACAGGGAGTGGATCGTGAAACAGTATCGCCGGATGTCGGTCACGGACTGGCTGGTGTACGGTTACAGTCTGACCGTGATGTTGTCGTATCTGTGTTCTGATTACAAAGAAGATGCCTTGTGGGGCGTTCAGGGCTGGTATATGGGCGTTATGAGCCAGCTTATGTTCGCGCTCCTTTATTTTTTCTTTTCGCGGTATTTTTGCAGTGGGTATGGGGAAAAGGCAGCCGGCGGGGAAACTGCCGGGACAGGCGGACGGCAGAAGACAGGGCCGTGGGGCTTTTCTGTATGGAAATGGCTTGGAGTTTGGCTGGCGGCATCGACGGTTGTATTTGTGCTGGGCATCTGCAACCGCTACTCTCTGTATCCGATCGGGATGGAGGGGCAGACGGAAACCTTCCTCTCCACGCTGGGCAATATTAACTGGTACTGCGGCTACTGGTCGGTGACGGCGCCGGTGGGAGTCATGCTCTACTGGTGCAGTGAAAAGGGTGCAGCGCGGCTCTTGTCAGGAGTGTTCAGCTTTATCGCGATGCTCACCGGTGTGACACAGGGCAGCAGCAGCGCCTGGCTGGTTTTTCTTGTGCTGTTGTCTGTACTGTTTGTTTTATCATTGCAGAGCAACCGGAGACTGTATCGTTTTCTGGAGCTGTGCATGATGTTTGCCGCCGCCTGCCAGGCCGGAAGGCTTTTGCAGGAGGTGCCGGGCCTGACTTATAACTATCGGACCTATCAGCCGGGCGAAGGCTCGATGATCACGGATATGCTGATCGGGTATGATGTTACACTGGGAGCACTTTTTGTTCTGGTATGCTGTTATGCGGCGGTTCGGGGGCTGGAAAAGCGCAGAGGCTTCCGGGTAGAAAAGCATAAATGGCTGTGGGGGATGTCGGCGGCGGCCGTGGCGCTGGTCGGCTGCATTACTGCGTTGCTGTTGTTGGTGGACAGCGGCGTGATCTGGTTTCGGGAAGTGCACGGGACGATGGAGCGGGACGGGTATCTGGAACCGGCGCTGGATGAAGACTGGGGAAATGGCCGTGGCGCTTCCTGGATGTGCGGCCTGGATGCCGTCCAAAGTATGGACGGCTTACATAAACTGGTCGGGATCGGGCCGGACTGCTTCGCGGACTATATCTATGAGGTGCCGGAGCTGGCGGAAAAAATGGTGGACAGATTTGGAGATCTGCGGCTGACCAATGCGCATAATGAGTGGATCACCGTTCTCGTCAACACAGGGATGCTTGGATTGTTCTGTTACGCGGGGACTTTTCTGACGGCTTTTATACGTTTTGCGGGAAGGGCGTCTAAAGAGCCGCTGCTCTATGTGTGCGCAGTGGCAGTGCTGACCTATACGGCCCACAATATGGTCAGCTTTCAGCAGGTGCTGCATACACCGTACCTGTTTATTGTGCTGGGGATCGGAGAGGGGCTGCTGAGAGCATTGCGGGATGGCGGTGAGCCTGACGGCAGATCATACGGGACAGAAGAAGCGGATGGATGATCTGCGGCCGGAGCGTACATGCGAAGAAAAAAGAGATGCAATACAGAAAGAAAAAACGGAGAAACGATCATTGAGCCATAAATTGAGCAAAAAGAACAAAACAGAAATGGAATATACGGAGCTGATCAGGGAAGCGATCGAATATCTGCTTGCCGCGGTGCTGGTCATTCTGTGTGTGGTGGTGCCGCTGTATGCCAGGGACGGGTATCACCAGATCGGCAATGCCAAGTTTGAGGCATACCGCAGGATCATGATCGGCGGCTTTGGTGTGCTGCTTATGCTGACGGCAGCGTACTTTATGTGCCGGGTAACAGGCAGGCGGCTTTCGCGTGGGGGCGATGCGGTACGGCCGCATAAAGGCTTTCCGGAAGGGGTATCGGTCACAGACCTTTTCGTGTTTGCCTATCTGCTGCTGGCAGGGGCTTCGGTTGTGTCGGGCGGGTTTTATGAGGATGCGCTCTGGGGCGCGTTTGGCTGGAATATGGGCTTTTTGACGCAGGTGAGTTTTGTGCTGCTGTATCTGTACCTCTCACGGTTTGGAAAATATTACCGGGCGATGCTATGGGCCCTGTGTCTGGCGGCGACGGTGGTGTTTGGCATCGGCATCCTGCACAGGCTGATGATCGATCCCATCGGTTTCTATGACGGACTGACAAATGACCAGAAGGCGCAGTTTCTGTCCACGCTGGGTCAGGCCACATGGTACGGGGCTTTTCTGGCGGTGACGCTGCCCGTGGGCATGGGGATTTTTCTCTATACTGCGCAGACAAAACGGCGTGTGATCGCCGGTATCTATATGCTGACCGGCTTTTGCACGCTGGTGACGCAGAACAGTGACAGCGCCTATTTTGCGCTGGCGGGTATGCTGATCGTCTTTTTTATGGTATCCTGTGAGAAGAGAGAATTGCTGTGCCGGTTTACGGCAATGCTGGCAATGTTTTTTGCAGCCGGGAAGATCATGTATCTGTTGACGCGGATCCGTTTCAACCCGGCGCTGGAACCGGATTTTATCACGCAGCTGATGTGGACTTCCGGGCTGACCTGGGGACTTTTGCTCCTGTGTCTGGCGGCGACGCTTATGCTGCATGGATCCGGTGCAAAAGGTGTAAAAACTGACGCCGGCATATCCGGGCGGTTGCCTGTGTTTTCACCTGTTGTCATCTGCCGGCTTCGCCGGGGGGTGGTGGCGGTCGTGTTTTTGCTGATCGGTACGGTGGTGCTTTTGATTTGCCTGCAGAGTCGCGGCGTGCTTCCGGCCGGTATTGCTGAAAAGATGGCGGCGGTTTCTTATCTGAACTGGAGCGATGACTGGGGCAACGGCAGAGGAAGGATCTGGAAATTTGCCTGGAGCGTGTTTGCGCGGGAAGATATGCGCCACAGGCTCTTCGGGGTGGGCCCGGACTGTTTTAACAGTTACGTGATGGCATATCACGGTGAGGAAGCGTCTCTTTTCTGGGGCGAGAAAATGCTTACCAATGCACATAACGAATGGTTTACCATTCTGATCAACGGCGGGATTTTCGGCGCGGCGGCTTATGCGGGAATCTATGTGACGGCAGTCGTAAGATTCCTGCGCGGTAGAGGGAAAGATTTGTGCCTGCTGACGGGGATCGGTGCGGCAGTGGTGTCCTATATGTGTTATAATTTTTTCTGTTATCAGCAGGTGCTGTGCACGCCCTTTATCTTTATCCTGCTGGGGATTGGGGAGTATATTCTGCGGCAGAAGGAAGCGTGAGTCCCCAGAGACGGAGGGACAGAACAGGACAGTGTGTGAGGAACAGACATAAGAGACAGGGAACGGCAGAACGGAGTGCTGCTTAAAGAAACAGAAAGCGGATACAAAACATAGAAAGTAAAACGGGTTTAAGGAGGTAACAGTTTCATGGATGCAGGGATCAGAGAGGTTTTGCAGAAGTTCTTTCCGGGGGAGGAGATCGTGTCGGTGGGGCCGCACGGCAGCGGGCACATCAATCACACTTTTGCCGTGGAGACCGCGGGAGGGCAGAAGTATATTCTGCAGAAGATCAATACCGAGATCTTCAAGGATGTGGAAGGACTGATGGAGAATGTCGTTAACGTGACGGATTATCTGCGCAGGCAGATCGCGAAGGAGGGCGGCGATCCTGAGAGGGGAACGATGCGGGCGCTGCCGACTGTGGACGGAAAGTATTATTTTAAGGATGCAGAGGGCGGCTGCTTTCGCGTTTACAGGCTGATTGATGATGTGATTTCTCTGGATCAGGCGGAGAATGAGGAAGCGCTGTATGCCAGCGGGCTGGCTTTTGGCAGATTCCAGGCGCAGCTGGCGGATTATCCGGCACAGACGCTGCATGAGACAATCCCGGATTTCCACAATACGCCGCAGCGTTATCAGGCGTTTGAAAAGGCGGTGGAAGAGGACTGCTGCAAACGGGCAGCGTCGGCAGCGGCGGAGATTGCCTTTATCAAAGCGCGTAAAGCCCAGACGGAGATACTGACCGATCTGCTGAAGGCGGGAGAACTGCCGCTGCGGCTTACCCACAATGATACGAAGCTGAACAATGTTCTCCTTGATCCGCAAACCTATGAGGCAGTCTGTATCGTAGATTTTGATACGATCATGCCGGGACTTACGGCATATGATTTCGGGGATGCGATTCGTTTCGGCGCCAACACGGCGGTGGAAGACGAACCGGATACGAGCAGGGTGTCTCTGTCGCTGCCGCTGTATAAGGCATATGTAAAAGGCTTTATGGAGGGCTGCGGTGAGCGGCTTACGCCAAAAGAGATAGAGACGCTGCCCCTGGGTGCAAAGACGATCACATTAGAGCAGGGAATCCGGTTCCTCACGGATTATCTGCAGGGAGATACCTATTATCAGACTTCCCGTGAGGGGCAGAATCTGGATCGCTGCCGGACACAGCTGGCGCTTGTGGCGGATATGGAGCGGAAGTGGGATGAGATGCAGATCTGATCGTTGTGGTGAAGTTATTTATCGAAAGTGATGTGGGTTATGGCGAGAACGGTAAGCATCGGTAATCAGAATTTTGAAAAAATCCGGGAAAACGGTTATTTTTATATTGATAAGACGGATTTTATACGGGAGTGGTGGGAAAGCGGGGATGATGTGGAGTTAAAGAATGACATACCATGGTAAGTATATACAAAAGAAAGGGAAATAGATGACAGATACTTATTTAGCACAGGCAGTTGAGGCGGCAAATGACTCAAGCACCTACGACACAAATGTAAAATTCCTGCTTGCAGATAAACAAATACTGGCACGTGTTTTAAAATATGCCGTTCAAGAATTTAAGGATATGACGATTGACGACATAATCAACAGCATTGGTGATGATATTGATGTTGGAACCAGAATGCTGGATGCAGGATTGTCGAACATGGGGCGTGTAAATGTGTCAAATACAGAGGATAACATACCGGGAGAAGGAAAAATCTTTTTTGATATTCGTTTTACCGCATATCACAAAGCAGCAGAAATGAAATTCCTGATTAATTTAGAGGCACAAAAGACGTCTAATCCTAATAAACTGGGATATCATTTGGAGAACAGGATCATCTTTTACCTTGCCAGAATGATCTCTGCGCAAAAGCAGACCGAATTCTATCATAGTGATTATGATAATTTAAAAAAAGTCCGCAGCATCTGGATTTGTATGGATAGCAGCGAGAATGGTGACTCTATTGAGGAAATCAGCCTTACCAAAAATATTGTTTTTGGGAATAAAGAACACCTTGATGATATAGATTTAATACGTGGCATCATTATCAATGTAAGAAGCGGGCATAATTTAAAGGATTCTCAAAATATCTTAATTTCCATGTTGGAAAAATTGCTCTCTCAGATAAGTGTAGAAGAAAAGAAACGCATACTTACAGAAGAATATGGTATGATCATGACAAGGGAATTGGAAGGGAGGATACAGACTATGTGCAATCTATCGGAAAATATTATGGCGTTAGGCATTGAGGAAGGTATTAAAGAAGGTATTAAAGAAGGCATTAAAGAAGGCATTAAAGAAGGCACTAAAAAAGAACGACTCAATGCTGTTAAGAGGATGTTGGAAGCTGGTCTTACAAAAGATCAGATTTTGTTATGCGGTTACACTGAAGATGAATTAGAAGAAACAGAAAGTGTTTTGTACGCAAATGCATAGATGGTGACAGCATGGACTGTGTCTTCATTTTGATATATTTCAGAAAGAAGGCACAGTCCGTTCGCAACTCTTATTCGGTGTGCCGGCTATGCTCGATTCTGAGAAAATAAAAAAGCTGGCGGATAATCTACAATCGAATCTGTTAATTCTTCTTTGTTTCCTGATTAAACTCATAATTTATGGACTGTGTGGTCTTTATCTCTTTATAATGTACCGTCTCAAGTATCTCATTGCTGGAATATTGGAAAATGATGCACCGGAAAATTGAACTGCACAACGAATGAAAAACAAGTCTGCCACAGAGAAAAATTTCCAACGAAATTCCATCAGGCTGGCCGAAGAACCTGTAGATTATCAATAGAATATATGTTAAGATATTTTACATACGACAGTTGACAGAAAAGAGGAAACTACAGATGAATGTAATCATTCCGATGACAGGATACGGGTCCCGTTTTGTTGCGGCGGGGTATCAGGAGTTGAAGCCTTTTATCAGGGTAATGGGCAGGCCGGTGATCGAGTGGATCGTGAAGGACATGTATCCTGCGGACGTTAATATCATTTTTGTCTGTCGCGGGGAGCATCTGATGAAGGATGCGTTCATGCGGGAGAGGCTGCTTTTGCTGGCGCCGGAGGCGAAGATCGTGTCGATAGAGGACTGGGTGAAGAAGGGGCCGGTATATGATGTGCTGCGGGGGTACAGAGAGCTGCTCGCACAGCAGGCCATCGACGCGCAGGAGCCGTGTATCATCAATTATTGTGATTTCTATATGCAGTGGGACTATGCCGCTTTTGCAAAAGAGGCGGCGGAGCGCGGCTGTGACGGAGCGGTGCCCTGTTATTCCGGCTTCCATCCGAATCTGCTGCCTGAGAAGAATTATTATGCATCCTGTCTGACGGATGCGCAGGATGATCTGATAGAGATCCGTGAGAAGTATTCTTTTGAAAAAGACAAGACGAAGGCGAAGCATTCTCCGGGCGTCTATTACTTCGCAGGCGGCGCCGTGATGGAGAAGTACTGCCAGATCCTGACAGAGCATGAGGAATGCGCCATCAACGGCGAGTATTATGCGTCCCTGCCTTATAATTTCATGGTGCAGGACGGTTTGAAAGTATGGGTTCCGGTCAACGTGGAGTATTTCTGCCAGTGGGGAACGCCGGAGGATATGCAGGAGTTCGTTTACTGGACGGATTTGATCCGGAAAAGCGAAGCGGCGCAGCATACAGGTGGTGCGGAATCTCTCACAGCAGAGGAAGAGATGCAGGGAAGGATCCTGATTCCCATGGCGGGAGCCGGGCAGCGTTTTGCGGATGCAGGCTATACGGTACATAAACCGGCGATTATGACGGTGGACAGGGCGACAGGGCAGGAGAAGCCGATGGTGGTCTGCGCGACGAAGGATCTGCCGGGCGTGGCGGCGGACGGCAGCAATGTAATCTATGTGGACAGGAACTTCCATCAGACGGACGGTGTGGAGGATGCCATCCGCGCATGGTATCCGCAGGCGGCATTTATCACGGTGGACCATCTGACAGAGGGGCAGGCATGTACCTGTATGCTGGCGGAGCCTTATCTGGATCCGGAGCAGCCGCTTTTGATCGCGGGATGTGATAACGGTATGGATATTGACAGGGATGCTTTTGACGCGCTGACGAAGGAATGCGACTGTATCGTCTTTACATACAGGCACAATGAGGCCGTGCTGGCGAATCCCAATGCCTATGGGTGGATGATCGCGGATGCGGACGGCAATATTACGGGTACGTCGATCAAAAAGGCAATTTCTGACAGGCCGATGGAGGATCCGGCGGTGGTGGCAACCTTCTGGTTCCGCAGAGCGGCGGTATTTATAGAGGCAACGAAGAAAATGATCGCGGAGAATGACCGCATAAACGGTGAATTCTATGTGGATCAGACGGTGAAGCATGTGCTTGACTTGGGATACCGGGCGAAAATATTCGATATCGATCGGTATGTAGGCTGGGGCACGCCGGCGGATTATGAGGGATACCAGAAGACGTGGAACTATTTTAAGGCGTTTTTGGGAGATAAAAACATTTTCGGAGAGGCATAAGCGGGTATGTTACAAAAGCTGGGGGCGTTTGATTTTGAGAAGAACTATCGCAAGCTGTTAAAGGCGGCCATCGTGATGACCGTCTTATTTAAGATGCTTTTGATGGGACTTTTTTCGTCGGATTATCAGGATCTGATGTTCATTCCCTTCGTACAGTGCTTTCTTGAGGGAAACAACCCGTATCAGTATTATTATGACAATCAGCTGCTTTCGTCCTTTCCCTATCCGCCGGTGATGCTGTTTGTGGAGAGCGTGGGCGGCATTCTGGTAACGCTGTGCGGGAATTTTCCGGTATTTGTGCGGAATCTGGTTTTTAAACTGCCGATGCTTGTCATGGATCTTCTGGGATTGTATTATCTGATGCGGATCTCCAGATCCAGACGTAAGTACATACTGGTGCTGTATTTTATGTCCCCGATCATTCTGTATGCGGGTTATATGCATGGACAGCTTGATCTGATCCCGACGATCTTCCTGATCATTGCGATCTATTATCTGACCGAAACGGGTATTTCTACAGGCAGGATCACGGTCAGCGAGTGGAAATATATGCTGTTCTTTACCTTGTCGCTGGCTTCGAAGTTCCATATTTCATCGGTGCTGCCGCTGTTTTTCCTCTATCTTCTCAAGAAAAAGGGATTTCGGAAGGCGGTGGTGCTGACGGCCATTCCTGCGCTGCTTACCGTTTTGATCATTGTGCCTTTCTGGGGAAGCGGCTTTTCCGGCATGGTGCTTTTTAACAAAGAGCAGAGCGCCATCGACAATGTGTATCTGGAATATGGCAGTTCCCATCTGCTGCTGTCGGTGCTTGTGCTTCTGATCATATATTTTCAGGCATTTCATGTCAATCAGATGAACAGGGACCTTCTGATCAGTATGGCAGGTCTTTTGTTCTCAGTGTTCCTGGCTTTTGTGCCGGCGATGCCGGGCTGGTTTATCTGGGTGGTTCCCTTTTTCATGCTCTATCTTGCCGGACTTACGGAGAACAGGGCCAAGATGGTCATGGTCTATGCCGGTTTTAACGTGCTTTATCTGGGCTATTATCTGTTCTTTCATGTGACGCAGTTTACGGACCTGTCAATTCTTGGCAGGGGGATGGAGGGCATGAAGCAGACGGACGATACGGCCCGGAATATTGTCTTTACATTGATGGTAGGTATCTTCCTGATTCTGGTGGTCTCCATGTATCTGTACGGCGTGAACAGCAATTCCTTTTACCGCAGGCGCAGCCGTCCTTTTACGATCGGTATCGCCGGGGACAGCGGGGCGGGCAAGAGCAGGCTGCTTGTCATGCTGGGTGAACTGCTGTCGGAGGATCATATTTTGAACATTGAAGGCGACGGCGACCACAGGTGGGAGCGGGGCGACGCCAACTGGAAGGAAATGACGCATTTGAATCCGCGGGCCAATTATCTGTACAGGCAGGCCGAGGATCTGCGGGTGTTGCGCGGCAACAATGCGGTAAAGCGTGCGGACTACGACCATAACACGGGCACTTTTACAGCGAAAAGAAAGCTGATGCCGAGGCCCTATATCATCATGTGTGGGCTGCATTCTCTCTATCTGCCGCAGATGAGGCAGGTGCTGGATATGAAGATTTATCTGGACACGGACGAGTCTCTGCGCTGCTACTGGAAGCTGGGCAGGGACCAGGGAGACCGGGGGCACGACAGGGAAGCGGTGATGGCACAGATTGAGAAGCGCCGTGCGGATGCGGAGAAGTATGTCTATCCGCAGAAGCAGTATGCTGATCTTGTGATACGGTATTTTGATGAAGGGCTTGCGCAGGACGGCAGCAGGAAGGCCGGTTCCCGGGAGGCGGAGCTGGGTGTGGAATTTTTGATGGATGTGCGGATCAATGCGGAACCGATTCTGGCGCTTTTGCAGGAGCAGGGTGTGCGCAGCAGGCTTTCCTATGACGACCTGCAGCATCAGAGCATCCTTTTTCGGGCAGAGGATCTTAAGGCGGATAAGAAGGTCTGGGAAAAAGTGGCACACGCGGCGATCGTGCAGATTGAGGATCTGGCCGGCAACCGGATCGTGTGGGAAGACGGGATCAATGGCGTGGTGCAGTTGATGCTGATGGCAGTGATTGGGGAGATTATGCAGTGGACATGAAGTGGGCATGAAGTGGGCATTCTTCTCAGGTTGAGGGGGACGGATGATAAAAGCGGTTATATTTGATCTGGATGATACTTTGTATGGATATGAGGCGCTTGACAAAGAGGCGCGGATGCGTGTGCAGGAGCTTGTGTGCGGAGAGCTGGGGATTGCGGCGGAGGACTATGAGGAAGCATACGCCTATGGCAGAGGGGAGACGAAGCGGCAGCTGGGTGATGTGGCAGCGTCCCATAACAGGCTGCTGTACTGTCAGAAGACGCTGGAATATCTGGGGGTAAACCCGATGCCGCTGTCTCTGCGGATGTATGAGGCATACTGGGGGACGTTTCTGGAGAAGATGCAGTTGTTCGACGGGGCGCGGGAATTTATGGATCGTATGCGTGCGCATGGGATCACGATGATGATCTGCACGGATCTGACGGCGCATATCCAGCATCGGAAAATCGAGGCGCTGGGAATCGCCGGGGATATTAAGTATCTGGTGACCAGCGAGGAAGCCGGGAGGGAGAAACCGACGCCGGAGATGTTCGCACTCTGCCTTAAGAAACTGGGCGTAAAGCCGGAAGAGGTGTGCTGTCTCGGCGACAGCCCGGTGAAAGATGTGGAAGGCGCGAAGACGGCCGGTATGCGGGCGGTGCGCTTTTATCCGGGCGAGGCGGCTGCGGAGCAGTACCGGGCTGTGGCGGAGATGATTCTTGCGGATTATGGTGAGGTATAAGGCATGATGCGAGGAAATTTTGGGTTTAGTGGGCTAATCCGGGACAGTGTTTACATGGTATATAGTTTTGAGCTCTCAATTCACTAAAAGAACTGTTGGTGGAAACTAAATCTTCGGGTGCTGAGTAGCGGTTTACGTATTTGCAACCGTTTGGAAAATGGAAATATCTTGTTTTTGTGTTAATAATGTAAGTGACAGCATCTGAATTTTGTGGTAAAGGAGCAGGCTCATCTATGTTGGTATTATTGGAGGTCATATCATTATTTACTACGTAGTTTCCAGAGTCGAAATTGGAATAATGTTCTAAACAATGCCCGCAGGGCCCGTAGCCCTGTGCCTGTAGTTCGTCATAGGAATTATTTGAAGTGGCATAATTTTCTTCGGCCATTTTTGCGACATCATCACAACTTGGATTATGGAAAATATAGCTTTTATTGTTAAGTACATATTTATCTGTGGTCTGCTGTAAATGGGGATTATAGTATGTATTAAAATTATCTGCATTGCCGGAATAAGCAGGCTGGGCAGAATCTAAATCGGTTTGGTAGTTCGATTCGGTTGTATCTTGTTCAACGATAACATCGTTTTGTGTGTCCTGCAATGGCGCGGAAGGTTCTGGAAGGGGCTCATTGGATTGTGGTTCTGGTTCTTCGGGTATCTGTTGGTCTTCTAATGTATATTCAAAGGAATTTTGAGTTGCTGTAATATTATTTGTTTCAGAGGAGAAGGAAGATACTGAGGATGTCTCAAGGGTATCAATTTCTTCTTTTTCAGGCAATATGTCATAGTCCTCCTGATCAGATTCAAAATGAACCGGGTCAGCATCATCTTCCGCGTTATTCACCTGTGCCGTGGTAATTTCCGGAGAAGCAGCTATATCTATTTTGCTGGTTGATGGATGCGGGAATTGAGAATAAAACAGAATGTATCCGGAAAGCGTGGCAGCACATAGACCGATTACAGCCAGAAATATTGTCATCAGATGAAGGAGTGTCGCGTTTTTTCTCATGTTAAAATAATCTCCATATAGAATTTAAAATTTGCTGTACAATATTTATAAAATTATTATAAACTATCAGTATAAAAAAGTGAACAACAAAAAACAAAGTGTACAGAAGAGCGAGACTGGGGAATATGGTGTAATCCAGAGGTATTGGATTTTATTGT
>ERZ808041.526-NODE-526-length-27748-cov-14.871671_pt1 | contig 27748 bp, 25 predicted proteins | sample MGYA00380192_ERZ808041 | MGnify/ENA primary metagenome ERZ808041 (study PRJEB31490, sample SAMN06133412) | mouse gut metagenome | isolation source: Z1_1 | host: mice | place: China: Chengdu | collected 2015-05 ...
TAGATTGTAAAATATTCATAATAGAATTTTACAATAAATAAAGGCAAAGAAAAACCCCACCCCTCAAGATTGAGGGGCAGGGGAGCTGAGAGTGTGCTCAGCACACTTTTTTACTTTTTAGAAACTATGCTTGTTCGGGAAAATTTTTCCGGGCGGGATGATTTTCGTTTCCGATTATGGGGAATCATGATATAATGAGCGCAAGTGAGTCAACATGCTCGAATGATTGACGGCGTTAGATGTCCGGTGGACATCTGTTTAGCGCGGACCGTAACGGAGTGTAGACGGTGAATGTTGATCATGTGCCGTTTTTGCACATGATATAGCAGAGACACAGAATGGTGAGAAAAAGGAGGATACTATGGGAAAGAAGATTGGATCATTTTTAAAGAGAAAAGGAAGCGGGAGGGCGGCTGCGTTCCTGCTTGCGGTCACTATGCTCACAGGCTGCGGAGGGGGAGCGGCGGAGCCGCCGAAGCTTACGGGAAGCTGCGAGGAAATATTAAACGAGGTCTATGAGAAGGCAAAACTCGACGAGGGGCTGCGGGAGGCGATGGAGACGGGCTATTATGAGACGGCAGCCATTGATGAGAGCATGAAGGAATACTTTCTCGGCACGAATGAGGTCGAGTATACGGATTCCGTCTGCTCTGTGCCGATGATGAGTTCGACGGCGTATCAGTGCGTTATTCTGCGCGTGCCGGAGGGAACGGACGTCGTCAAAACGAAGCAGCTTTTGCTTGACAATGCCGACCCGCGAAAATGGATTTGCGTGGAGGCAGAGAGCGTTGTGGTCGAGAGTGTTGGCGACGTGATCTTGTATTTGATGGCAGATCAGGCGACGGCGGATGCAGTAAAGGATGCGTTTCTATCGCTCAGTGAATCTTAAGTCTGCAATTAAGAATGAATAGACTTCAACTTGAACTTAAAAACAGAATAATCAGAAAATAATAAAACAGTATATAACAGTTGACAACAGTTATATACTGTTTTATACTGTTTATTGAAGAGGAATCTACATTATGCGCATATGTGGAGGAACAACATGAAAATAATGATAAATCACACATCCATGCAGCCCATTTATGAGCAGATTATGGAGCAGATTAAAAAGCAGATCATGCAGGGGGAACTGCAGGAGGGAGACGCCCTTGCGAGCGTCCGCGTGCTGGCGAAGGACTTAAAGGTAAGCGCTCTCACGGTCAAGAAAGCATACGACTTACTTGAGGAAGAAGGACTCATTACGACCGTGCACGGAAAAGGGAGCTTCATTCTTGGGACCAATCCCGCTATGCTGGCGGAGCAGCGGCGCAGGGAAGTCGAGATTGCCATGGAACAGGCGGTGCAGAAAGGCAGAGCCTGCGGTATGGACGACGGTGAACTGCTGGAACTGCTGGAACTGATACTGGAGCCTTAGGAGCAGGCAAAGAGAGGCAGAAAGAAGGAGGATGTCATGCTGCAATTAACAGATGTAAAAAAGAATTATGGAACATTTACGCTGGATGTTTCCATGCAGGTGCCGCCCGGAAGAATTACAGGACTTATCGGTGCGAACGGCGCTGGGAAAAGTACAACATTTAAAGCAATATTGGATTTGATCGCGATTGATGCGGGGACAATTACTATTTTCGGAAAGCCGGCATCCGCGCTGACGGTACAGGATAAAGAAGAAATCGGTGCGGCGCTTTCGGATTCGGGGTTTAGCGAGTATTTAACGGTGGAGGATGTCACAGCGATCCTGCGGAACATGTACCACAGATTTGGCGAGGCGGAGTTTCGGGAGAAATGCAGGTACTTCGGATTGCCGGAGAAAAAGAAAATCAAAGAATTTTCTACGGGAATGCGCGCAAAGCTAAAGCTGCTTGCGGCGATGTCACACGATGCGAAGTTGTTGATTTTAGATGAGCCGACGGCAGGACTCGATGTGGTTGCAAGGGAGGAAATGCTTGAAATGCTGCAGGACTATCTGGCGGATACCAGGGGGGAGGAGCGGGCGGTGTTGATCAGCTCTCATATCTCAAGTGATCTGGAAAAATTCTGCGACGACCTGTATATGATCGACGACGGGAAAATTGTTCTGTATGAGGAGACGGATGTGTTGCTCGACGGCTACGGCATCTTAAAGGTAGATGAGACGCAGTATGAGAAGCTGGATCAAACGCATCTTCTTGCGAGAAGGCGGGAGAGCTTCGGCTACTCCGTGCTGGTTGGGGAGCGGCAGTATTACCAGGATAATTATCCGGATTATGTAATGGAAAAGAGCAGTATTGATGATGTGATTATTATGATGACAAAGGGGGAGAGACTATGAGGGGACTATTGGTGAAGGATCTGAGACTTCTCCGCAATCAGAAGCAGTTCTTTTTGACAGTGATTATGATTGCAGCAGTATTTATGCTGGCGGGACAGGATCTGTCGTTTATCGTGTCCTATTATTCCATACTTGCCATGTTTTTTGCGATTTCGACGATTTCTTACGACGAATTTAACAACGGATATGCGACGCTGTTTACGATGCCCATTACGAGGAAGCAGTATGTCATGGAAAAGTATCTCTTTGCATTGCTGCTTGGCGGAGGAGTCTGGGCCGCTGCGGCATTGCTCGGAGCGGTCATCGACGCCGCAAGGGACGCTGAATTTGTGCCGGTGGAGTGGTTTGCAAGTTCTGCGGCGGTTTTTGCGGTGATGTGGACGCTTATGATGGTGATGATCCCGATCAATTTGAAATACGGTACGGAAAAGAGCAGATCGGCCTCGCTTGTTTTGATGTTTGTAGTGTTTGCCGTAATTATGATGCTCGCCAAATTCGAACCGCTGACTCTGGCGTTTCAGAATGCTGTTGCCAGACTGGAACAGTTAAGCGGCATAGGCGTACTGCTGTCTGGGGCGGCGGCGCTTGCGGCTGTGACGATTATTTCCATGGCAGCCGGCGTTCGCACTATGAGTAAGAAGCAATTTTAACGGAAAAAAGACAAAATAACGAATTTCATAGCATTGTACAAGGATTTGGGGCTTTACAAATATCGAAATTCATAGGATAATAATAGCGCCTAATAATCATAGAATTTTACAATGGATGGGATACGTATGGAGATAGAACACATTGGTGGTAACAAGATTCGCTGTGCACTGACGGAGCAGGAGATACGAAGCCTTGGCTTCGACATTGATGAGATCATCGGAGACAGTGAGACAACACAGGAGTTCATGCGCGCGGTGCTTGGGCTGGTGGAGGAGCAGGAGCATATTCAGGTGGACGGCTTTTCCCCGATGGTCAAGGCGGAGCTGATGCAGGATCACAGCATGGCAATTACATTTGGCGCGAGAAAGGATGTGTCGTTCCGCGATCTGATGGACACAGTCAGCCATATCATGAGCCAGCTCGACCCGGAGCATATCGAAGAACAGAAGAAAAAGCAAAATACACAGCAAAAGGCAAAAGAGGAAAAGCCGAAGCAGGAGAAGCCGAAGGAGCCTAAGAAGCCGGAGCCAATGGTCTGCGCCCTGCGATTTGCCGCATTGGAGCACATGTGCCAGATGAGCCGTGTCTGTTTCCCGGGAAGGGTGCCAAGGAGCAGTCTGTATAAAATGGAAGAGCAGTATTATTTGCTGCTGGATTTTACAGGGTTCACCAAGGAGGAGATGCGCCCCTTCGCATTCGGTACAGTCGAGTATGACGACGAGCATTATTCCGATATGGGACAGATTGCCTACATCAAGGAACATGGAAGCTGTATTATGAAAAAGCACGCCATTGAAACGCTGATGGAATTGTAGGAAATAGATAAAAGCAGTTTTGTAAATAGATAAAGCTCTAAAAAGCCACATCAAAATTTGGTGAAAATGCCGAACAACTTTTTGATGCATTTTCCACTATATGTGCTATGATAATACAAGTGTGTGTACAAGATATATGCACACAGAAGATTAAAAGCACAGGGGAGGGCGTAGGACGCGCCCGTGCGGAAAGTGGAGAGGTTATGAGCAGAGAGCAGATGTGGGAGCTTGAGGAGAACAAACGGAGCTTGTTGATACAGGCATACAGGATGAAGCAGGAATGTCCGCACATGTCGCCGGTTGGTCTGGAATACGAGATGTATGCAGCGATTATGGCGGAGGTGCAGGAGATTACCGCCAGATTACAGAGGTCTGCAGAAGCATAGAGCCTGATACATAAGAGAATAAGAAGGAAAGACCCTTGGACGCCGGAGTGCGCCAAGGGTCTTTTTCACTCTATAGGAAATACCGCGTTGCTGTGAAGCGTGAAAGTGATGATTCCCATAGAGTAAAAAAGCCCTGTCGGGCAGGATGCGCACCTCGCGGAGAAGAAGTTAGCTGTAAACAGTACCGCTCGGGCGCGGAGAATCCGGCAGAGCCGGATTCTATTTTTACCCTATAGGAAAGATCGTTTTTATGTGTGCGCAAGCCGCGGGGCGAATGCAATCAAACGTGGCTCAACCAGAATGCTCTTTCTGGACACACTAAAAAAAAAGGAATATAATAAATGGAAAAGCAGACTTTGGGGAAGAGGTTTTTGCCATGAATGAGATCATTACGAAGTTGAATGAAATTGAGGAAAAAGCAGTAACGATTCTTTTGGATGCAAAAGAAGACAAGGAACAGATGCAGCAGCGTCTGACGCAGCAGATGAAAGAACTCGACGCGCACTATGACCGGCTTGAGAAGGAGCGGTCGGAGGCATTTCGGGCGCAGCTTATGGCGAAGGCCAGGGAGCAGACAAAGAGTGCAAAGGATGAGACGCGGACGGCTCTCGCGCAGCTTTCTTCCTATTACGACGCGAATGGGGAAAGGCTGGCGGAGGAAATCATGCAGCGCATTCTAAAATAGGAGAGGGAGAATGGCAGGAGGATTATTTACGTACAGCGGTCTTGTGACAAAGACGAAGGCGATGCATGGCAGGCTGCTTTCCGATGAGGAGATCGCACGGCTCTCGGAGGCGGAGAGCGTGGAGGAGATCATCTCATTTTTGCGGGAATGCGGCAGTTACGCGCCGATCTACCAGAGCCATGAGGAGATCGCACACCGTGCGCAGGTAGAGGCAGTGATCAACGATTCGCTCTATGCGGATTACGGGAGGCTGTACCGCTTTGCGAGCGGCGCGCAGAGGGAGGGACTCTCGATTATTTTTCTGCGCTATGAGATCAATGTGTTAAAAGACTGTCTGGGACACATCAGGCGGGGCGGCGACGGAAGAGGGCTTTCTTATCTGAAGCTGTTTTTCGACAGGCATGCGGATTTTGATGTCGCTGCGGTGACGTCTGCGGGCAGTTTTGCCGAGCTTGCACAGGCGCTTGAAGGAACGAGGTACGGCGCGTATTTTAAGGAGGCGCAGGAAGCGGCGGACGCGGACGGCGGAATCGGGCTTGATATTTTGTATTACCGGATGGCGTGGGAGAAGAAGGACAAGCTTTCGGACGAGGGCATGAAGAAGATTTATACAAAGCTTTTGGGAACAGAGATCGACTGGCAGAACATTATGTGGATGTACCGCTGCAAGCGTTTCTATGGGCGGGGGAACGCGCAGATTTCCGCGGATCTGATACCGGTTCGCTACAGGATCAGGAAGGCGGAGTTTAAAGAGCTTTTGGATGCGGATTCACTGGAGGAGTTTGTGACGGTTCTTGGAAGAACGGCGTATTTTACGGAAAAGGACGCGGTGGTAAAGCTTGGGGACGAGGTTACCTTCGGGCGCATCATGGAGAAGACCTATGAACAGATTTGCCGGAGCTATCCGATGTCGCTCGCTCCGGTACTTCGGTATTTGTATGATAAAGAGAATGAGATCGACCGCTTGACAAGCGTGTTGGAGGGCGTGCGCTATCGGATTCCGGCACGTCAGATACAGGAACTGGTGTTGAGGGCACAAGCATAACGGAGGGTTTTTACGGTGGTTGAAAAGATGGAATTGCTGCACATTACGGGGCCGAAAGAGGATATTGACCGGGTCATGGATGTGTACCTTAGCAATTATGATATTCATTTTGAAAATGCAATGACGAGCCTGGGAAGTCTCTCGAATGTCAGACCATTTGCGGAGACAAATGTATATCGGGAGGCTTATCGGAAAGCGGAGGAACTGTGGACCTATATCAGAGAGGGCGCCCCGGTGACTTATCCGCAGATGAAGCCCAAGGAGGCGGAGGAGATTGTCGAGGCTGCCTGCGAGATGCTTGAGGAGAGCAAGAAAAAGCAGGAAGAACTTCGGGCAGAGTGCACGAAGCTCGAGGAACTGATGCGTCAGATCGAGCCGTTCCGTGAGCTTGACTATGAGTTCCGCCGTATTCTGGAGTTTCGGTTTATCGCGTTTCGGTTCGGGCGGATTGCCAGAGATTATTATCAGAGGTTGGAGCGTTATATTCATGAGACGGATCACGTGCTTTTCTATGAATGCCACAGTGACGGGGAGTACGTGTGGGGCGCATATTTTGTCCCGGCGGTCTACAAGAGCGAGGTGGATGCGGTGTGCATGTCGTTCCATTTCGAGCGTGTCTATCTCCCGAATTCCTTTGAGGGAACGCCGGACGCAGCTTATCAGGAGGCGTCGGAGGCGCTTTTACGCAAGAGCGGGGAGTACGAGAAACTCAGACAGGAAATGTATCAGATGCTCGGCAGGCACTATGAAAGGCTGACAGGCGCATATTATTCCCTAAAGTCTTACTGCGAGAATTTTGATATCCGTAAATATGCCGCATGTACGCGGACGCGGACGATGGGAGACGCCCGGACGGACAGGGAGTATTACATTCTCTATGGATGGATGAGCGAAGGGGATACGAAGCGCTTCCTGCGGGAGACAAGGGACGATGAAGATGTGCACGTCATTATAGAGAAGGCGGGAGAGAGCCTTCAGGCAACGCCGCCGACGAAGCTTAAGAATCCCGGAATGTTCCGACCGTTTGAGATGTTCGTGGAAATGTACGGGCTTCCTGCATACAATGAGATGGATCCGACGATTTTTATCGCACTGACCTATACCTTTATGTTCGGCGTGATGTTCGGTGATGTGGGACAGGGAATCTGTCTGGTGGTGGGAGGCTTCCTTCTGTACCGCTTTAAGAAAATGAATCTGGCTGCGATTATCGCGGTGGCGGGGATATGGTCTACCTTTTTCGGTTTCATGTACGGCAGTATCTTCGGCTTTGAGGACAGGATCGAGCCGGTATGGATGCGCCCGATGGAAAATATCATGACGACGCTGATGCTGGCAATCGGTTTTGGCATGGGGCTGATTCTGATTGCGATGGTGATCAATATCATCAATGCGATCCGGGCGAGGGAGCCGGGCAGGATGTTGTTTGACCAGAGCGGTATCGCGGGAATTATCTGCTACGGGTGCGTTGTGCTCTGTATTGTGCTTTACGCGACGGGGCATCCGCTTCCGGCGACAGGAATCATCGGAGCAGCGGTGGGAATCCCGCTTGTAGCGATCCTTTTAAAGGAGCCGCTCTCGAACCTTTTGGAGCGGCATCGGGAGGTTTTCCCGGCAGGAAGCAAGGCGATGTTCTTTGTGGAGGCACTCGTGGAGCTTTTCGACGTAGTTTTAAGTTATGCGACCAACAGCATATCCTTTGTCCGTGTCGGCGCGTTTGCCTTAAGCCATGCGGGAATGATGGGAGTTGTATTTACGCTGGCGGGTTATGAGAGCGGTTCGCCGAACATGGTGGTCGTCGTTTTGGGTAATATCCTGGTGGCGGGACTTGAGGGGCTTGTCGTAGGTATTCAGGTACTTCGTCTCGAGTATTACGAGATGTTCAGCAGATTTTATAAGGGAACGGGAAAGCCGTTCGTAGCAGCGTTTAAGAAAAAGAAATTGGGAGGAGAATAAGTTATGGCAGCAAAAATCATTCTGGTAGCAATTTTAATTTTCAGCATGGGGATTCCGTTCGGCGGATATCTGCTCGGCAAGAAGAAGGAGGGGAGCACGAAGGCAGCGCTTGCGTTAAATATTTTCCTGTTCTTTGGCACGCTTGTCGTGGCGGACATGCTTTTATTCAGCGGGCATGTCTACGCGGCGGATACAGGGGCGGCGGAGGCGTCCGCGGAGGGCTGGCGCTATCTTGCGGCGGCGCTCTCGACCGGACTGTCCTGCATCGGTGCGGGCGTGGCGGTAGCGAGCGCGGCATCCGCGGCAATCGGCGCATTGAGCGAGGACTCGAGTATTATGGGTAAGGCGCTCATTTTTGTTGCGTTGGCGGAGTCCATTGCACTGTACGGTCTTTTGATTTCGTTTTCCATTCTTGGTTGACGGAATACGTCATCGGAAATGAGGGACGGCTATGAAGATGTTTTTGATCAGCGATAACGTGGACACTTATACGGGGATGCGTCTGGCGGGCGTGGAGGGCGTCGTGGTGCACAAGGAGGACGAACTTCGCGCCGAGTTAGAGCGCGCGGCAGCGGACGAGGAAGTCGGTATCGTGCTTCTGACGGAGAAGTTCGGAAGGGATTTTCCCGAGGTGGTGAACGAGGTAAAGCTTGCGCACCGTCTGCCGTTGTTCGTGGAGATTCCGGACCGTCATGGAACAGGGCGCAGCAAGAATTTTATCACGGATTATGTAAGCCAGGCGATTGGACTTAAGTTGTAGATGCACATGGAGGAAGCTATGGAGATTGGCGAGAAGCTGGATATTTTCTACCGGGCAGCAGTGGAGGCTGCAAAGGAACAGGCTGGGGCGGTCTGCTCCGAGAGTGAAAGAGACTGCCGCGGGCAGCTTTTGGACTACGAGGAACAGAAAAAGAGGCAGCAGGAGGCAAAGGAACGCATTGCCACAGAGCGGGTCCGCAAGGAGGTAAACCGCGAGGTTTCGGCGATATTGATGGAGCAGAAGCGGGAGTACTACAGTGCCAAGGAGCAGAAAAAGGAGCAGCTTTTTGCGCGGGTGGAGGAAAAGCTTGAGGGATACCGGAAAACAGACGATTATGTAAAACTGCTTGCGGAAAAGATAAGAAAAGCGGCGGACTTCGCGGACGGAGAGGCGCTTACGGTGTATCTGGATGCAGAGGACGGCGGGCTTTTGCAGCAGCTTTCCGCGGCGGGGGAGGAATACCCGGGCTGTACCGTCACGGTGGGTGATGAGAAGTTCGGCGGCGGCATCCGCGCTGCGGTTCCGGCGAAGAATATATTGCTGGACGAGGCGTTCGGAAGCAGGCTTCATGAGGAGAAGGAGAAGTTTTCCTTCGATGTGGAGGCATAGGTTATGGGGATAAGAGGAACGATTTACGGGATTAACGGACCGATTATAACGATACGCGGCAATCTTGGGTACCGGATGAATGAGATGGTGTATGTGGGAGAGAAGCGTCTGATCGGAGAGGTCATCGGGCTTGTGAAAGGCGAGACGACGATCCAGGTATACGAGGAGACGTCCGGGCTTCGTCCGGGGGAACCGGTGGAGGGAGCGGGACATGCGATCAGTGTGACGCTGGCGCCGGGAATATTGTATAACATCTTTGACGGAATCGAGCGTCCGCTTGAGACGATCGCAGAATCGAGCGGTGCGTTCATACCGCGCGGCGCGCAGGTGGATGCGCTCGATACAGAGCGCTTATGGCAGACGCACATCACGGTGTCGGTCGGCGATAAGGTCGCGGCGGGCAGCATTATTGCGGAGGTCCCCGAGACGAAATCCATTGTTCACAAGGTTATGCTGCCGCCGGGGACGGAGGGAGAGGTCATCCGTGTGCAGCCGGACGGTGCGTATACGATCGAACAGGAACTGATTGCAATCCGTACTGCAGACGGCGGGGAACTGCCGCTTTCCATGACGCAGCACTGGCCGATCCGGATACCGCGCCCCGTGGCGAGCCGTTATCCCGCAGATCGTCCGCTTGTGACGGGACAGCGTATTTTGGATACGCTTTTTCCGATTGCGAAGGGCGGAACGGCTGCGCTGCCGGGCGGGTTCGGAACTGGAAAGACGATGACGCAGCATCAGCTTGCCAAGTGGTGTGATGCGGATATCATCATTTACATCGGCTGTGGGGAGCGCGGAAACGAAATGACAAATGTACTTGAAGAGTTCGGCGAGCTGGTCGATCCGAAGTCGGGGAATCCGCTGATGGACCGCACGACGCTGATCGCGAATACTTCCAACATGCCGGTGGCGGCGCGTGAGGCGAGCATTTATACCGGAATCACGCTCGCGGAGTATTACCGCGATATGGGATATCATGTGGCAATCATGGCGGATTCCACTTCCCGTTGGGCGGAGGCGCTGCGGGAACTTTCCGGCCGTCTGGAGGAGATGCCCGCCGAGGAGGGCTTCCCGGCGTATTTGGCGTCGCGGCTGTCCGCATTTTATGAGCGCGCAGGCTATGTGCAGAATTTAAACGGCACGGAGGGCAGCGTGACGATCATCGGCGCGGTATCTCCGCAGGGCGGTGATTTCTCGGAGCCGGTCACGCAGAATACGAAGCGGTTTGTGCGCTGTTTCCTTGCACTCGACAAATCCCTCGCCTATGCGAGACATTATCCGGCGATCAATTGGCTTACAAGCTATTCGGAATATGTGAAGGATCTCTCGGGCTGGTATGAGGAGCACGTCGGCAGCAGTTTCGTTGACTGCCGGAACCGGATTTTAAATATTTTGACGACGGAGAACCGTCTCAATGAAATCGTAAAGCTGATCGGAAGCGACGTGCTCCCGGACGACCAGAAGCTGGTGCTTGAGATTGCGCGTGTGATTCGTCTTGGGTTCTTACAGCAGAATGCGTTCCACGCGGAGGATACCTTTGTACCGATGGAAAAACAGCTTCGGATGATGGAAGTGATTCTGCATCTGTATGACCGCTGCAAGGAACTGATCGACCGGAATATGCCGATGGCGCTGCTTCGGGAGAGCGACGTGTTCGAGAAGATCATTGCGATCAAGTACGATGTGCCGAATAAGGAGCTTGGTATGTTCGCGGAGTATGATACGAAGATTGAGGAATTCTATCGGTATCTGATGGAGACTAACGCATAACAGCGTGAGAAGAACTTCTAATTGCTTATGCCAGAGGGCATTTCGCAAAGAAGTTCTAAGTCTCACGCAGAAGAACGCAAGGGCAGCGTTCTTCTAGGGTAGAGGATGTCGATACAAGTTTTAGGGTTGGAGGATAGTATGTCGATTGAGTATATGGGGCTTAGTGAAATTAACGGTCCGCTGATCGTGGTCGAGGGAGTCGAGGGGGCTTTTTACGATGAGATCGTGGAATTTTCGGTCAGAGAGGATATGAGCGGCGGGAATGTGGCGGAGAAGAAAAAACTCGGACGCATCGTGGAGATCAGCGAGGATAAAGCGGTGATCCAGGTATTTGAGAGCACGGCGGAAATGTCGCTGCTCAATACGCGCACGAGGCTGACGGGGCGTCCGATGGAGATCGCTCTGTCGGAGGAGATTCTCGGCAGGACATTCAACGGACTGGGCGAGCCGATCGACGGGCTTGGGGCGGTTCGCGCTGCGGAGTACCGCGACGTGAACGGACAGCCGATGAATCCGTGTGAGCGGGAATATCCGAGAAATTATATCCGCACCGGAATTTCTGCGATCGATGGTCTGACAACGTTGATACGCGGGCAGAAGCTGCCGATTTTCTCGGGAAACGGACTGCCGCATGACGAGCTTGCGGCGCAGATCGTGGAGCAGGCTAGCCTTGGAGATGCGGACGACGGTTCGGACGGCGATTTTGCGATCGTATTTGCGGCGATGGGCGTGAAGTACGATGTGGCGGAGTATTTCAGGCGGACATTCGAGGAATGCGGGGCGAGCGCGCATGTGGCGATGTTTTTGAATCTCTCCAACGATCCGGTCGCGGAGCGTCTGATTACGCCGAAGGTGGCGCTGACGGCGGCGGAATATCTCGCTTTCGAGAAAAATATGCACATATTGGTCATACTCACGGATATGACCGCTTACGCGGAGGCAATGCGCGAGGTCTCTTCGCTGAAAGGAGAAATTCCGAGCAGAAAGGGTTATCCGGGGTATCTTTACAGCGAATTAGCGGCATTATATGAGAGAGCGGGCATTGTGAAGGGCGCGGGCGGTTCCGTGACGCAGATTCCGATCCTGACGATGCCGGGCGACGATATTACGCATCCGATCCCCGATCTCACCGGATATATTACGGAGGGGCAGATCGTGTTGGAACGGGCGCTGCACCAGAAGAATATTTATCCGCCGATCAATGTGCTGCCGTCCCTCTCACGTCTGATGAAGGATGGAATCGGTGCGAAATACACGAGGGAGGATCATCAGGACGTTGCCAACCAGCTCTTTTCCTCCTACGCGCGTGTGGGCGAGGCGAGAGATCTCGCGAGCGTTATCGGCGAGGATGAGCTTTCGCCGATCGACAAGAAATATCTGGAGTTCGGGCTTGCATTTGAGCAGGAATTTGTCGGGCAGGGAAGGAACGAGAACCGCACGATTGGGGAGACGTTAGATATCGGATGGAAGCTGCTTGGCATCCTGCCGAAGGAGGAACTTGACCGGATCGACACGAAGATTCTTGAGAAGTACTGGGATGAAAAAACGCAGGAGTAAACGGGACGCAGGCAGCTATAACAGAGAAGCAGGAGGTATATCATGGATCCGAATACATTTCCGACCAAAGGAAATCTGATATTGGCAAAAAATTCGCTCGTGCTCGCAAAGCAGGGCTACGAGCTGATGGATAAAAAGCGGAATATTCTGATCCGGGAACTGATGGAACTGATTGCGGAGGCGACGGATATTCAGGAGGAGATCGATACCACTTTCTCGGAGGCGTATGCCGCGCTCCAGAAAGCCAATATTCAGATGGGAATTCACGAGGTGGAACAGATCGCTCTTTCCGTTCCGGTGGAGGATGGGATCACAGTGAAACGACGCAGCGTCATGGGGACGGAGATTCCGAAGGTGGAATATGAGAAGAAGGAGCGCAGACCTGCGTATTCGTTTTACCACACAAAGATGTCTTTAGATGAAGCGAGCCAGCGGTTCGAGCGGGTGAAGGAACTGACGATCCGGCTTGCGGAGGTGGAGAACTCCGCATATCGTCTGGCTTACAACATTCAGAAGACGCAGAAGCGTGCGAATGCACTTTCCAATATTACAATTCCCAAATATGAGAATCGCGTGAGGGAAATTCAGGAATACTTAGAGGAGAAGGAGCGTGAGGAGTTCACACGCCTTAAGGTGATAAAGAGAAATCGAAAAAGGGGGATTTTATGCTGAGAGAATGGAAGGAACCGGACAGACCGGAGGAAGAAGAGTTGAGAGCCCGCCTTGCCGCGGCGCGTGAGAAGCTTGCCGGGCAGCAGATGCAGGTCAAGGAGCGTAAGGTTCCGGTACTGGTGCTGGTTGAGGGCTGGGGAACAGCCGGAAAGGGTTTTCTCATCGGTCAGACGATTCAGAATATCGATCCGCGCTTTTTTAAGGTGGCGTCGATGGATGAGCCGACAGAGGAGGAGCGCCGCAAGCCGTTTTTGTGTCGGCATTTCGCGAAGATTCCGGAGGCAGGCAAGTTCATGTTTCTGGATTCCGGATGGATGGACGAGGTCGTAAAGGGGCGTCTCCGCGGACATATGACGGATGAAGAATATGCGACGAGAATCGAGAGTATCCGCCGCTTTGAGCGTCAGCTCACGGACAATGGGTATCTTGTGATGAAGTTTTTCCTGCATATTTCAAAGAAGGAGCAGGCGAAGCGCATCGAGCAGCTAAGTGGGGAGAAGGACACGAAATGGCGGGTCGGAAAGAACGACCTGTGGCAGAATGAGCATTATGATAAATGCCGGGACGTCTTTTCTTCCTACATGAAAAATACGAATATGCCGTCCGCGCCCTGGTATATCATTGATGCGAAGTCCAAAAAGTGGACGGAGCTGCAGGTGCTTGAGATATTGACGCAGGGCATCGACATTGCGCTCGGCAACCGCGATATGGCGGTGCCGTTGCTGCAGAATGTATTTCCGCTGGAAAAGGTGCCGATGCTTTGCGATATCCCGCTTGATAAGACAATTGACAACGAGAAGTATAAAAAGGAATTAAAACAGCTCCAGCAGCGTCTGGGTGAGCTGCACAACCGCCTCTACCGGAAGAAAGTTCCGGTGATTATCGCGTATGAGGGCTGGGACGCAGCGGGAAAGGGCGGCAACATTAAGCGTATCACGGGAGCGCTCGACCCGAGAGGGTATGAAGTGCATCCGATTGCAAGTCCTGAACCGCACGAGAAGGCGAGGCATTATCTGTGGCGTTTCTGGACGAGACTGCCCAAGACCGGGCATATCGCAATTTTTGACCGGACATGGTACGGCAGGGTCATGGTGGAGCGTCTGGAGGGCTTTTGCAGCGAGAACGACTGGATGCGCGCGTACAATGAGATCAACGAGTTCGAGAAGGAATTGCACGACTGGGGAGCGGTGATTATCAAGTTCTGGGTGCAGATCGATAAGGACACACAGCTTGCGCGTTTTAACGACAGGCAGAACACGCCGGAGAAGCAGTGGAAGATTACCGAAGAGGACTGGCGCAACCGTGAGAAATGGGATCTCTACGAGGAGGCAGTCAATGAGATGATACAGAAGACCAGCACGGTCTACGCGCCGTGGCATATTCTGGAATCTGTGGATAAGAAGTATGCGCGGATCAAAGCGCTGCAGATTGTGATTGAAGAATTGGAGAAGGCGCTTGCGTAAGCAGATGCATGAGTAAGCAGACGCATGAGTAAGCAGACGCTTGTTAGGCGCCGGGTATATGAGAAGCCGCAGAAAGAATGATTTTGAGGAACATCATTCTTTCTGCGGCTTCTTTTACTCTATAGAACTATTTCATCTGGCATGGTAAAAAAATAAGAAACTGGATATATGAAAGCGTCCAGTTGTGGATTATCATACGAAATATCATAAGAAAGTATAGAAAGAGGAGACGAGAAGTTTGAAACAAATTATGAAACAACAGACAGTTGCGGGAATATCTCAGCGTGCATGGGAGGAGTCAAAGGTGAAATTTTTAACGATTACAGCACTTTCGATAGCGCTTGTTTATGTATTTACGGCATTTATCAATGTCCGTCTGCCGATCGCAGCGGCGGGAGGGTTGATACATCTGGGGAATGTGCCGTTGTTCATTTTTGCAATCATCTTCGGGAAAAAGACGGGAGCGATTGCGGGCGGCGTTGGAATGGTGTTGTTCGATTTGTTGTCCGGTTGGACGCTGTGGGCGCCGTTTACGCTTGTAATCGTCGGTCTGATGGGTTTTACGGTCGGATTTATCACCGAGAAGAAACAGGGCTATGTGTGGAATGTTGCCGCGATTCTGGCAGCCTGCGCGATAAAGATCGTCGGGTATTACATTGCGGAAGTGGCGATTTACGGAAACTGGGCTGCGCCTGTGGCGTCCATACCGGGAAATCTGGTACAGGTCGGCGTGGCGGCTGTGATCGTACTGCTGATTATCGAGCCGCTTAAGAAAGCTGCCAACAGAATTTTGATGTAAGATTAAGATAAGAAAAGGGGAAAAATATGTATAAGATTATGACGCCCGGTCCGACGCAGGTGAAGGAGAATGTGCGTCTGGCAAGGGCTTTGGAATGTACCAATCCCGATTTGGACGAGACGTTCGTAGAGTTTTATAAAGAAACCTGTGAGCTGATCAGTGAACTGCTTCACACGAAAAATGAGACGTTGATTCTGGACGGAGAAGGGATTCTGGGACTGGAAGCCGCCTGCGCCTCCCTGACCGAGCCGGGCGATAAAGTTCTGGTGCTGGACAACGGGATCTACGGAAGGGGCTTCGCGGATTTTGTATCTATGTACGGCGGAAAGCCCGAGCTTTACACGGTGGACGATAAAAAGCCCATCGACCCGCAGGCATTGGAATCATTTTTGCAGAAGCATCGTGATTATAAATACGCGACGCTGGTGCACTGTGACACGCCGAGCGGTATGTTGAACGATATCAAAGCGCTTTGTCCGCTGTTAAAAAAATACGGAATGCTTACGGTTGTAGACTCTGTATCCGCTATGTTCGGCGAGGAAGTAAGAGTGGACGATTACCGGATCGACGTGCTGTGCGGCGGTTCCCAGAAAGCAGTCTCGGCGCCTCCGGGACTGACCTTCGTGACGGTAAGCGATGACGCGAAGGAGGCAATGGCAGAACGTAAGACGCCGATCGCTTCCTTCTATGCCAATCTGAAAGTATTTGAGGGATATTATGAGGCGAAGTGGTTTCCTTATACCATGCCGATCAGCGATATTTACGGACTCCGCGAGGCGTTTGAAAACATTAAGAAGGATGCGGATATGCTTTTCCGCCATGCCAGAATCGGAAATGCCTGCCGACAGGCGGTGACGGATGCTGGCTTAAAGCTTCATCTGGAAAGCGGATTTTCCAACACGGTCACGGTGTTCGATGTGCCAGAGCAGACAACGGCAAAGGACATTCTGGATATGATGAAGCAGGAACACAATATTATGCTTGCCGGTTCCTTCGAGGGCCTTGCCGGTCAGGTGATCCGCATCGGGCATATGGGGAGCAATGCCAATGTCAGTGACATGACAGAGACGATGGAAGCACTCGATCAGACGTTTGAAAAGCTGGGCGTGCCGCTGAAGTGCTCGCTGAAAGAGAGCTTTACAGCGGTCTTGTACTCTCCCCCTGCAAGATGACCGGGAGCGTCGTATAGCTCTGAATCAGCAGATTCGGGTTCTCGAGCTTGCGGAGGATCATTGCGCCCGCCTGAACGCCCATATCGTAGACGTTGATATCGACGATCGTAAGTCTGGGGTCAATAATGCTCGAGTACGGATATACGTCGAAGGTGAGCAGGGCGATATCTTCCGGGATGCGAAGAGAATGCTCCTGAACCGCTTTTACGACGCCGAGGGCGAGCGTGTTGTTCTCGCAGATGATCGCCTGCGGAAGGTCGTCTCCTGCGAGGAGCGAGCGCGCCGCTTCGCAGCCGTCCGCCCGGCTTGTATTGCCAGTGAGGACGCGGCGCTGCGGAATGCGGTAGCCGTAACCTAACATGCCGGCGACAAAGCCCTTCTGGCGTTGGGAAGAGATATATCCGGTCTTACGTCCGCCGATGAAACAGACGTCCGTGTAGCCGCAGGCGATCATGTGTCTTGCGGCGTATTCGCCTGCGAGCGCATGATTGGTGTCCACCCAGCAGAGACGGCTGTCGAAGCCGGGATGCCCGATAATGATATGGGGGAAATTGGCGTCAACGATCAGCGCGGCGATTTCGGGATTGATTGCGGAACCGTGAATAATCAGCCCGTCCGCCGAATGGCTGCGCACGATATTCTCGATATTGTCCGTGGAAATGTCTACGAGCGTCAGCGAGTAGTCTGTCCTGGCGAGCTCACGGTAGACGCCGCACATGATATCGAACATGTGCGGATTCTGGTATGCGGCGTCTTTGGTCAGATCGGTAAGATAGACGATATTCTTTGTCGTCTGCCTCGCGAAGCTGACGGCGCGCGAATTCGGCGTGTAGTGCAGTTTTTCTATTGCGGCGTTCACTCGGGCGACCGTCTCCGGCGAAATGGTCGTCCAGTGGTTTATGACCTTTGAGACGGTTGACTTGGAAACGCCCGCTTCATTTGCTACATCTGTAATGGTAACAGCCATAATCGTTTTAATAACCATGCCTTTCCGATACCTGCAAACTTTGGGCCGCAGGCACAAATTTGCGTGTGAAAAATCTTCCATATATGGATTTTTCACACTAACATCTTTTCCCAGAAATATGTATAAATTCATAACTATAGTATAGCGGTTTCCTAACAAAGTCAATAAAAAGTATGGCAAAAACATTGAAAATATTGTGACTAAATGATAAAAAAGAGATAGGCAAACAAAAGAAATCGCGATGGATAAGGAAATTTTAGGAAACTGTTTCCTAAAATGTTTGTACGGCTGCGGATGACAGGCAGCGGGTAAAGGAAAGGATGGTTGTGATTATGAAAAGGAAAATGAGTTTATTGCTGTGCGGTGTTTTGACGCTCGGATGTCTTACGGGATGCGGGAACGATGCACAGCCGGGAAGCGAAACGGCAGGAACGGCAGAAGGTGCACAGACGGCGGAAGGCACGGAGGCGGCGGGAAATGATGCGGCTGCAGATGCAGGGGCCTCCGGGGAGGTTGTCGAAGTGAAGATCTGGCATGACGGGGATGAGAGCATTATGCAGACGATTGCCGACTGTGCGAATGAGCAGCTTGCGGCGGAATTCGTGCATGTGACCTTTGAGAAGAAGACGGGACTGACCGATCAGCTTCAGCTATATGGAACGGATGAAGCGAACGGACCGGATATGTACCTGTATGCGCATGATTCGCTTGGAACCTTTGCGGAGATGGGAATTTTAGCACCAATTACAGATATAGTTGGAGATGAGGTGCTTGGCGAAATGCTCCCGATGACCGTGGAAGCCGGAACGTACAAGGATACGCAGTATCTGATGCCGGTCTACTATGAGACGTTGCTCTTTATGTACAATAAGGAGCTTTGGGAGGGCGAAGTGCCGGATACGACAGAGGATCTGTATGAGTATATGGCGGCGCACACCGATGTGGATGCTGGAACCTACGCGGTCGTCAACCAGCATTCCACAGCGTACAATGTAGCGCCGTTCATCAACGGCTTTGGAGGCTTCATCATTGATAAAGACGCGAATCCCGGTTTAAATACGCCGGAGATGATAGAGGCAATTACATATAACCAGAAATTCGCGGCATTGCAGGCAGACGGCGATTACAATACCGTGACAGCATTGTTCAATGAAGGAAAAGCGGCGGCGATCATCGGGGGACCGTGGCTGGTATCCGGCATCAGGGAAGCGGGAATCGACCTTGGGATCAAATCTCTTTCCGACTTCACGCTGCCGAATGGAAATGCACTTGCACCGTATTCCGGCGTGCAGAGCATCGGCGTCTTAAAGTATGCGGCTGAAAATAAGAAGGATGCCGTTGCAAAGGTGCTGACGGCAATCGCAAGTCCAGAGGTGGGAATCGCGCTTGCAAACCAGTCGAACTGCGCTCCGGCGAACGGCAAGGCATACGCGGATGAAAACGTCGCTGCAAACGAGATGATTATGGCGATGAAGGTGACGGCGGAGACGGCACAGCCGATGCCGAACATTCCGCAGATGAGCGTGATGTGGGGACCGGCAGAAAGCCTGCTTGCAGCCGTAAATAAATCCGGCGCAGATGTGGAGGAATCCGCCAAGCAGTATCAGAATGAGGCGCTCACTGCAATCGCAGATATGCAGTAGGAAAGCAGGGCAGGATGGATGTGCAGGCGTAAGCGTTAAGTAATCCTATACGCATTCGTCCGTCCTGCCCCAAGTTTAAGAAAGTAGAAAGAGATTAAGTATGAAACAGAAACGAAAGCTTACACCGTATTTATACAGCGCACCGGCATTTCTTTTGATTGCGCTGGTCATCGTATTTCCCATTCTTTATACAGCATATATTTCGCTGACAAATATGAATCTGTTTCACTGGGCAGATTATGAGATCATTGGGCTTGAGAATTACGTGAGAGCGCTGACGAAGGTTGATTCAGGATTCCTGTCGGCACTGTTGGTGACGATGCTCTGGACGGTGCTTAATATGGTGATACAGGTGGTGGCGGCATACTTTATCGCACTCGGACTGAACCGTGAAGGGTTAAAAGGAAGGCGCATCTATAAGACGCTGCTCATGTTTCCATGGGCAATGCCCGCCTATGTGTCGATTCTTCTCTGGCGTGTGGGAATCTACAATACGGAATTTGGATTATTAAATAAGATACTTGTGGAAATCGGGCTGTCCAAAGTCAATTTTCTTTCCACAAATGTTCCGGCGTTTCTTTCCTGTATGGTCTTGAACCTGTGGATGGCGCTGCCGTTCATGATTATGATGATTGACGGTGCGCTGCAGAGTATTGACCGAAGCTATTATGAGAGTGCGGAGCTTGACGGAGCCGGATTCTGGGTAAAAAATATCCACATTACGATTCCTGCGTTGAAGGGCATTATCGCGCCATCAGTCATCATGACGACGTTTACCACATTTAAGCAGTTCGATATCGTATATCTTCTGACGATGCAGAAGGGGGCGTATTCGGGCGCAACTTTACAGACGGTCATTACCTACGCGCATCAGAATGCGTTCGTGTCAAACAATTACGGGCTGTCTTCGGCGGTGTCGATTATCATCTTTTTCATGATTATGGCGTTTTCGATCTTTACGAACCGCGGAGTGAAGGAGGAGAGCAATGAGTAAGAGAAAAGTAAAGAACCTGCTGCAGCTTGGCACACTGCATATCTTTTACATCCTTTTATGTTTTTTATCGCTGGTGCCGATTCTGTATGCTCTGCAGCTCTCCTTTAGCGGGAGCGGCGGGGCGCTGTCCTCCGGGTTATCCATATTGCCGCAGGATTTTACGCTGGACAATTACAGGAGAATTATTACAGAAAAACCGTTTCTGCGGTGGTTTTCCAATTCTGCGGTGCTTGCAGTTCTGACGATGGTGATCGCAATCGGCTTTGCGGTGGTGGCGGCGTACGCGTTTTCACGGTATCGTTTCCGCGGAAGGACGGGAATTTTAAAGGTGTTATTGCTGTTAAATGCGTTTCCGCAGATTTTGTCTATGTTCGCATTGTTTCGTCTGCTGAAGGAAATGCATATGCTGGACACAAAGCTTGGCCTTGTTATTATCTATGCCGGAAGTATGTGCATCTTTTCCATCTGGAATATGAAGGGCTATTTCGATACGATTCCGACGGAGATCGAGGAGGCATCCAAGATCGACGGGGCGAGTGATTTTCAGCTATTGTGGAAAATCGTCATGCCGCTTGCGCTTCCGGCAATTATCGTAACGGCGGTGATGGTGCTGATTTTTGTGTGGAACGAGTATCTGTTTTCCACAACATTTTTGCTGAATGAGAACAGCTATACGCTGGCGGGGGGACTTTATCAGCTACAGTCGAACGATTACAGCAGAAGCTGGTCGATGTTTGCGGCGGCTGCGATTCTGGTATCGCTTCCGGTTCTGGTAATTTTCTTCTGTATTCAGAAATATATGGTTTCCGGGCTTACTGCGGGCGGAGTCAAAGGATAATGCGGCGGGCGCTGCACCGAAATCGGCTGTGCAGATTAAGGTACGGCAGCTGTAACGAGATTGGAGAATGAGATGAATAAGAGTGCAGTATTACATATACCGCTGTCACAGTATGCGTATGCACAGGATGAACACACGCTTATCATCCGTCTTAGAACGGAGAAGGGCGACATCAGGAAGTGTACGCTGTATTACGGTGACCGCGTAGATCCGGTTGAGCCGATTGCGGTAAAGGAACTTCCAATGTATAAGGCGGCAACGGATGATTTGTTTGATTATTACGAGACTGCGGTGAAGGATATTTATACCCGGGTCTGCTACTATTTTCTGTTGGACGACGGGAGCGGGCAGGAATATTATTACGGACGTAATTTCTGCGAGGAAATGACCTGCGGACGCACGGAATATTTTCAGTTTCCGTATATCAGAAGGGAGGATATTATAGACATCCCGGAGTGGGCGAAGGACATTGTGATGTATCACATTTTCCCAGACAGCTTTGCATCGGGGAAACGTACGCTGGACGGTATCGGAAAATGTATTACGCTGTCCGAGGGGGCGGATTCGGTCAGCCATCTGGGAGGTACATTAAACGGTGTCATGGAAAATCTGGATTACTTAAAGGCGCTTGGCGTAAACTGCATTTACTTAAATCCGATTTTTGCCGCAAATTCTTATCACAAATATGACACGATAGATTATTTTGCAATCGATCCCTGTTTTGGGGAGCTTTCGGATTTAAAGGAATTGGTGCGGCGCTGCCACGAGAACGGTATCCGTGTGATTCTGGATGGCGTTTTCAATCATTGCGGACCGGATTTCTTTGCGTTCCGCGATGTATTGGAAAAAGGGAAGGCATCGAAGTACTACGATTGGTTCTACTATATGCCGGAACCGGTGGAATACACAGACCCGCCAAGCTATGAGGCGTTCGCCTATGTCAAGGAAATGCCGAAGCTAAATACCGGGAATCAGGGGGTTGCCGAGTATCTGTGTTCGGTGGGAACCTATTGGATAAAGGAGGCGGACATTGACGGTTGGCGGCTGGATGTTGCAAATGAGATCAACCATGATTTCTGGCGCATGTTCCGCAGGGAAGTGCGCAAGGTGAAGCCGGATGTTTTCCTGATCGGAGAAATCTGGGAGGATGCGGGATGCTGGCTGTCGGGAGATCAATTTGATTCTACGATGAATTACACCTTTTCGTATCTGTGCAAAGATTTTTTTGCGAGAGGCGTGATGTGTGCGTCGGAATTCGACGCGCAGATTCAGCGGATGATCATGCGTTATCCGTGGAGTGTTGCCCTTGTGCAGATGAATTTCCTTGATTCCCACGATGTGCCGAGATTCTTAAGCTACTGCGGCGGTGACAGGAGAAAAATGGAGCTTGCCTTTTTCTATCTGTTTATGGGCGTGGGCGTTCCTTCTATATTTTATGGGGACGAGTGTTACATAGAGGGTACGGCGGAATGCGAGTACCGGAAGGCAATGCCGTGGGAAGCCGGGGCAGGCTGCGCCGGAAAGTTCGGTCAGTGGAGCGCTATTCGCAGGGAGCACAGTGCGCTTCGCGGGGGAAATTACCGCGGCGTGTACCGCGCGGATAAGCAGGGCGGCTACGGCTTTATACGGGAGGATGAGGAGGAGACGCTGCTTATCCTGCTGCATAACGGTGACGGCGAACATGTGATAGAGACGGGGCGGCTGCAGGAGCTGCTTACAGGGGCAAGGACAGACAGTGCGGCAGCAGCCGAAGACTGTGGAGCAGAGAGTGGAGCCTGCATGGCAGTAGTTGAAACCGGTATGGCAGAAAACGGCTGGCAGTTTACAGATTTAAGCAACGGTAAAAAGGAGGAGGAGGAGATTCTTCTCGGCGCATATGAGGGGCGTGTTTTTCGGATTACAACCCCACAATAAAATACAAATTATGCCATGCGTGGCAATACCAATATTCCCTTTGTTTTCCTATACTATTCTTAGAATAAAAAGGAAAGCAAGGGGATTTTTTTATGCAGTATGGACATTTTGACAATGAGAAAAGAGAATATGTCATCGACCGTGTCGACCTGCCTGTCTCATGGACGAACTATCTCGGGGTGAAGGATATGTGCGTCGTGGTAAATCATACGGCGGGCGGCTATATGTTCTACAAGACGCCGGAATATCACAGGGTGACGCGATTCCGCGGAAATGCGGTTCCGATGGACCGTCCGGGACACTATGTGTATCTTAGGGATGCAGAGGACGGCGATTACTGGAGCGTTTCATGGCAGCCGGTCGGTAAACCGCTCGATCAGGCAAAATACACCTGCCGCCACGGGATGAGCTATTCCGTTTATGAGTGCGATTACAAGGGGATTAAAGCAAGCCAGACGCTTGTAGTACCCATGAATGACACTGTGGAATTGTGGGATGTGAAGTTGAAAAATACGAGCGACAGAGAGCGCAGATTGTCGGTATTTTCTTACTGTGAGTTTTCATTCCACCACATTATGATCGATAACCAGAATTTCCAGATGAGCCTTTATTGTGCGGGTTCTTCTTATGAGGACGGCATCATCGAGCACGACCTCTTCTATGAGGAGTTCGGTTATCAGTATTTCACGGCAAATGTAGAGCCGGACGGCTTTGACTGCCTGCGCGATACCTTTTTGGGACGTTACCGCACGGAGGATAATCCTATCGCGGTGGAGACCGGAAAATGCAGCGGTTCTAAGGAGCTTGGAAACAACCACTGCGGCAGCCTGCAAAAAGATCTGGTGTTGGCGCCGGGCGAGGAAGTGCGCATTATATTCATACTCGGCGAAGGCGACAGAGCCTGCGGCAGAAAAATGCGTGAGAAGTACTCTGATTTTTCCAATGTGGACGCAGTTTACACAGGGCTTGCCGCATACTGGGAGGATAAATTTGCAAGACTCCAGATTCAGACGCCGAACGAGGGAATGAACACGATGATCAATACGTGGAATCTCTATCAGGCAGAGGTCAATATCATGTTCTCGCGGTTCGCCTCTTTCATCGAGGTCGGAGGAAGAACGGGACTTGGCTACCGCGATACGGCGCAGGATGCGATGACGATTCCGCACTCGAACCCGGAGAAATGCAGGCAGCGTATCGTGGAGCTGCTGCGCGGACTGACGACAAAGGGCTATGGTCTGCACCTGTTCCAGCCGGAATGGTTCGATCCTGACAGCGAAAAGGAGAAGAAAAAGCCGTTCAAATCGCCGACGGTCATTCCGACGGTGAACAGCGCGGATATCGTGCATGGCATTGAGGACGCCTGCTCGGACGATGCGCTTTGGCTGGTTCCGTCCATTGTCGAATATATCAAGGAGACGGGAGATATCGCATTTGCGGATAAGGTCGTGACTTACGCCGACGGCGGTGAGGGTACGGTCTATGAGCATATGATGCGCATTCTTGATTTCTCCGCGGAGCAGGTCGGAGCGACCGGAATCTGCAAGGGACTTCGCGCAGACTGGAACGACTGCTTAAACCTTGGCGGCGGCGAGAGCGCGATGGTGTCCTTCCTGCACTACTGGGCGATCAGCAATTTCCTGGAGCTTGCGGAATATCTCGGACGGACGGCAGATGTAGAAAGATATACCGCGATGCAGGAGAAGGTACATAAGGTCTGCAATGAGGAGCTTTGGGATAAGGAATGGTTCATCCGTGGCGTGACGAAGAACGGCAAGAAAATCGGAACCTCCGAGGATCGGGAAGGAAAGGTACATCTTGAATCGAATACGTGGGCGGTTCTCTCGGGAGCAGCGGATGTGGAAAAGGGAAAACAGGCGATGGATTCCGTGGATAAATACCTTTTCACGGAGTACGGTATTCTGCTGAACGCACCGTCCTACACCGTGCCGGACGATGACATCGGTTTTGTCACGAGAGTTTATCCGGGACTGAAAGAGAACGGTTCGATCTTCTCGCATCCGAATCCGTGGGCGTGGGCGGCGGAGTGCGTGCTTGGACGCGGCGACCGTGCGATGAAATTCTACAATGCGCTCTGTCCTTATTATCAGAACGACAAGATCGAGATTCGGGAATCCGAGCCGTATTCTTACTGCCAGTTCATTATGGGAAAGGATCACACGGCGTTCGGACGTGCGCGTCATCCGTTCATGACAGGAAGCGGCGGTTGGGCGTATTTCTCCGCGACCAGATATATGCTTGGCATCCGCCCGAGCTTTGAGGAGCTTTCCGTAAATCCGTGTATTCCGGCAGATTGGAAGGAATTTTCGGCGGTGCGCAGATGGAGAGACGCTGAATTTGACATTCGGGTAGAGAATCCTGGCGGCGTGATGAAGGGCGTGAAGGAAGTATTTCTGGACGGAGAAAAAGTAGCGCATATTCCGGTGCAGGAGCCGGGAACAAAGCATGCGGTAGTTGTCGTCATGGGATAGAAAGAGAAATAGATAGAAGCAGAAAGGGGATTTGATTATGATTAAATTTGGAACAGGCGGCTTCCGCGCCGTGATCGGGGAAGATTTCACAAAGGCAAATATACAGCTTTTGGCGCAGGGGCTTGTCAACAAGATGAAGAGCGAAGGTGTGAGTGAGCAGGGAATCGTGATGGGCTATGACAGACGTTTTCTCTCGAAGGAAGCGATGCAGTGGGCGGCGCAGGTATTCGCGGCGGCGCATATCAAGGCGTATCTCATCAACAAGTCCTCGCCGACGCCGCTCGTGATGTTCTATGTGATGAAGCATGAATTTCCTTATGGAATGATGATTACGGCGAGCCATAACCCGGCGATTTATAACGGCGTTAAGGTGTTTACGGCGGGCGGACGCGACGCGGATGAGATTCAGACGAAGGATCTTGAGGATTATATTTCCGATATTGCACCGGACGGCGTAAGTGCGGTAAGTTATGAGGACGGAAAAGCGTCGGGATATATCGAAGAGATTTATCCGCTGAACGAATATCTGGACAACATTATCGCTTCCGTAAATATGGACGCGATCCGCGAGGCAGGCTTGAAGGTCGCACTCGACCCGATGTACGGCGTGAGCGAGACTTCGCTTAAGACGATCTTGTTGACGGCGCGCTGCGAGGTCGCGACGATCCATGACAGACACGATACGCTGTTCGGAGGAAAGCTCCCGGCGCCGTCCGCGTCGACGCTGCATTCCCTGCAGAATTATGTGGTCGAGAAAGGCTTTGACATTGGAATCGCGACGGACGGGGACGCTGACCGTATCGGAGTCATTGACGATCAGGGTAATTTCCTGCATCCGAACGATATCCTGGTACTGCTGTATTACTACCTTGTAAAGTTCAAGGGCTGGCATGGTCCGGTCGTCCGCAATATCGCGACGACGCATATGCTCGATAAGGTCGCGGCGCAGTTCGGCGAGACATGTTACGAGGTTCCGGTCGGCTTTAAGTATGTTTCTGCCAAGATGCAGGAGACGGGAGCGATCATCGGCGGAGAATCCTCAGGCGGACTTACCGTGCACGGACATATCAACGGAAAAGACGGTATCTATGCGGCGGCGCTTTTGATCGAAATGCTTGCGGTGACCGGAAGAAAGCTCTCCGAGATCATGAAGGACATTCACGAGGAGTGCGGAGAAATCTACATGGAGGAGCGCGATTACAAGTTCACGGAGGAGAAGAAGGCTTCCATGTTGAAGACGCTGATGGAGCAGAAGCTTCTTCCCGAACTGCCGGAAGAGATCGACCATATCTCCTACCTGGACGGAAGCAAGGTCTACTTTAAGAACGGCGGCTGGGTCATCGCCCGCTTCTCCGGTACGGAACCGCTGCTGCGCATCTTCTGTGAGATGCCGGAAGCTTCGGATGCTGCCAAAATCTGTGATATTTATGAGGAATTTTTGGGACTGTAATAGATAAGTTGAAGTATTAGAAGTATATGTTTAGTTATGTATGGGATGCCGTATTCTGATTGTTGTTTGGTCGGAATACGGCATTTTTGTGTGGGAGCTTTTCGGTGTTGAGCGGAGGAATTTGGGTGGAGGTTTTTGGCTGTTGAACAAGGGATTATGAGTGAGAACTTTTGTCTGCTGAATATAGGATTATACTGAGAGGGTTTCTCTGTTCAGTGGCTATACGAGGAAATTTTTTGTAATTAAACGGTGGGATTATAAATTAGAGCATGAATATATTTTTAGGAAAAAAGGCATAAAAATAGTTCTTATTCCCTATTGTAGTTGAATTAATGTAATTTTATAATAGAAACTATATTTACAGTTGTAACGCATGTATGGTGGTAAGATATAAGAAGTGTGTTAGAAGGACAAAAATTCAAGAGCGTACAAACGTAGCGAGCGACTGAACACAGGGAAAACAGACAGAACGTTAGGAAAACAGATAGATGAAAGAAAACAGCCAGAAAACAGACAGACCGAAGAAAGCAAATAGACCGAATAAAACAAGCAGATCAAATAAAATAGCCAGATCGGAGAAAATATAAATGCCAAACACAAACAAAGCCCACCTCACTCACGACTGCGCCTTTGATGCCGCAGACTTACAGGAATTACTGACCGAAGGAACAAAGCTCCTTACCGCCGCTATCGACTTAAGCCGCGACATGGAAACCTCCATGGCAAACATCGCATCCATCTACGCCGAAATCGACGGCAGGGACAAAGACGGCGGGCTAGGCGACGCCCTGAGCCGCTTACA
>ERZ808041.529-NODE-529-length-27593-cov-8.288087_pt1 | contig 27593 bp, 37 predicted proteins | sample MGYA00380192_ERZ808041 | MGnify/ENA primary metagenome ERZ808041 (study PRJEB31490, sample SAMN06133412) | mouse gut metagenome | isolation source: Z1_1 | host: mice | place: China: Chengdu | collected 2015-05 ...
CAGGCAAATCGAAACCGCGCCCTGCAGGCCCGACAGGTGGAGTTCCGGGAACTGCTGGGCGGGGATGAGGATAACCCATTTGCGGATGATTAGGAGGCTGTTATGGGTAAGTATATTTTACAGACCAAAGTGGGCGGGATAAACAGTAAGTGCCAGTGGATGGTATCTGGGTTCGGCCCGTTCGACACGCTCGAGGAGGCCAAAGCCTGTTTGGCGAAGCGGCCTTGCCCGGAGTATTACCGCATCGCGGAGGTGTGCACCGTTACTAGATATAAACCCGTAAAAATATAACTTGGAGGTACATACCGTGGGAACAAAAAACAGCTGCAAGACCGCCACTGTGATGGGCCTGATTGGCCGGGGGCCGGCAGCGGAGGCCGCGCCTCCCATGCCCGTGGAGCGGGCCCGGGATATCGAGACCATCACCAGCGAAATTTTGGATGCCAAGCGGGCTGGGGGTGAGGCTATCCTGACCATTGGAAAAGGGCTCATTGAGGCCAAGGCGCTGCTCTCTCATGGGGAGTGGCTGCCCTGGCTGACAGAGAAGGTAGAGTTTTCGGAGAGTTCCGCGCAGCGTTTTATGCGCCTGGCCCGAGAGTGGTCAAATCCGTCAACGTTGACGGATTTGGGCGCCTCCAAAGCGTTGCAACTCCTGGCTTTGCCGGAAGCTGAACGGGAGGAATTTTTGGGCGAAACTCATGAGGTGAACGGCGAGGAGAAAGCGGTCATTGATATGTCTGCTCGGGAGCTGGCCCAGGCAATCAAGGAGCGGGACGAGGCGCTAAAAGCCGCCGCCCAGGCCCAGGCGGATCAGACCGCCGCCGAGCAGAGCCGGAAGAAGATGGCCGAGGATATGGCGCTGGCCAATGAGCGCATTTCCGGGCTGAACGCTGAGGTGGAAGCCCAGTCCGCCAAGGCCAGGGAAGCTCAGGACGCCGCCGCCCGGCTGGAGAAGGAGCTGAACGAGCTGCGCTCCCGCCCGGTGGACGTGGCGGTGGAGTCGGACCCCGCCGCCATCGAGGCCGCCCGGAAGGAGGCGGAGACGGCCATGCAGGACAAGCTGAACGAAGCCCGAGCGGCCCAGGAAAAGGCCCGGGCCGACCTGATGGAGGTCAACAACGCCTTGCAGCGGGCCAAGCTGGAGCAGGAGCAGACCCGGTCTGAGCTGGAAGCTCTCCGGGCTAAGACGGCTCAGGCAGAGAAGAAGGCATCTTTGGCCGCCAATGAAGACTTCGTGCTGTTTCACACTTTGTTTGACCAAGTCCAGGATCAAATCAACAAGATGGGCGGGGTGCTGCTAAAAATGCGGCCCAAAGACCCGGAAAAGGGCCAGGGAATGGCCAGGGCGCTGACAGCGTTGGCCGAAAAAATCCAGGGGGTGGCGGCGCAATGATCGACAAGGCAATTGAGAAAATCAACGCCGAGATGCAAAAAGAGCCCTCCAACCGTTACATGGAGATTATCGGCCACTATGTCATCGACCGATGCGACGAGGCTCTGGCAGCCAAAATCGCGGAGGGTAAGACGCTGAAGGACGCCATGACGGTGGTGGAGCGAAGGGCTCAGAAGGCCAAAAAAGGGAATGTGGCGGTGCTGACTCCCGGCGAGGTGTTCGGTGAGGTAGACAAGTATTTCGGCCTGTCCGCCGACACCGCCGCCCAGTGGAAGGCGATGGGCCTCCAGTCCGCTGAAGCCCCGGAATCGGAGTGCTCGCAGACCGCCTCTGTCGACATTGACCTGGCGGACTTCTTCTGAGGCGCGCCATGAGAATTGACAAAAAGATCCGTGACATGCCCTGGCCGGAACCGTATCAAGGAGGCTCGGAAGCCTTCGCCGTCACCCTGGCCTGGCCGGTGGTGGGCGGGGAGCGGCTGCTGGTGGCTACCTTCGTCCGCAACCGGGCAAAAGATAACGCCTGGCTGTCTTACGGCCCCGATTTCCGCCTGGTGTGCTCCAAGAAACATAGGCGGGCGGCGGTGCTCTACCGGGGGAAAAGGTGCTCCTTCCGACACGGCTTGGACCAGGCGCTGAATGGATTTCACACCGCGTCAGGGTGGTGTTGCCCGGAAATCAGCGGGAAAGATGAGCGGGCGCTGCTGCGGTGGCTGGGTATCCTGGGGAGCCAAAATCACGGCATGCCGGAGCTGGCGGCCTGGGTGAATGATGCGGTCCAAGCGGAGAAGAGGGCGGCCCAGGAAGCGGATGGAGCCCTGCTGGACGAGGACGTGGAACTGTGCCCGGAGGAACTTCCCCCAGGGCTGGAGGACTTCATCCGGCGGACCGTGCTCCCCGAGGATGATGTGCTGCTGTACAAAAAAGGCAATGTCCGGGGGATATGCTATCAGTGCCGCCAAAAGGTCCGGGCGGCAGGTACACGATTCCGTCAGTTTGAGATCGTCCACTGTCCCGCCTGTGGAGCCAAGGTGACAGCCATGCTGGAGGGATCAGACCATTTTAAGGCCGACTTTGTGGAGAGCGTGGTCACCCTGCAAAGGGGGACGGACGGGGAGACGGTGTTCCTGCGGCAGTGGCTGCTGCGCCGGGACCCCACCGCCCAATGGGAGGACATCCCGGGGCTGCTGAAGGAGACGGCCCGGTACGCCGTCCGGGGAGTCCATGCGGCCAAGTGGCAGCGGGAGGCAAAGGAATCCTATATAATGCGTTCCTGGCGGTATGACCTGGAGGACTGGACACGGGTGAAAAACGTCAGCCAGGTTTACGATGGGACCTACTATTTTTACCTTCCCCCAGACTGACGGGCGCAGATGGAGGGCACCTGTCTGCGGTATGTGGATTTGGAGGGTTACCTCCACAGCCCGGGCAAGACCCGGCGGAATCTGAACCCGATCCGCTTCCTGCTGGACTGGGCGCGGTATCCGGCGGTAGAGAAGTTTTGGAAGGCGGGCTATACCGGGACAGTGCACCAGCGCATTTCCACGCCGGACAAAAAATGCCGGAATGCGGTGAACTGGCGGAAGGATTCCATCCGGGAGGCGATCCATTTCCCAGTCCGTTTGCTGAAGACCTGGCCGCCGGAGCAATGGACCATGGAGCGTTTTCAGCGGGGAAAAGAGGTGTGGGCGCTGGTGGAGCAGGGAAGGCTGCGGGAGGGCGAGGCGGAGGGCCTGCTGAGTTCGGACGCCGATTTTGAGCACATCAAAAACGCCGTGGGCCACGCCTCCCTCCACAAGATCCTGCGCTATCTGGGCGAGGGTCGGGACGCCCAGACCTGGCGGGACTACCTGGCGGACTGTGTGGCCCTGGAGCTGGACCTGGACGACAGGGCGGTATTGTTCCCAAGAAATCTGGAGGCCGCCCACCAGAGGACCATCTCTCAGATCGAGTACAAACGGGACCCCGCCCAGTGGGCGGCCTTCGCCGAGCGGTTAGGCGGGCTGAAAAAGCTGGCGTGGGAGTCGGACGGCCTGCTCATCCGTCCACCCGCAAACGCCGGGGAGCTGATCGCGGAAGGCAAGGCCTTGAGCCACTGTGTGGGTGGGTATGTGAGCGACATGGCAGAGGGGTGGACCGCTATTTTACTCATCCGCCGGACGGCACAGCCGGATAAGCCCTTTTACACCCTGGAGTGGAAGGAAGGACATGTGGTCCAATGCCGGACCCGGCACAACAAATCCTACGAGCAGGACCCGGAGGTACGGGGGTTCGTGGAGACATGGGTGGAACGGATGACGAAAAAGAGCCGGGGAAAGGGAGCGGCGTGATGGAAGCGCAGAAAGAAGTAGGAGGTTTTGAAATTTCGTTCGACGCAACAGGGAAAACGGTTTTATCTGCGCCGGGTGAATTTGGATATGAGGGTCTGGAACAATTTTCTGGAATTGACGGAAAAGTATATTACACCCGCGAAGAAGCCGAGGCGGCGCTGAAAAAGAGGGAGGGGGCCGCCCATGGGTGACCTGCTGCTGACCATTGCCGTGAAGGGCGCTGCGCCGGGTAAGGCCATCGGCATCAAGGAGGCCCTCGCCATGGACGTGGAAAAGTACGGGGACGTGCGGGTGCTGCGGGTGGAGGTCCTGGAAGAGGAGCAAATAAAAATAGGAGGAAAATCAATATGACCATCTCTGATATTGTGGCCCGTGCGCATGAAAATGCCGTCAGACACGGATTCTGGGAGAATCCCCCGGAATTCGGCACCGCAATCGCCTTGATCCACTCCGAGCTTTCGGAGGCGCTGGAGGCGGCGCGGGCCGGGAACCCCATGACTTACTACAGCGGCGGCAACTACACGGCGCCAGTACCGATGAAACACTGCACGAAGCCCGAGGGCGTGGCCATCGAGCTGGCTGACGCGGTTATTCGGATCGCGGACCTGTGTGGGCAGATGGAGATTGACCTGGAGTCTGCCATTGCCCTGAAAATGGAGTACAACGAGGGCCGCCCGTTTAAGCACGGAAAGTTGTTCTGAGGGGTGGCGGCGTGAGGGCAATCAAACACATCAAAGCTGGGCTGCTCCATGTGGAGGTCATCGGGACCATCCCGGAGCGGGAGCCGGGGCGGCGGCGGTCGGGCCGCTGCCGCCCCACCTGCCCGGCCCAGCAGTTTTACAACGACAAGTGCTCATGGAAGGAATGCAGGCTTAACCTTGCGGCCAATTTTGGACGCGGGGACTGGGTGGTTACGCCTACTTACGATGATTCCCACCTGCCGCCGGACAAAAAAGCGGCGGATAAAGAGTTCCAGAAATTCATCCGAAAGCTGCGCGCTGCACGGAAACGGCGGGGGGAAGTGCTGCGGTACATCTACGTCACCGAGGGCTGGCACGGAAAATCTGAAGATGAATATTTCGGAGACGATGGCAGGCTGGAAGACCGGCGTCTCCACCATCACGTGGTGTTGAACGGCGTGGGCCCGGGAGACCTGGAGGAAATCCGCAGCCTGTGGCAGGGTGGAGGATATGTCCGAATTGAGCCAGTGGACGTTCATTATTATAAAGAGCTGGCCAAGTACCTGACCAAGGAGGTTCGGGAGTTCGGACGTGCCAAGCCTGGGGAGCATGTTTGGCGGGCCAGCCGGAACCTCAAGAAGTATGATGTGGAGTACATTGAGATTCCCAGCGACAGTGTGACGCTGTCCGCACCGCCTGGGGCGGTGGACTACGTGCAGTTTACGGAGAAGAACCCTTATGGTTTCGCCGACTGTGTCTGCGCCGAATACCTGTTATTTCCAAATGAGGTGCCGCCAAATTATAGTTACACGCAGGGCCGAAAATCAAAGAATCCTAATAATTTTTGACCTTGAAACCACTCTTAATAATTGGAAAGGGTGGGTAGAAATGGAGGGAAAGGTATTGCAGGGGAAGGGAAGTTGTGGTAAACTGACAGTGGTGGACGGATGGGTAACCTGTCCAGTCTGCAAACGGAACCACCGCCTGATCCGGGTGAAGCCGGACACGGAGGCGACAAGGCTCCCGGTGTATTGCCGAACATGCCGGAGCGAAGTGATTTTGAACATCGAGAGAGGCCAGAGCGTTAAGCGCCAGAGCCCATGACCAGCCGTAAGGCTGCGTGATGGACTCTGGCGTTTTTGTATTGCCCGGAGGTGATAGCCCGATGGCACAAAAGCCCCTGCGCCCCTGCCGGCATCCCGGGTGCCCGGCGCTGACCCGGGACGGTTGGTGTCCTGCGCACAAACCCAAACAGGCTCCCCGGCGGGAGTCCGCCGCCTGGCACGGCTGGTACAGCCTGCCGGTGTGGACGGACGATCTCCGCCACGATCAGCTGCTCCGCGAGCCGTTCTGCCAGGAGTGCGATAAGCGAGGCGTCCGCACCCGGGCCACCGACGTGGACCACATCCGGGACCACAAGGGCGACTGGGCGCTGTTCACCGACCGGGGCAATTTGCAGAGCCTGTGCCACGTCTGCCACTCCCGCAAGACCATGGCGGAGCTGTGGCGGAAGCGGAAAGAAAAACAGGTCTGATTTTTGCCGGAAGCTACGCCCGCCTGTCTGCGGGGGCGCGTGCCTGCCCCTATGCCCTCAGAGGCCCGACGGCGTCCGGGCCCCGGTCCCTACGGGACCGTCCCCCCACCCCAAAAAAGTTTTGAGGGCGTCGGAGGAAGACCGCGCTGCCCCTCGTCTGTGAGAAAAATTCCCCGATCAGCGTTTGAGCTTGGAGGTGAGAGCGTGCCGACTGCGGCAAAGCCAACTGAAAACATGTCCAAGCACCTGACCCAGGCGGAGCGGGAGGTCCGGGAGGAGGCCGAGGCGGCGGTCCTCCCCGACCGGGGCCGGGAGGCCAAGCTGAAAAAGCCGGCCATCGTCAGCTCCAGCAAGCGGGCCAACGCCTACTGGAACCAGATCCTCAAGCAGATGGAGGGGCTGGTGCTGCTGGACGATCTGGACTCCACGGTGCTGGCGGGGTACTGCTCCATGCTGGCCCGACGGGACCAGACCACCCTGCTCATCGGCCAGCTCATGGACCGATTGGGCGTTCAGGGATCGGTGGAGGCCGGAGCCAAGCGCCGCAAAAAGGATTCCGCCATGTCCGACCAGGATTGGGAAGACTCCGCCCGTGCGTCCTCGCTCATGTCCCCGGACGAGCTGGTGGAGGCGGCGGCCAAGCTGGACTCCCTCACCGGCAAGCTCCAGGCCCTGGAGCGGAACATCCTCCAGTACGCGGAAAAGCTGGGGCTGACGCCCACTGCTCGAATTCGCATGGCTCAGCGGCGGGCGGCGGCGGCCTCGGAGCAGGCGGATGACCTGTTTGGAGACTGACATGGCGGAACGATGGAAGTCCGGGCTGCACCACCCGGTGAGTGTATACGCCAAGCAGGTCACCCAGGGCAAGCTGCGGGAGCAGTGCTGTAAGTACGAGATCCTGGCCTGTCAGCGCCATCTGGACGATCTGCGGCGCCAGGGCACGGACGAGTTTCCCTATATCTTCGACACCACCAGGGCGGACCGCATCATCCGCTTCTTCTCCCACTGTATCCAGACCCGGGGTGTGGAGGCGGGCCAGCCCATCCAGCTCCAGCCCTGGCAGGTCTTTGACCTGGGCTGTACCTATGGATGGGTGGACCGGGATACCGGGGCCCGGCGATTCTCCAAGACCTACAATAAGCGGGCCCGGGGAAACTTCAAATCTACGGAGAAGTCAGGCCAGGCGCTGTACCACATGTGCGCCGACGCCATGTACCCGCCCTACCGCCCGGAGCTGGCGGTGTTCGAGACGGAGCCGGAGGTGGAATGCACCGCAGTGGATCGGGGCCAGGCTATGCGGGTGTTCGGCGACGCCAAGAAGATCGCCCTGGCCAGCCCGGATATTGCCAAGCGGCTCATCGTGCCCCGCTCCAACCCGGTGACCCACCGCAAACGGGGCGGCTTTATGCGGGCCCTGTCCAAAGACACCAAGAACAAGGACTCCGGGGCGCCCTCCTATTTCGTGGTAGACGAGTACCACGCCCACCCCACCTCCATGATCTATGAGATTGGAAAAAACAGCTTCGGCAAGCGCTCCCAATCTCTGCTGGATGTGATCACCACCGCCGGGGACGACGCCCAGTCCAAGCCCTGCTATACCGAGGAAAGCTACGCCAAGCACATCCTGGAGGGCGAGGAGCGAAATGAAAGCTATTTCGTCATGATCCGGGAGCTGGACGAGGGGGACAATCCCCACGATGAGAGGGCATGGCTGAAAGCCAACCCCTGCCTGCGGTATCCAAATGAGTACAGCGCCCCTCTTTTGAAGGAAATCCGGGATGAGCACATAGAGGCGTATGGTTCCCGGGATCCCCACAAGATCCGGGCGTTCCTCACCCGGCGGATGTGCCTGTGGCAGACGGGCAGCGTCAACCGCTATCTGGACGAGCACTGCATGGCGCTGGCCAAAGCCGCCCAGGTGAACCGGGAGGAGTTTGCCGCTCTGACGGACGGGCTCCACTGCCACTGCGGCTTTGACCTGGGCAAGCGCATCGACCTGTCTGGGACGGGGGCGGTGTTCCCCTTGCCGGATGGACGCTATGGGATCAAGATCCACGGCTTCATGCCGGAGGGCGGGGCCCAGCGACATGAGCACACCGACCGGGTGCCCTACACCGCCTGGGCTAAAGACGGGTACTGTACCCTGACCCCCGGCGACGTGACGGACAACAGCTATGTGGACAACTGGATCTGCGCCGGCGAGCGGGACCACGGCTGGAAGGTGGACGAGGTGGACTACGACGGCCACAACGCCACCGACCTGGCCATCAAAATGTGCCAGGAGCGCAACAACGAGGACTTCTGCGTGGAGGTGGCCCAGACCTGCGCGGGGCAGAACCTGGCGGTGAAGGGCTTCCGGGAGCTGCTGCTCCAGGGGAAGATCGTGCTGGAGGAGTCGCCCCTGCTGATGTGGTGCCTGGCCAACGCCATCGAGATCCAAAACAACTACGGGGACATCAAGCTGTCCAAGAAGCACAAGGACGACACCGAGCGCATCGACCCCGTGGCGGCGGTGATGAACGCCCTGGCCCGGGTGCTGGTGAAGCGGCCCCCGGACAGCGATATCAACGAGCACGTACTATCTGACGATTGGGGGATTTGATATGGACGAGCCCAGGAATAACGATATGGAACGGGTGCGCCCAGCAGAACGGATAAAGGAGATACTGCGCCGTCTGCTGCCCTGGCTGGGGCTGTATCTGGATGACCTGCTGATGGCGGCGGCGGGCGTCTGCTTCACCGCCTCCGCCGCTACCGCTTTCGGCCTGAGCGTGGCCCTGGCCGTGGCGGGAGCCTGCCTGCTGGGATATGGCATTCTGGTGGGCAGGGCCCGGAACAGGAGGTGATTGGGTGATTGTTTCCAATGCCCTGGCCCCCCGGCCCCGGAACGGCGTAGAGGTACGGGAGCTGGACTGGGAGCAGGTACAGGGCTGGTTCCAGCGGACCTTTTTCGCCGGGGAGGACCTGCCCTCCAACCAGCGCACGGCGGAGCAGGAGTCCCCCATCGCCGCCGCCCACCGCATCCTCACCAACGCCATGAGCGTCATGCCCATGGCCATCTACCAGCGGCGGGATGGCGGACGCTACCCCATGGATGTGCCCGAGCTGGACTATCTGCTGAAGGTGCGGCCCAACTCCAGGATGGGGCCTGCCCTGTGCCGGAAGGTCCTCATGAGCCAGGCGTTTTGGCACGGGGAGGGCTATCTGGGCATTTTTAGGGACCGGCGGGGGCGGATCACTGACCTGATCCCCCTGCCCACCGAGGGCCGGACTATCCGAAAGGACCAGAACTCCGGCCAGCTGTGGTACGACTTCACGGTGGACGGCTTGACCCGCACCTTCGCCCCCTCGGAGTTGGTGACGGTGTTCTTCGACACCTACGACGGGCTGTACGGCAAGGGGGTGCTAGCCCTGGCCAAGGCCGCCATCGCCGCTGACGCCGGGGCCCAGCGGTATGCCAAGAAATTTTATCAGAACGGGGCCAGAATGAGCGGTATTGTGTCTGTGGACACCGACCTGGGACAGGAGGGGCGGGACAAAATCAAAGAGTCTTTTCAGCGGTATGCCTCAGACTCCATGTTCAAGGTGGCGGTGCTGGACCGGGGCATGACCTATACACCCATCGGTCTCAACCAGCAACAGGCCCAATTCGTCGAAAGCAGGGCATTCACCGTGGAGGAGGTCAGCCGGTTCACCGGCATCCCCCAGTACATGCTCCAGAGCGGCAAACAAGCCTATAACTCTAACGAGCAGCAGCAGCTTGATTTTGTGATCTCCACCCTCCAGCCCTACGTGACCCAGTGGGAAGAGGAATTCCAGTACAAACTGCTCACCCGGCGGCAGCTGGAGGACGGGCTGTACATCCGCATGAACGTGGCGGCCCGCCTCCGGGGGGACAACGAGAGCCGGAGCCGGTTCTATGAGAAGATGATCGGCTATGGTGTGTATTGCCCGGATGACTGCCGGGCGCTGGAGGAAAAGAACCCCCTGCCGGACGGGGCGGGACAGCGGTTCTTCATGACCAAAAATCTGGACACCGTGGAGCACATCATTTCAGGGGAGGGAGAAAAATCTTGAGGACGCAGTTGAACGGCTACCTCGTGTCGGACGAGGACGCTTTGCTTTACCGCTGGTTTGGCTATTCCGTGTCCTGCCCGGCGGACATTCGGCGGGCAGTGGCGGAAAACCCGCCCGGCGAGACCCTGACACTGGAGATTAACAGCCCCGGCGGCAGCATGTTCGCGGGCTTTGAGATGTATTCCGTGCTGCGGGGCGCCGAGTGCGACACCGAGGCGGAGGTCCAGAGCCTGGCCGCGTCGGCGGCCAGCACCGCCATGCTGGGCTGCAAGCGGGTGAAGGCTACGCCGGTGGCCCAGGTGATGGTCCACAACCCAGCCGTCACCGCCGACGGCAACCAGTACGACCACCGCAAAACGGCAAAGGACTTGGATAAATTCGCGCAGTCCATCCTTAACGCCTACGAGCTGAAATGCCGCGGCAAAAAGACCCGGGAGCAGCTAAAAGCCATGATGGACTCGGAGACCTGGATGCCGGTGCAGGAGGCGGCGGAGGCCGGGCTGGTGGATGAGATCATCGGCGGTGCGGAGCTGCTGCCCGCCCAGGTGGTGAACTGCGTGGGCGGCGGTATGCGGGCCCTATGCGGGGCGGGGGGCTTGCCCAGCGCGGCGGAGCTGAGGGCCAAAAAAGCGGCGCTGGACGCCCAGAATGGGGAGCCCGGCGAAACCCCGGCGGAGGAGCCGGGCCAGAGAGGCGAACGGGAACGGCTGGCCGTCTCCCTGTCCGTGAAAAAACACTATTAGGAGGATGACAAAATGGATTTCGCAAAGGTTCTGAATGACCTCCGCCGGGAAAAGGCGGACAAGCTGGCCCAGGCGGAGCAGCTGCTGGCCGAGGACAAGGTGACCGAGGCGGCGGCTCTGGACGGGGAGCTGGACGCCCTGTGCCAGAAAATCGCCGCCACGGAGAATCTGATGCGCCGCAGTCAGGAGGAGGCCCAGCCCCTGCCCGACGGCGACGGCGCTCCCCAGGACAAAGGCGGCGAGGCCAGGCCCTTCCACAGCCTGGGAGAGCAGCTTCAGGCTGTGGTGAACGCGGCCAAGACCCATGTGGTGGACAAGCGGCTGCTCCAGGTGAACGACGCGGTAAAGGGGGCCAACGAGGGCACCGGCGCGGACGGCGGCTTTGCCGTCCAGGAGGATTTTGCCGGACAGATTTTGGAGACGGCGGTGTCCACCGGCGATATTCTCTCCCGGGTGGACAGCTACACCGTGGGCGCCAACTCCAACGCCGCCCGGTGGCTGATGGTGGATGAGACCGACGTGTCCGCCAGCGTGTTCGGCGGGGTTCAGATGTACTGGGCGGCGGAGGGGGCCACCGTCAACGCCAGCCGCCCCAAGTTCAAGGAGCTGAAACTGGACCTGGAGAAGATGATGGGCTTTGCCTACGCCACCGACGAACTGCTGCAGGACGCGGCCTTCATGACTGGGTTCTTTGGGTCCGCCTTCACGGTGGCCGCCAACCGGCTGCTGGAGGACGCCATCATCTCCGGGGATGGCAGTGGTAAACCCACTGGCATTCTGAGCAGCGGCGCCCTCATCACGGTGGACGCGGAGGCCAGCCAGGCGGCGGGGACGCTGAACGCCCAGAACATCCTGAAGATGTGGACCCGGGCGCTGACCTCCGGGCGGCGGAACATGGTGTGGATGATGCACCCCGACCTGGAGAACCAGCTTCCCCAGCTCATGCTGGGGGACAAACTGATCTGGATGCCGGAGGGGGGCATTTCCGGGGCCCAGTACCAGACTATCCTGGGCCGTCCGGTGCTCTTCAACGACAACTGCCAGGCCATGGGGACCAAGGGCGACGTGCTGTTGGCCGATTTGAAGCAGTATATGCTGCTGAAGAAGGGCACCGCCAAGCAGGACTGGTCCATGCACGTGGAGTTCCTGACGGACCAGATGTGTTTCCGCATGGTGCTGCGCTGCAACGGCACCCCCAAGGTCACCGCGCCCATCACGCTGAAGAACAGCACCCGCACCCGGAGCCCCTTCGTCACGCTGGCGGCACGGCCCGCCGCTGCGGGGTGACGGTCATGGAGAAAACGAAAAAGACCGCCGCGCCCGCTGAGAACGCCCAGGAAGCGCGGGACGAACTGGAGAGGGGCATGGATACCCCTGCGGCTCAGGAGGCCGCCGAGGGGGCCGCAAATGGCCAGATCATCGGTCCGGCGGATGAGAGCGAACTGGCGGGCTGTCAGGATGAGGCGGAGCTGTCTGAGGGAGTGCTGACGGAGTACTCCGTGACGGCGAAGAACGGCCTGCGGCTGAGGGAGCGGCCCTCTCTGGACGCGCCGGTCATCGCGGTGCTGCCCTGGGGCGCCGGGGTGTTCGCCGATGAGCCCCCGGTCGGCGAGTGGGTCTGCGTGACCACGGGCCTGCTGTCCGGCTATATGCTGGCCGAGCACCTGGCCCCGCTGACCGCCGAGCTGAAAATGGCCATTGTTTATGACTGAGGAACGCATGGACAGCCTGCTGGCCTACTGCAAGCTGACGGAGCTGGCGGACGACCCGGAGGTGCAGGCGCTGATCCCGGTGCTGTACGACGCGGCGGTGGGCTATCTGGCCAACGCCGGAGTGTCCCAGCCCCCGCCGGACACCCCCAGGGCGGCCCAGTATGACCTGGCCGTGAATTACATGGTGGCGGACAGCTGGGACCGCCGGGACATGGCCGGCGGGACGGAACAGGATAATCCGGCGTTCCGGCGGCTCATTAACCAGCTGAAGCAGACGGAGGGGCTGTCCGCCGAGTCCTGAGAGGAGGCCGGTATCATGGCAAAGCAAGCCCAGGCCGGGGAGCTGCGCACCCGGATCTACATCAGAAAAACAGTTAAGTCAGTGGATGACGAGGGATCGCCAATCGAGAAGGAACAGAGCGTATTCGGCCCAGAGGAGCCGGAGCGGGTGTGGCATTGCAAGTGGGTAAACGCCTACGGCACGGAGGCCATGACCGCCATGCAGTTCAAGGTCCAGGAGCCTGCCACCCTGACCATGCGGTACTCGCCGCTGATCCGGCCCGACTGCCGCATCTACAAGTTGGGCGACCCGGCCCCCTATGAGATCGTCAGCGTCAACGACGTGGAGGATCGTCACCGCTGGCTGGAGGTCAAGGTCCTCAGAAAGGAGGCGGCGCGATGAGCGTGGAGGCCAGGGTCAAGGCGGCGCTGGACCCGTTCGGCGACCCGGTGGAGAAATCCCTGCTCTATGCCGCCGCCGGAAAGCGCCCGTCCCGGTACTACACTTTTTCCTGCGAGTCCTTTGGCGACAACTATGGCGACGATGAGCCGGGCTGTGAGCGCTGGCTGGTGAGCGTGCATTTCTTCGCTCCGCTGGGGGAGAGCTGCCTCCAGCAGGTGCGGGAGACCAAGGGGGCGCTGCTTCGGGCCGGGTTTACCTGGCCCCGGTGTGTCGACGCCACCGACCAGGACGGCCAGCACTATGTGCTGGAGTGTGAGACGGCGGAGCCTATTGGGGACGGAGGTGTGGATGATGTCCCGGCTGGAGTTTGACGGCCTGGACAGCCTGATGACCGATTTGGATTCTCTGGCCCATCTTCCCGACCGGGTGGTGGAGGATATGCTGAACGCCGAGGCGGATGTGTTGGTCCCGGCCCAGCGGGCAGAAATCTCCAGCCGGTGGCGGGGAAAGTATTCAGAGGGCATTTCGGCCAAGTCGGTGAAAAAGAGCAAGATGAAAAGAACAAAGGATGGCCAGGCCGTCTATATTTATCCACAGGGCACTCGGAAGCGGGGTAAGAAGCGTATCCGCAACGCGGAAATCGCGTTTATCAATGAGTATGGAGCCCCCGGGCGGGGCATTGCCCCCCGTCCGGCCATCGCGGCCGCAAACGCAAAGGCGGAGCAGACGGCGGTGGGCGCCGGAGCACGGGTGTTCAACGCCTATCTGGACAGTAAAAATCTTTAACTTTAGGAGGACGCAATATGGCAAGCTTTGGCGCAAAATTTCCCTATTTCTGCCCGGTGGCGGAGGAGCCGGAGGGCGCTCGGCCTATTTACAGCGGAGAGCCTACTAGAATTGGCCGCTTGGTCAAGGCTGACCTTACGGTCAATCTGGCCTCTGGCGAGCTGGCCTCGGATGACGCAATTTCGGAATCTGTCTCTGAATTCGCCAGCGGATCTATTGCTATGGAGACCGATGATATGGTCGATGATGTTGCTTCGGTCGTGTACGGTGTGGAGGTGCTGGACGGAACCGTCACCTACAACGTGGCAAACGACCCACCTAAGGGGGGGCTGGGGTATCTCAAAAAGTTGATGCGGAATAAAAAGGTGCTGTATAAGGCCTATTTTTACCCGCTGGCCAAGGCGTCCCTTGGAAACGATACCGCCCAAACCAAAGGGACCAGCATTACCTTTGGCACTACATCTACTACGTTTACGATTTTTGCCTGCGAAAATGGCGATTGGCGGGACACCCACGAGGCGGCCACGGAGACAGAGGCTTTGACCTGGCTCAAGGCGCAGTTTAAGACGGCTGCCGATGGGGGCTGACCGTGAGAGCGGCAAAAATCACGCTGGCGGGCCGTGAACGGTATTTGATGCTCACCGTGGACGCCATGGTCCGGCTGGAAGAGGAGTTCGGCGGCGTCAACCAGCTGATCAACGCCCTAGAAGACCGGGGGCGGCAGGGCGCCGCCGCCGCGTGCAAGGCCGCCGCCATCCTGGCGGAGGGCGGGGAACTGGCACGGCGGGCTCTGGGCTACGACCCGGTCCCGCTGGCGGACGAGGCGGCCATCATGGCCACCTTGCAGCCCAAGGAGGCCATGGGACTGCGGATGGCCATCCCGCAGGTAATCTCCCTGGGTTTTGGCCGGGAGGTGGAGCCGGAGGATGATGAGGTGGATCTGGGTCTGGCGGAGCTGAACGCGCAAAAAAAAACACCGTGACCCGAGCCCATTACCTGCGGGTCGGAACGCTGTGCGGCCTGTCGGAAAAGGAAACCCTGCTGTCCGCTCCTGGGGAGCTGATGGATCAGTGGGAGCTTTATCTTCAGGCCCACGGCGTGAAAAAACGGACTGAGTACGACTGATTTTGGCGGAGGTGACGGGCCCAAATGGCAACCAGAACCATAACAACCAAATTGGCTTTGGACGGCGAGGCCGAATACAAGGCAAAAATCAAAAATATCAACTCCGAGCTGGCCGTGTACAAGTCAGAGCTGGAAAAGGTTGAGGCTAAGTACAAAACCAGCGCCAACAGCCTGGAGGCGCTGTCCGCCAAACAGTCCGCCCTAAATGGCCAGCTGGAGGCGCTGAACAAGAAGCACGCCGAGCAAGCTGAAATGCTGGAAAAGGCCAGAAAGGCCCAGCGGCAGTTTGCCGATGAGGCAGACAGCGTCCGCGCCAAGCTGGAAAGCCTGAAGAACTCCTCCGCCGACACGGCGGAGGAGGAGGGAAAGCTGGCCAAGCAGCTGGCAGACGCCGAGGAGAGCATGCAAAAGGCGGCAAACTCGGCCAATTTCTACCAAAAGCAGCTCAACAACACGGAACGGGACCAGGCAAAGCTAGGCCAGGAGCTTGAGCAGACAGGAAAATATCTGGACGAGGCGAAGTCAGATTTTTACAAATGCGCCAAGTCCATTGATGAGTACGGAAATGAGGTTAAGGACGCCGGGGATGCATCCAAAGAATTCGGCGACTCATCCAAGGAGGCTATCAATCAGCTGGCTGGGGTGTTGGCCTCTGCCGGCGTGGCCAAAGCGGTGGAGGAGATCGCTTCCGCTCTGCTGGAGTGCGTAAAAGCCTTCGGCGAGTTTGAGTCCCAGATGTCTACAGTCCAGGCCATCTCCGGGGCCAGCGGAAACCAGATGGCCGCATTGGCGGAAAAAGCCAAGTATATGGGGGCCACCACGTCCTTCACCGCCACAGAAGCGGGCCAGGCCCTGGAATACATGGCCATGGCCGGGTGGAAAACCAACGAAATGATGGACGGCCTGGAGGGTATTATGCACCTGGCGGCGGCCTCCGGGGAGGATCTGGGCGCTACGTCGGATATTGTCACCGACGCGCTGACCGCCTTTGGACTGGCGGCCGCGGACAGCGCCCGATTTGCCGATGTGCTGGCCGCAGCAAGCTCCAACGCCAATACCAATGTAGGCATGATGGGGGAGACCTTTAAGTACGCCGCCCCGATTGCCGGGTCTCTGGGTTACTCCATTGAGGATACGGCTTTGGCTATTGGTTTGATGGCAAACTCTGGCATCAAAGGCACGCAGGCGGGCACGGCGCTGCGCTCCGTCTTCTCCCGGCTGGCATCAGATGCAGGGGCCACCAAAACACAGCTGGGCGCTCTAGGTATTTTGACCGAAAAACTAGGCGTACAGTTTTATAACCTGGATGGAAGCACTCGAGCGCTGAACGATGTGCTGGTAGACAGCCGCGCCGCGTGGGCTGGCTTGTCCGCAGAGGAGCAGATTTTTTACGGAAAGACTATTGCGGGCACGGAGGCCATGTCCGGCTGGCTGGCGCTGATGAATGCCGGAGAGGCCGATTTCCAAAAGCTGTCTCTTGCCATCAACAACAGCAGCGGGGCCGCAAAAGAGATGTCCGAAATCAAGCTGGACAATTTGGCTGGGCAGATGACCCTGCTGGGCTCGGCGGCGGACGGTCTGAAAATCGCGGTCGGTGAGCAGCTGGCTCCGGCCCTTACCGATTTGGCAAAAGCGGGAACAGACGCGTTTACGTGGGCTACAGATGTTGTTGACAGCAACCCGCTGGTGGTGCCCGCAATTATCGGCGTCACAGCTGCAACTGCCTCCCTGACAATTGGCGTAACCCTCTACTCACACAAAGCTGAGCTTGCAGCGGCAAAGACTGCGATCCTAAATGCTGTGATGGGCGCGAACCCAGCAGTGTTTCTTGTCGCCGGGATTATAGGCTTGGCGACAGCTATTGGAACGTATGTTGCCGCCGCAGACGATGCGGATGAAAAAACCCAGGATTTTACGGACTCGCTCAAAGATAGTAAGGACGCCTACGAAGACCTGAACGACTCTATGGCGGACCAGAGGCGGAATAACCGGGCCATGGCTTCTTCCCTTCGGGAGTTGCTGGCGGTGGAACAGAAGTCCGCCCTGCAAAAGGATTTGATCCAGCAGAAGGTGGAACAGCTCAATGAGGCCGTACCGGGGCTGAATCTGGCCTACGACCAGGAGAAGGACGCTCTGATCGGGGTAACCGAGGCCGAGCTAGAATCCATGCTGGCCCGTGAAGAAGCCCAGGCAGAATACGAGGCGCAGGTGGCCCGGCTGAATGAACTGACTACCGAGCGGGCCGAAATCGAGTCCAGGCTTAGGGATGCCCGGCTGGCGCTGAACGAAGCTGAGGCGGAGGGGACGGGAAATACCCGGGAGCTCCAGAACACCATCAAGGAGCTCACCGAGGCCCAGGAGGAAAACGAGCAGCAGACGGCGGAACTGGAGGAGGCGTCCCGGGCCTATGGCGAAGAGCAGGCAAAGGCCGCAGCCAAGTCCCAGGAGCTGCAGACGAGGGTCCAGGAGCTCACCGACCGAATGGCGGATCTGGAAGAGTCCTACCAAAAGAGCATGGAGGCCGCCAAAAGCAGTCTTGAAAGTCAAATGGGACTTTTTGCAGACCTGGATGCGTCGGTGGCCGTCTCCATCGACGACATGATCGAATCCCTGAAGCGCCAAGCGGAGTACATGGACTCTTATGCCGCCAACATCCAAAAGGCCATGGAACTTGGAGTAGACAAAGGTCTGATTCAAAAGTTGTCCGACGGCTCGGAGGAGTCCGCCCGTATTTTAGCTGAGATCGTGGCCAGCGGCGAGGAGGAGATCGCCAATCTGAATGCGGAATTCCGCAAGGTTGAACAGGGGAAGGACGATTTCTCCAGGACTGTAGCTGAGCTGGAGACAGATTTCTCCCGCAAAATGGAGGAGATCAAACGGAAGCTGAATGATACGATCATGGAACTGGATCAGTCTGAGGAGGCCTGGACCGTCGGAGAAAACAACATTCAGGGCCTGATCGGTGGAACATTCAGCAAAACCGGAGCCCTCATCGCGGCCTATTCAAAGATGGGAAAGGACGCCCTGGACGCTTATAAGCGTGAGGTAGACCAGCGCTCTCCGTCCCATAAGTTTGAACAGGCGGGCCGATTTGATATCCAGGGCCTCATCCGGGGCGCGGAGGAGGAGAAAACCAATCTGGACGCCGCTTACACAAAGCTTGCTCAGACGGCCCTCCAGAGCATGGAGAGGGGACTGCCCTCCACGCTGGTGGAGCCGCCGGCCACCGCCGCCCAGGACCGGCAGGCCGCCGCCATCATCGCCGCTGTATCCAACCGGGGTGGAGATGTGGGAGGGATCCCAATCCACATCGACAAACTGGTGGTACGGGATGAGTCCGACGTCAAGCGAATCGCACGGGAGCTCTATTACATGGTCCGGCAGGAGAGCCGGTCGAGAGGGGGCGGCGCTCTGTGAGCGGATTTTCCTTCCGAGGCATTCACAGCAGCGTGTACGGCATCTGCACTCAGGACCAGGAGCGGGCCATTCTCCCCCCTGGCCGGGATGAGCGGATCGTCATCCCGGGCCGGTCCGGCTATTACGACGGCCCGCCCGGGGTGTACGACGAGCGGGTGGAGGGCCTCCACTGCTCCTTTAAGTGCCCGCCGGGGAAGACGGTGCCGGAGATGTGCCGGGAGATCGCCTATTGGCTGTCCGGCGAGGGGCGCTTGATCTACGACAAGGAGCCGGACAAGCACTACAACGCCCGGCTCACCGGCTCGCCGCCCATGGAGCAGCACCTGAAATGGGGAAGCTTTGACCTCACCTGGTCCTGCAACCCTCCCTTTGCTTTGGGACGGACCGTGACCCAGCCCCTGACCATGGGCTCTAACCCCATCGCCTACCAGGGGACGGCCCCGGCCCCCTGCCTCATCGTGCTGCGAAACCTGTCCCAGACCAACGCCAGCACCGTCACCATCACCGCCGTGAAAAGGAGTGGATGAATCTATGTACGCCTGCGACTATCTGGAGAAGGGGGTCCTGAACACCCTGCTGGGCGTCACCTTTCCCGCGCCGTCCAAGTGCTATCTGGCCCTCTACCTCAGCGACCCCGGCGAGTCGGGGACCGCAGGGACGGAGGTGAGCTATCCCGGGTATCAGCGCATGGAAATCGAGTTCTCGCCCCCGGCGGACGCCAGCGGCGGGCGGGGCATCCTGAACCTGACCGACATCACCTTCCCAACCCCCGCCGCCGCCGTGGGCACCGTCACCCACATCGGGGTGCTGGATTCCCTGGCGGGGGGCAACATGCTGGCCCGGAACGAGCTGGTGGAGCCCCTGTCCATCGGCGCGGAGGAGCCCCCCGTCCTGCTGGCCGGGGATGTGCTGCTCTACCTCACCGGGGACCTGTCCCGGGCCTGGATGACCCGGGTGCTTAACCTCTTCCGGGGCCAGCCCCTCCAGGGGATCGCGCCCCACTACGCTCTGTGGAACGGATCGCCGGAGTCGGGCGGGTCGGAGCTGTCCGGGGAAAACTACCAGCGCACGGCCATCACCTTCGGGGCCCCGGCGGAGCAGGCCTCCGGCCAGGTGCTGGTGCGCAACTCCGCCCCGGCCTCCTTCCCGCGTCCCACCACTGCCTGGGGGACCTGGACCCACACCGCCATCTATACCGCCGCCTCCTCCGGGGAGCCCATCTGGATCAAGGCCAGGGCGGAGCCCAAGGAGATCAAACGGGGGTACATGCCCAGGATCGCCGAGGGCTCGGTGTCCGTGGGGCTGAACTGATATGTACGGCGGGCGCTACAGCCTGACCCGGTACTCGCTGGGGGCCGGGGAGGGGACAATTGAGGCCGGAGCGGCTTTTTCCGCCGCCCTGAAAGGACTGGCGGGCGGAACAGTCCAGATTCCTGCCGGAGAGGTGTTCGCCGGGGCGCTGGGCGGGACCACCCGGGGCGCTCTGGCCGTGGACGCCTCCCTGGATGCCCGGGCCCAGCTGCTGGCTAATGGACGGCTGCGGGCGGACATTGCGGTGAGCGTGTCCCTTGCCGCCGGCCTGGCAGGCGCGGGCCACCTGGGGAAAGATCTTCCGGCGGCGCTGGAGGCGTCTGCGGCCCTCCTGGGGAACGTCTGGGCCTCCAAGGATATGCCGGTACCAGAGACCTTTAAAAGCGGCCTGCTGGGGACGGCGGCGGGGTCCAAGGACCTCCTTGGAGATCTGCTGGCCGCTGCGGTGCTCACCACCTCGGCGGAGGCCGGCGTCGAGTCCCGGGACCGGGCTGTATTCCAGGTCACCATACCTCCCGGCGGGGAGCTGCGCATTGACAGCGGGCTGTACACCGTCCTGCTGGACGGGGAAAACGCCCTCCACACCCAAGAGGGAGACTGGGTGGAGTTGACCCGGTCCCTGGTCCGGCTCACTGTAGAGTGTGCCCAGGGCGGCGGGCTGGAGGGGCAGATTGTCTACCAGGAGAGATACCTATGACGGAAGTATTTGACCGGGCCTCCCGGCGGCGGGTGGCCGTGCTGGAGAACGCCCACAATGTCTCGGAGGAGCAGCGGATCAACGCTGTCTGGTATCTCCGCTTCTCCCTGCCCTGGGACGACCCAAAAAACCAGGTCTGCAAGCCCCTCCACTATGTCCGCCATGACGGCGGGGAGCTGTACCGCATCATGCCGGAGACCCTGGACGTGGATGAGACCGGGGCCTGCAGCTACCAGTGCGAGCACGTGCTGGCCACCCTCATCGACAACGTGCTGTTTGGCTATCACGTGGTGGGCAACCTGGGCGTGTACACCGCCGACGTGATCCGCTACGTGCTGGGCCACCAGATCGTAAAAAACTGGGTGCTGGACCAGTGCGATTTCCGCCGCCAGTTTGAGTACGGATGGGAGCAGGAATCCCTGCTGTCCGCCCTGTTCTCCATCGCCAACCCGCTGCCGGGGCCCTATATGTGGGTGACGGACACCTCGGTATACCCCTGGCGGCTGTCCCTCAAGGCGCTGGATACCGCCGGGAAGCCGGAACTGTATGTCCGGCGGCGGCACAACATGGGGACCTTCCACCGGGACCGGGATCCCCAGCAGATTGTCACCAGGATCTACCCCAAAGGCTACGGCGAGGGGGTGAACCAGCTGGGCATTGAATCCGTCAACGGCGGTGTGCCCTACCTCCAGTCCCCCCAGGCCGTGGTGGACAAATACGGCCTCATTGAGCGGGTGTGGGTGGACCGGCGGTACGAGGACCCGGCGAGCCTCAAGGCCGCCGCCCAGGCCATGCTGGATGAGCTTCAGGAGCCTGTGGCCTCCTACGAGGTGGGCTTCCAGGAGCTGTCCGCGGCGGACTGGGACCGGGCGGAGGTGGGCCGCCGGGTGCGGATGGTGTTCCCCGAGCTGGGGGAGAGCGTGGACACCTTTGTTACCCAGGTGAGCCGGGACTATGGAGACATCACCCGGTCCTCTATCGTGGTGGCCAACAAGGAGACCTCCATTGCCTCCTCTTTGGCGGACATGGCAGACCGGCAGCGCATCGAGCAGACCTACGCCCAGGGCGCCACCCAGCTCTACTCCCAGGCCCTCCAGGCCAACTGTGACAGCCAGAAGGGCGCGGTGATGGACTTCTTCATCCCCGCTGAAATGCGGATTATCAACAAGGTGCTGGCCAAGGTACGGATGGGCCCCTTCCGGGCTTACTCCAAAAGCACCCAAAGCCGGGAGGCACAGACGTCTACCACCAGCAGCACTGGGGACCAATACTCCACCAGCTCCAGCGGCGGCGGGGCCTATACCTCCACCGGGGGCGGGGGCGGCGTGATCACCGACACCGGGGACAGCGGCGTCAATGTGCAGTGGGAGACCGCCGCCACCCAGGGGACAAACGACCACTTCCACTATTTCAGCCGGGTGGCCTCCCACCAGCACAGGATCACCCTGAGAGACCACACCCATCAGATCCGCCTGAGCGGACACCAGCACAGCGTGACCATACCCGGCCACAACCATAGTGTCACCATTCCTGGCCACTATCATGACATTACCCCGGGGATCTTCACCTTCGGCAGTCCCCAGCGGTTTTCTCTGCATGTCAACGGGACGAAAAAGGCGGACTTTGAGGGAACCACCGCCGAGCTGGACGTCACTGATTTTTTGGTGGAGGACGGGAGGATCCCGCGCGGACGCTGGTTGAACATCGAAATCAGGCCCAACGATTTGGCCTATGTTAGTTTGGATCTTATCGTCCAGGGATTTGTACAGTCCCGGGGCGATAACACAGTATAGGAGGGAGCATATGGGAACACAGCTATATCCAGGTATTGCCTTTTCCCCTTCAGCGGCGCTGACGGACAACGTGGGCGCGGGGGACACCATTATCCCGGTGAGCAATGTGGAGGCATTCCCGCCCGCTCCCAACCTGGCCACCATTGGCACTGACGAGGAGGGAGAGACGGTCCTCTACGCCGCCAAGACGGCCACGGCCCTGTCCGGCTGCACCCGGGGCGTGGAGGGGACGGCCCGGGCCTGGAGCGCTGGGGAGCCAATCGCCAGAAACTGGACGGCTAAAGACCTCGGGGACCTGATTACCGCCGTGGAGGGGGCCGCGGAAGCCGCGCAGAATACCCAGAATGCGCTGGCAGAGCACCAGGCGGACGATGCGGCCCACGGGGAGCTCTTCGCGGCCAAGCAACCCAAGCTGACCGGCGCGCCCGGGCAGGTGGTGGGCTTCAACGCCCAGGGCGCGGCCCAGGCGGTGCAGGGGTGGAGCAACCCAAACCTGCTGGACAACTGGTACTTTGCGGATCCCATCAATCAGAGAGGCCAGACGGAGTATATCGGTAATGCCAAGCACGTCTACACGCTGGACCGTTGGAGACTGGCTGGTACTTCTACGGTCAGCGCTAAATTGGAGGTGGTAGACGGCGGAGTCAGGATTACATCGGGCAACGTGTTTAGTCAGATTGTAGAGGATAGCGTCATCAGGGCTCTAATCGGAAAGACAGTTACCGTTAGCGCCCTGATGGACATCGAGACCCCGCCAGTTGCCTGGCAGATAGGAATTGTCGCGGATAATGTGTGGATTGGCTCTACGCCCCTCCCAAAGACTGCGGGCACAGATATTTTGGTTTCGGCAACAATCTCTATTGGCAATGTCTCCACTCTGATCCCTTGGATTTATAGCGATCCTGGTGGAGTCTATAAACTCAAGGCCATAAAACTGGAGCAGGGCGCCGTCCAGACCCTCGCCCACCAGAACGCGAACGGAAACTGGGTGCTTAACGACCCGCCTCCGAATAAGGCGTTGGAGCTGGCGAAGTGCCAATGGTATTATCAACCTTTACCGCAGTACACGCGTATGATTGTATGTTATGTTAATGAGGATGAAAAACGTTTTGATGCAATTATTGCGGGGCCGCCAATGCGAATCCGGGGAACCGTGATCCATCCAGAGTATATCGCTCAATCAAAATCAGGACACGTAGCGATCTATAGTGAGCAAACATGGCAGCATCGAGTTATATTTTATTCGGATAACACACTTCCGGCTAAAGGAAGTCTGGTGGAAGTGCAACAGAATGGATGCGGAATTTCCGCAGACTTATAAGGAGGCACCTCATGTACTACAACAAACACTACATCACCACCGACACCCAAGGCCGCATCACTGACGGCTGGAGCGACGGCCCCCACCCAGACAGGGACACCACCGGCGCCATCTGCATCAATGAGCAGGGCGGCTACCAGTTCCGGCTTTCCCCCGGCGGCGAGGAAAACCCGCCGCTGTACACCATGGACGGCATCCCGCTGTACCGCTGGGATGGGGAGCTGGTTATGGCCCGCACTGATGAGGAGATCGCGGCGGACCGCATTCCGCCCCTGGAAACCGTTCAGGCGGCAAAGCTGGGGTCGCTGTCCTCCGCGTGCAATGGGGCCATCACGGCGGGATGCGACGTGGAGCTGTCGGACGGCTCCAGCGGGCACATCTCCCTGACGGCGGAGGACCAGATCAACCTGACCAACGCCTATGCCGCTGTGGAGAGCGGCGCAGAGGCGTATCCCTACCACCTGGACGGCGGGCTGTGCGCCCTGTATCCGGCGGCGGATATCCGGGCCATGGCCCAGGCAGCCACTGCCCACAAGCTCTACCACACCACCTACTATAGCCACCTGGCGGCCTGGGTGCGGCGCTGTGAGGCCTCCGAGGAGGTGCAGGGCATTACATACGGCGCGGACCTGCCCGACGATCTGGCGGCACATATGGCGGGTGTGCTGGCCGCATCGGGAGGCGAAGACGATGTGTAAGTGGCAGGGGCATATCATCCGCTGGCTGTGCGGAGGTGTGCTGTACGGGCTGCTGGAGACGTTCTGGCGGGGTCACACCCACTGGACTATGATGGTGCTGGCGGCGGTGCTGTGCGTGCCGCTGGACACGGCCAACGAGCATTTTCCGTGGGAGTTGCCCCTGTGGGTGCAAGCTGTCCTGGGCGGGCTGGCCATTACCGCCGGGGAGCTGCTGGCGGGGCTGGTGCTTAACGTCTGGCTGGGGCTGGGGATCTGGGACTACTCGGGCCAGTGGGGCAATCTGTGGGGGCAGATCTGCCCGCTGTACACGGGGCTGTGGTGTCTGTTGGCCGGGCCGGTGATCGTGGGCTTTGATTGGCTGGATTACTGGCTGTGCGGCGGGGAGAGGCCGAGGTATCGCTTGATTTGAGGGGAGGGATCATGATGGACGACCAACGGATCAGGGAGATCAAAGAAAGGCTCCAGGCGACGACGCCTGGAGCCTGGAGGGTGTGGAAGCCGGATGAAGACTATTTGGGGAGCGACGATCCCACCATTGAGACCGAGAGCGGACAATACATCGCGCAAACTAACTACGATGGTATATGTGAAAGAGAAACAATGATTGCTGACGCAAAATTTATTGCCCACGCCAAAGAAGATATTTCCTACCTGCTGAAGCGACTAGAAATACTTCTCGGCGAATAGCGGTTGCTTTACCATATAAAGAGATTGCAAAAGTTCAAACGTCATTTGGCGCATAGAAGCATAGACCGGATCATTTTTCATTCCAGAGTGACTACCATCGGCTCTTTGGTATATCCAGCCGGTTAAATCATTCTCTTTAAGCCCAGAGTATGCATCTGAAATCTCAGCCTTAATATGTGCACCTCCGTCCATATTTGCCAAAAGTTGAATGAGGTCTTTCCGACGGTATAGCTTTCTGTGTATATCACAAAAAACGACTTCATAGCCCCATTCCCGACAGGAAACGAGCCTATATCGGTTATCATTTTCGAATAGAGGGTTGTATGTTCCACCATCTGATGTAATGGTCATTGACAGCAAACATTGCTGGGACAACAAGTTTGTGGGATCATATTTTTGAGCTGTGCTTACAAACTTCATTTTTTTCTTTAGTTGCATCTGACCAAGCAAGGATTTATCGGTATTTGTGTCATATAAAAGAACACGCATATGGATTGCCATGCGTTTGGCCTCTATCTCATAGCCCCGGTCATATTGCTGAGCAGAAGACTGCAAGAAGTAGATTTGTTCCCGCAAATGATTACGATAATCCTTTTCGTTGAGTTTCTTTCCCATTATAGCACCACCTTTTCGCTATAATACAGCGTTATTCGAAGCAAGTCAACAAAAAATGATGTACAAAGGAGGCCTTTACAAATGGATAAGACAATCAATCAGATCAAGGCGGCAGTGGCCGGACTGCTGGGCCTGCTCACCGGCCTATGGGGCTGGCTGGGCTGGCTGGTGGTGGGCTGGATCGGGTGCATGGCGCTGGACTACATAACCGGGTCTATGGCGGCGGCCAAGGAGGGCGAGTGGTCCAGCGCCAAGGCCCGGGAGGGCATCTGGCACAAGTGCGGTATGATCGTGGTGGTGCTGGTGGCCGCCGGGGCGGACATGCTGCTGTCCCTGGTGCTGGCCCACCTGCCGCTGGTGGAGCTGCCCATCCAGTATCCCGGTTTGGTGTGCCCGGTGGTGCTGGTATGGTACATCGTGACGGAGCTGGGAAGCATGGCGGAGAACGCCGCCGTCATGGGCGCCCCGGTGCCCCAGTGGCTGGTGAAGCTGCTGGCCATGAGCAAGGACATGGTGGACCAGGCCGGGGACAAGCTGGACGGGGAGGAGTGACCCGCCATGGACAATGTAATTATTGCAAACAATCAGTGCCGGGGATAATCCCGAGAAAGTGAGGAGCAATATGAAAAAACTGAACACCATCCAGAGACGCAATAACCTGAATACCGTATATCAGGACGGAGAAGTTGGCCCCGGCGGGGCTTATCACGATTACGTGGTGGCTTTCGGGGACAACCCGCCGGAGAAGGATGAGGATATGGCGCGCATCCAGTTCCAGTGTGGTCCGCGCAAAGACCCGACGGCACGCAAGGGAGTGTCGAATGGAGATCTGCTGGAGATCGTGCGCGACCAACTGCGCGCTTTCCAGGCGGGGCCGTTTGCCTGCCGGGAGAACGCTTGCGCCTTGACGCATGTCGAGGAAGCTCTGATGTGGCTGAACCAGCGGGCGGAGAACCGAGCGGAGCGCAATGTGCTTGGCACAAGTGAAAAGTAACTCGCCATGGACAACGCACAAAAGATATGGGACAAGCTGATCTCCGCCGGGCTCACCCCGGCGGGGGCGGCGGGGCTCATGGGCAACCTGTACGCCGAGAGCGGCTTGAACCCCCGGAACCTGCAAAACAGCTATGAGAAAAAGCTGGGCCTGTCCGACGCTGGCTACACCTCCGCCGTGGACTGCGGGGCCTACGGCTCTTTTGCCACCGACGGCGCGGGCTACGGCCTGGCCCAGTGGACCTACAGCAGCAGAAAGGCCGCTCTGCTGGCCTACGCCAAGGCCAGGGGGCGCTCAATCGGCGATTTGGACATGCAGGTGGGTTATCTCCTTCAGGAGCTGCAAAGCCTGTTCCAGGCGGTGCTGGACAAGCTCAGAACCACCACCAGCGTCCGGGAGGCGTCCGACTGCGTACTGCTCCAGTTTGAGCGCCCGGCCAACCAGAGCAAAGGAAACTGCGCCCGGCGGGCGGTGTTCGCCCTGGAGTTCTACGACAAATTCGCGGGAGGGGAGAACATGAATTATCTCATGACATCGGCGGAACTCTGCGCCAAGGCGGTGGATATCGCCGACAACTACAAGACCAGCTACATGCTGGGCCCCTGGGGCTGGCCTGCCACCTCCAAGATGATCACCCGGGCCACCACCCAGGGGAGCAACGCCAAGACCAACCGGCAGTGGCTGCCCCAGGCCAACGCCATCAAGGATAAGGGCTTCCTGTTCGACTGCGTGGGGCTCCTCAAGGGTATCCTGTGGGGCTGGGATGGCGACATGAGCCGCACCTATGGCGGGGCGGGGTACGCTTGTAATGGCGTACCCGACTATGACGCCAAAAAGATGATCGACTGCTGCCGGGATGTGTCCACCGACTTCTCCGCCATCGTGCCCGGTGAGGCGGTGTGGATGGATGGCCACATCGGGGTGTACGTGGGCGGCGGCGTGGTGGTGGAGGCCACGCCCAAGTGGACGGGCGGGGTGCAGCGGTCCACGCTGGCCAAC
>ERZ808041.530-NODE-530-length-27513-cov-13.876658_pt1 | contig 27513 bp, 28 predicted proteins | sample MGYA00380192_ERZ808041 | MGnify/ENA primary metagenome ERZ808041 (study PRJEB31490, sample SAMN06133412) | mouse gut metagenome | isolation source: Z1_1 | host: mice | place: China: Chengdu | collected 2015-05 ...
GCTGATAAGCAGCATTGCCGCCGCCCGTAAAAGTATTGCTTTCTCCCTTCTGGAACTCCGCATTTGCTTCTTTACGGTAGACGATATCCTGTCTTTTCTTCCCTTTCTTTTCTGCCATTAACTGTTGTTTCTTGACAATAATAAGTCATACTCCTTTCTCTTTTTTGACAATAAATAATTATACAAAATTACAACTCCTGCAATGGCATCACCTCCTTTGCACAAAAAAAGATGCCATCACTTTTCTCTCAGCAACCGCATCTTTTTCCTCCCACAGGATCAATCATTCAATTGTTTAATTAGTCATTTCTATCTACTTTTTCTTCGGCAATGAAGGTATGACGTTTTCTAGCCATTTATCAAAACGTTTTCCCTTATCTCCTTCATAAGCATCATATGCCGCTGGATATTGCTTTTGAAAAGCGGCTTTAAATTCTTCCAGTGTAAAACCTTCTGGAAGAGAATCCCTCACATGTGTAAGCTTTTTATTTATCCCCTCAATCAAATCCCCTTTGGGCTTTTTCCCTAAGTATATAGGCTTCCCATTTTTAGTAATCCCCATCGACTGCGCTGCCCTAAACGCAGCTTCTTTTACTGTAAATACGATATCGTGTATGGCAAGCCTTGTCAGGATATCCCTTGACTGCTGGCAGTCATAATTCTTTAACTGATTAACCGCAGCCAATCTTTCGCGCCAGCTATTCTGATTATTGGCCATCCTCTTCAATTCTTCGATATTACCCGGAGTTTCCTTTTTCATAAGAACACATCCTTTCCATGTTTTATTGCATCACTTCCAGCATAACTGTAATGATCTGGTCCTTTTTACATAATGGCATACTTAATACGTATCCCGGCTACATATCGTATCAATCTGGGATTTTATTGTATACATCTTGCAGATCATACAATTCCCCATTTGTGATTTTTTGTATTCCTTCATGGATCGAAAATACTACACAGCACCTTTTCTCTTTGTCCCACCATGCACACTCATCTGCAGTGCATTTCGTTTGATACTCTCCATCAGCAGTTTTTGATGACAGAATAGGACACCATCCTAACATATTCATAAATAACATTCCTCCTTGTGTAATGTAATAATAACCTTATGATACTATAATTATCTGATAAAATAAATTTACCTTTAATCATTATTCAACTGTTTTATCAAAGTTTCTATATATGCCCCATATTTTCGATATGTGTTCGGCTTTAACCCCATGTTTTTCTTTACGTCGGCAATCGTCATCTTACCGTCAGATTTTTCTTTGTCTCCTGCTATCGCCGTAAGTCTGCGGCCCAGCCACTCTTCTTTGCTTTCTACCACTTCATCGACAAAGCACTTTATATCTGGAAACCGGTGTAGCCTTCCTTTGATTTCACACTCACGCAGACCAGCGGTGCTACAAAGCCATCCTATCGTAATACGGCGATCCGAATCACCGGTTTGCTTTATACATTTATAAGCCTCTTTTAAAAGCTTCAAATGTTCCTGTTCCCATACCGTCCAGTACTGCTTGTCCTGATCAATCACCAATCGTTCCTTCAGCCACTGGAAGTCATTCTTATGGAACCATGCATACCCTGACCGACCAGCTCTTTCACTGATATTTTCCCATGCGGCATCTGCTTTCCCTGTTTCCGGTGTTCCAGATACATCTTCATAGCCTTTTTCAGCACATCGGCAGTCAGCCGGGAAGATTTGAACACAAGGGCAATCGTTTTCTGTGTCACTTCCTCCTGCATGGTTTTCCTCCTTCTTCCTTTATTGCTGTACATCCGTCAGGGTGGAACGTACAGCCTGTGCAGCAGATATTTCATAAATACTCCCTTCCACTTTTAGACAAAAAGTCCAAAAATTATCTCCATCTTATAAATACCCGGCATTGATACAGGACTCATATTCTTTTAATTCCGCTCCCGCATCTTTATCATGTGACAGTCTGATACAATAAAATTCGTGTAATGTGCCGGATAACAGGAAGTCCTTGTAAAGCCTTCCGAAATCATTAGCAAACTTTTCTATAACGTGTTTAAAATCATCATTCTCACGATATTCATAGTAAATCTGCTTTCCGTCTGTACTGCTTAACATATCCGTAAGCTGGTAGCTCAACTCCCCGGTCTGCTTGACGGAAATCTGTATCAGGTTATAGTTCTTTCTCAATTTGAAATAGGAACTGTTATATTTTGATGATACGGTAATGTTGGGATTCTCCCCCAACTCCGCACAGACTTCCACCAGTTTTTTAAATAATTCCGCTGTCGCTTTTTTCTGAAATTCTCTTTTTTTCATTCCGACCTCCGTTCCACTTCTGGACTTTTTGTCCAAAAGTTCCACAAATGCAAAAAGGGCAGCTACAAACCGATATTTACGGTCTATAACTGCCCTAACGCTGTTTATATCCATATTCAATTTTATATGATGCTTTCCCCGCACAATGTAAGGAAATAATCCTTCTTCTTTTGTATTTCCTCCTGCCTGTCTTTGGAAAGCGTCTGAAATATCTCGTCATAGTCAAGCTCTGCAAGCGGCGTTCCAAGCACAGGCGTTAGAACCTCATGTTCATACCATATCCGCCATAATTCCTCAAACAGTTCCGAATTGTCCGAATACGCCACAGCGGAATCAAAGCCTTCGCCCTCATTGAACCATTGCAGACGTACAAAGCCGAACCTTCCGGCATCTGCCACCATCACATCTGCAAGCTCATACAGTTCAGTAAACGCATCAGCCACTTTCCGACATTTTTCCCGCTGTTCTTCCGTAATATATGTTTCTGCCATAAATGATTCTCCTAACTGCTTCTGGACAAAATGTCCAAAAGTTATCCGTTTTCCTTTAAACAGTAAATCGTACAGAGGTCAGCACACAACACGCCTTCCCCATATTTTATATTATCAAACAAAAGGCATCGGAACAGCACGTCACGCACACCCTCCAGCCGGATAATCCCCTGTTCCTTTTCTGAAAATCCTTTATGGAGAATTTCCTCTGCAACAACTGTCTGCCTAGCTGAAATACAGTGTTTGTAAAGTCCGATGATATATTTATCTGACATAGGGAAAGCAAATGTTTCCTGCCCGTCATATGTCACCCTGTATTTTTCCTGTTCTTCCTTTGGCAGCTCAAAAATGCACTGCACTGTTTCAAGATAAGTATGCCCGTCAAAGTCCGGTTTTAATTTTTTTCCGTATCTGCGGGCTGCCGCAAAAATGTTATTGCGGTCAATAAAGGAACGGGTACGCTTAAATACCGGCTTCCTGCCTTTTATATCCATATAAACATTATTCCCTGTTCCTTTCCCGGCAAACCTGCCATAATCGCCTGTCCTCAACAGGTAGGACAGCACTTCAAGCAGTTTTTTCTTTGATTTAATCTCCTGATAAGGGGAAGAACCAAATTCTATCCTCACAAATCTTAACGCGCAGCTTCCCTTTGCCGCCTCCCGCTCCATTTCCTTGTCAATATCTGTCATGGACTCCATCTATCCATCTCCCTCCGTTTTGGACTGTAACAGTCCTTTTTCTTCCCACCCTCCGCCATACATATCATGCTGCACCAACTGCTGGTAGTAGTGGTTCATGGTATTGGACGCATTGTAGAGGGCGGTCACCATGTACGCCCTGATATTGGTTATCTTGGTTGTGGTGTCCCTCATGCTACCAATTACATACTCCAAGTGGGAGCTATTCAGCTTTAGGAATTTCGACTTCACAAGCTCATAAGGGTAATCCTCCCCATTGACCTTTACCGTCTTTCGCTTTACGCACACAATCTCACAAATGACCTCGTAAAGCTCCTCATACAGTCCCTTGTCACTCCAATCGCCATATTTCATGTGATGCTCATACTCAATATTTTCCTTAATGATTTCCATATAGGCGTTAGCTTCATCCATCACATCAATCATATCATTATCCGGCTTGCCCTGTTCTGCTTTTTCTGTTTCCATACCAGATTGATTGATATGATGTGATTCTCTGTCAGAAATATTTGCAGAAGTATATGAATTTGTCCCTCCGTTTTTGGACAGACCTGTATCCGGTTTCGGCAGGAGGGTATTACTTGTTTTGTCATAACCTGTATCCAAGTTTGTAGATACCTGTGTCCCGTTTGGGATACCCCTCCCTCCCAAAATTTCCATAGGGGCATCCGATTTTGTAGGGAGGCTCCCTCCCGTTTTGTCATCAGATGCACCTGCACATGAATCGTCCAATCCGTTCATTGCAGGCATTTTCTCTGGAAATGTCAGTCGGTACAGGATATCCGGTTTCAGTTCCACATACATCACATTATTGCAGACAAGCCCATCTCCATAACTGACTGTTCTGAACTCCCTCCTGATTACCTGTAATTTTTCCAATTTATCCATTGCGGTTTTGACTGTTTTCTTGGACTCTCCGAATAACTCCGCATAATACTGGTAGCTCTGCCTTAGAATATCTTCTGAAAATTTCTTTTTCCATCCAAGGATATGCCCTGTCCCCTGATCCCGCACCTCAGAAGGGCGATACCAGTAAACAATATCCGCCAGAATAACAATCGCAAGGAGATATGGTTTCCCATTCTCCTTTGTGATTGTCCTGTACCAAATAGTGGGAATAATGTTTCCTGTAATATTGATAGAACCCATTGCGTCAACAATTACGTTTCCGCTTGTTAAATATCCCATTATCAAACAGCCCCTTCCTCTTTCCATTTATCAAGAAGCGAAATAATGATGTTTTCTATCTCCTCATTGGAATAGCTGTCTGAAAAATATCTGCCAATCCTGTCCGATTTTATTGTGATTTTTCTTTCCTTTGGCTTTTCTTCTGATAAAACCATCCTGACCATTGCCAGTGTCAGCCCGCCGCTTTTGCCATATTCTTTGAGTTTCCCGGATTGTACGATACTGACATTGCATCCCTGTTCCCCAATGATAACCTGTACCCACTGCTGCGCTTCCTCTGTCAGAAAGGATATATCCACGCCCTGTGAAAACCCTAATTTCTTTGTATCCACCATTTCAAGAAGTCCATCGGAAAGCCTTGACAGCCAAATATACCGCTGAACCTTTTTTGCGTTCTCCCCGGCAGCTTCCCCCACTTCATCCAGTGTATTTCTGCCTGACTTCTTCCCCTGATGCTTCATGGCTTCATATTTCATCTTATAGGCTCTCGCCTTTTCGCTTGGTAAAATATCCTCCCTCTGAATGTTGGAATCCACCATGATAATTGTGGCTTCATCATCGGTATAATTGCGGACAATCAAAGGCATCTCCGTCTTTCCGGCAAGCTCCGAGCCACGCTTGCGGCGGTGTCCGGCTATGATTTCATAGCCGCCGCCCTCCCTCGGTCTTGCAATCCCCGGCACAAGCACCCCGTATTGCCGGATACTTTCTGTTGTTTCCTCCATCTTCGCATCGTCCTCCACCCGGAAAGGGTGGTCTTTGAACGTATAAAGCTCTGCCAGCGGCGCATTGATAATCTGTTCAACGCCGCTTTCCTGTGCAGCACTCCCGCCGAACAGATCATCAAAACTTTCCATTCTGATTTTTGCCGCACTCCCTGATTTTGCATTACTGTCCATCTGCAAGCACCTCCTTTGTCAGAGAATCGTAGGCTGACGCCACTTTCCCCTTTGGATCATGCTTGTAGATACTGACACCCTCCGCCGAAATCTCTGCCGCCCGGACGGAAATGGGAATGACATTGGCGAATATCCTCACCCGGCTTCCATAGGCTTCCTTCAGCATGGCGCTGATGTCCTTTGCATAATTCGTCCGGCTGTCCACCATTGTAAGCAGAATCCCCTCAATCTCCAATTTCGGGTTAATCTGCCGCTTTACCTTGCCGACCGTCTTGATAAGCTGCTGTAAGCCTTTGACGGGCAGGTATGCCGCCTGTACGGGTATCAAAATGCTGTCGGCGCTGGCAAAGGCGTTTATGGTAATCATGCCGAGGGAAGGCATACAGTCAATCAAGATATAATCGTAGCTCTCCCGGACAATCTCTATGTATGACCGGAGTACCGTTTCCCGACTCATGACGTTCACAAGGGAAACCTCCAGACCGGAAAGCTCAATGTTCCCCGGCATTAAGTCTATCCCTTCCTCATGGTGGAGGATACCTTCTCCCGGCTCTACTTCCTCGTCATTGATTAAATTTTTTATAATGGTTGCAAGAGTGACTTCCAGACTGTCCGGCTCTGTAAAGCCTAAACTTGCGGTCAGGCTGCCCTGTGCGTCCGCATCAATCAAAAGCACTTTCTTTCCCTGTTTTGCAAGTCCTATGCCTAAATTGCTTGTTGTGGTGGTCTTGCCGACTCCGCCTTTCTGGTTTGCGATTGCGATTATTTTACACATGATTCTATTCTCCTTTGCTTTCTACTGGTTTTCTTTTACGTTGCTTTTCCTGACTTCCACATAAGTCCTGTAATATTTCTTTGTCCCTTTGTTTGGGAACATATCGGAAAACTCCGTCACTTCGATTTTTGGGTTCCGCTGTAAAATCTTCCCGAACCACTTAATATCGTTCTTTGTCCCCATAAGCCTGACTTTTAACATCAATCCTGTCCTCCAAACATGGCGTACAGATTGTGGTTATACGTTGCGTATTCCGGATACCGTATCTGTACCGCTTGCCAAAAATAAGGTGCATAGGCACAGCAGAATAATTCCTTTACTGTATACATTTTGCACTCGTCTACCTGTTCCTCCGCATCATCATAGTCAAAGACGCTCGGCGTACCGTTACAGTAAAGGTTATACGCCATCCTGACCACTCTCACGCTCCCGCTAGTCTGCCAGCCTTCATGCAGGCACTCCGTTTTTACATTACCTGTCTTAAAATCATAAATACTTTTGATATTTCTTCTTGTGTCATCACTGATACCAAGACAGTATACAAGCGCCTTGTGGTACACGTCCTGATACCTGACCTCTTTCAATTTCTCATAGTAGAATTTTTCATGTGCATCGCTGATAAAAATAATCTCTTTCGCTTTTTTTGCTCCTAACGCTGTACTACTCATGTTCATTTCCTCCATTTCCTATTTTGTTTTTTGACCATAACAAAAGGACACTTCCCTAAAATTTTCTTTTAGAAAAATGTCCTTATCGTACAAAATATTGAATTGGATTTATGAGTACAACTATTCATTAACGCTCGTTATTCTTCATTATGCGTTGTAAAATTGTTGTAAATTTGTTGTAGTTTACAAATTCAAGTACCGCAAACCCTTGATTTTACTGGTTTTCTTTGCCGAGCGTTTTCATCGTCGGGAATGCGAGCACATCTCTTATCGAAGGTGAGTTTGTCATCATCATCACCATGCGGTCAATGCCAAATCCAATCCCTCCTGTCGGTGGCATACCGATGCAGAGCGCATTCAAAAAGTCCTCATCTGTATGGTTTGCCTCTGCGTCCCCTGCTGCCAAAAGCTCCTCCTGCGCTGCAAAGCGTGCTCTCTGGTCAATTGGGTCGTTTAGCTCCGAATAGGCATTTGCCATTTCCCAACCGTTCATAAAGAACTCAAAGCGCTCCACATATTCGGGATTCTCTGGTTTTTTCTTGGTGAGCGGGGAAATCTCAATTGGATGGTCCATCACAAAGGTCGGCTGAATTAAGTGTTCTTCCACGAACTCCTCAAAAAAGAGGTTTAAGATATCACCCTTTTTATGGTGCTCCTCAAACACAATATGTTTTTCCTTTGCAATCGCTCTTGCTTCCTCTAATGTATGAATCTCATTGAAATCTACGCCAGAATACTTCTTGACTGCATCCACCATTGTAATGCGCTCAAATGGCTTGGACAAGTCCATCTGATGCTCACCGTAGGTAAGAATCTCCGAACCAGTCACTTGTTTCGCTACATAGCGATAAAGATTTTCTGTCAAATCCATCATACCATGATAATCGGTATACGCCTGATAAAGTTCCATCAATGTAAATTCTGGGTTGTGCCTTGTGTCAACTCCTTCATTGCGGAACACACGGCCAATCTCGTAGACGCGCTCCATGCCGCCTACAATCAATCTCTTTAAATACAGCTCCAGAGAAATGCGAAGTTTTAAGTCCTCGTCAAGCGCATTGAAATGCGTCTCAAATGGTCTTGCTGCAGCACCGCCTGCGTTTGAGACAAGCATTGGTGTCTCCACCTCCATAAAACCCTGATCATCAAGGTAATGACGAATGCTAGAAAGCACTTTAGAGCGCTTGACAAATGTCTCCTTCACATCTGCATTCATAATCAAATCGACATATCGCTGTCTATAACGCATGTCTGTATCTGTCAGCCCGTGATACTTTTCAGGCAAAATCTGAAGGCTCTTTGACAACAGTGTGACAGAAGCTGCATGAATGGACTTCTCACCTGTCTTTGTTCTAAAAACCTCGCCACTAATGCCAAGAATATCTCCCACATCATATTTCTTAAAATCTGCATAGGATTCCTCGCCTATGCTGTCTCTTGCAACATAGCACTGAATATCACCCTTTAAATCTTGTATATTGCAGAAGGAAGCTTTTCCCATAATACGCTTAAACATCATACGTCCCGCAATGGTTACGCGCGTTCCTTCCAGCGCGTCAAAATTATCCTTCACCTCTTGGCTGTGATGGGTAACATCAAACTTCGTAATCTGAAATGGGTCTTTGCCTGCCTCTTGTAACGCTGCAAGCTTCTCCCTGCGCACCTTTAAAAGCTGGTTTATATCTTGCTGTTGATTCTTATTTTGATTATTATTCTCCTGTGCCACAAAAACACTCCTCTCATTCTCTCTGGAATAAAGTTGTAGAATCTCTTAAGCAGCGTCTTTTATCACCTTAGAAATTCTCTTAAAACAATTTTCTTATTCTCTATTCCGGCTTGTAAATGTCTAATATTGTATACTCAATCACACCTGCTGGCGCCTCCACAGTGACAATATCACCCCTTCTTGCACCAATCAACGCTTTTCCAAGGGGTGACTCGTTAGAAATTCTTCCCTTTAGGCTGTTTGCTTCCGTTGCCCCCACAATCTTAAACTCCATCTCGTCCTCAAACTCATTGTCTTTTACCTTGACCGCAAGTCCAAAGCTCACTTTGTCCAGATCGTGTCCGTCCTCGTCCATATCTCCAACTTCCACGTTTTTCAGGATTTTCTCAAGCTCCTCAATACGCGCCTCAATATCGCGCTGCTCGTCCTTCGCCGCATCGTACTCCGCATTCTCCGAAAGGTCGCCTTGTTCTCTTGCTTCCTTAATCTTCTGCGCAACCTCTTTTCGTTTGACTACTTTAAGCTCATGCAGCTCATCCTCATATTTTTTCAATCCTTCACGTGTCAACAAATTCTTCTTTGTCTCCATAGTAACTACTCCCTTTCACTACTTCTATTCATTCATAATTTACATTAAGATAAATTATTAACAATTCTATGCTATAAACTAGCCTATTATAGCTTTTTTTCACTATTGTGTCAAGATTTTACAAGCGATTCTATCACTTCACGGTAACAGTTCGTTACTGTTCAGACAGGACTTAGCAGTTACTGCGAAGTCCTGGGCTGAACTGTTACACTTCACGCGTAACAACAGTTAACTTCTAGCCGCCTGTTACTCTTATCACATCCTACTCATGCTCTGCAAACATGTTTTGGATGCCGTCCACCAACTCTGCAAAAGTCTGCATCTCATTGACCATTCTGCGCAACTTCGCAGAATGTGGATATCCAGTAGTGTACCATGCTACATGTTTTCGCATCTCACGCACTGCCACATACTCTCCTTTACATGCGCGTTGCAACTGTGCATGCCTTAAAATGGTATTACAGACGTCTTCCTTCGTCGGACGCTCTGCAAAGATTCCGGTGTCTAAATATTGGTTAATTTCATGAAATATCCAAGGATTTCCGCGGCTTGCCCTACCAATCATAATTCCATCACAGCCCGTTGTCTGAAACATTTGTTGTGCCGACAATGCATCTGTCACATCACCATTCCCAATAACCGGAATAGACACTGCCTGTTTCACCTGACGAATAATATCCCAGTCAGCCTTTCCCGAATAGTATTGTTCTCTCGTTCTGCCGTGCACTGCAATTGCTGCTGCACCGTTCTCCTCGGCAATTCTAGCGATTTCAACAGCATTAATATGTGTATCGTCAAAACCTTTTCTAATTTTAACTGTCACTGGCTTTTTGATTGCGCGAGAAACTGCATAGATAATTTTGCCTGCAAGTTTTGGTTCTAACATCAGTGCACTGCCTTCGTGATTGTTGACGACCTTGGGAACTGGACACCCCATATTAATATCTAGTATTGCAAATGGACGCTCCTCAATGCGTTTTGCTGTCTCCGCCATAATATCAGGCTCCGACCCAAACAACTGCAATGAGACAGGCAATTCATTTGGATGTATTTCCATCAAAGCTTCTGTATTTTTATTATGAAAATGTACTGCTTTGGCACTCACCATCTCCATACACAAAAGACCAGCACCTTGCTCTTTGCAAATCAGTCGAAATGGCAGGTCTGTAACCCCTGCCATCGGTGCGAGCATAATATTATTTTCCAGTACGACATTGCCAATTTTCAGTCGCCTGTCCGCTGCGCTATCTGTTGTTCTTTTCATAGATAATCCGTAGTCCCTCCAATGTCAATGCACTGTTATACTCCTGTATCACTTCTGTCTCCTCCGCTATAATACGCCCAAGTCCCCCTGTCGCTACTACTTTCAGATTTTCATAGCCAGTCTCTTTTCGCACACGATTTACAATGTACTCTGTCTGTCCAATCTGCCCATATACAAGTCCTGCCTGCATACTTGAAATTGTCTCCTGCGCAAGGATTGACGCTGGCTTTTTAATCTCAATCTCTGGAAGTTTTGCCGCGTCCTCCCACAATGCCTTCGCCGAAATGCGAATACCTGGCGCAGTAATTCCAGCACAAAAGCATCCATTTTCATTCACAAGGTCATAAGTCGTCGCTGTGCCAAAATCCAGGACGAGCACTGGCCCCCCATATAATTCATATGCAGCCACCACATCGACAATTCTATCTGGCCCAATTTCTTTTGGATTTTCCGTCACAATTTTTATGCCCGTTTTAACACCGGCTCCCACAATCATAAGCTTTTCTGCCACATAGCGCTTAATGCCGCCCGTGAGCGCGTGCATTACATTTGGCACAACACTTGCAATGATCGCACCTTCGATTTCCTTTGTGTTGACGTGATTCTTGGACAACAATTCTGTAATTAATACGCCGTATTCATCCGAAGTCCGCTGCGTCTTTGCCATCAGGCGAAACGTCGTAACTAGATTTTTTCTGTCATATACACCAAATGTAATATTTGTATTTCCCACATCAACTACTAAAATCATACGCAATCTCCCTCTTGGAAAAACATTTTTGAAAACTTCTTCTGTAACTTTCATTCAATTTCATCTATAAACTCGCTTTTATTCTTCTCTGATTAGGGTATCGACAGACTCATGAAGTGCAAACACCCTGTAATAAAGACTCAATAACTCTAACAGTTCCTGCCGCTGCATTCGGATCTCCCTGATTAAAAGCCCGCTGCTAATCTCGTCATATAAAATATCCTCCTCGTAGGCGTCTGTCTCAAGGCTCACACTTCCGTCCTCCTCAAAGACAATTGTAAACACACCGCCAACTTCCTCTGTGAACAACACACATATAATATGCAATTCTTCCTTGATAGATTCAGGGATATTGTTAAACTTTTCATTAAAATAATATTTTTGCTCGTAGGCATTTGCCCCACACAAAACAATGCGGTTTTCGCTCTCTTCCATAATATTCCTCCAAGCTGTTTGTCATTCCAAAAATAGCCTATCGAAAAATACTTTCTTTTTCATATCACACATAGCCATAGATGCCGCGCACCGACACCTCACCGGCATAAACCAAAACTATTTCTCCGTCACTTTCACGCTCAACAAGCAACTCACCCTTTTCATTAATCCCACGCGCAATACCTTGAAATGCACCTTTTGGGTCAAGCACACACACTTCTCTGTCCCGATTGACCAAAACCTGATTGTATTCGTTCACCAAACCAGAAAAATCCCAATTTTCTTCAAAAATAGCATAATATTTTTCAAAATAAAAAAGTACACGCGCCACCAATGTCGCGCGGTTTATCTGTTGCCCGCTCTCAATGCACAGTGCAGTTGCCGTGTCCTGTATTTCCTCTGCAAGAAACTCTTGATTTACATTAATCCCCACCCCGATAACAACGTAATGAATTCCATCCAATTCCGCGCTCATCTCGGTCAAAATTCCACATACCTTTTTTCCGTTGGCCACAATGTCATTGGGCCACTTAATGCCGCACGCTTGCGGTATCTGCTCCGAGACTGCCTTCAAAACAGCAAGCGCCATCACAAGCGTCAACACGGAAGCCTTCTCAGGTCTACATTGTGGCCGTAACAGAATTGTCATATAAATATCTTTTCCAGCCGGAGATACCCAACCTCTGCCGCGCCGTCCACGCCCTGCGGTCTGCATGTCTGCCACTACTACAGTGCCCGCCGCTTCTCCTCTCTCTGCAAGTTCCTTTGCGTCAATGTTTGTCGATCCGGTTTCCTTGTGAAAAATAAGATTTCTTCCGACCCACTTCGTTTCTATTTTGCTTTCAATCTCCACCTTAGAAAACAAATCTGCGTCATTGTTTTCTATAAGGCGATAGCCTTTATTATTTTGCGCCTCAATCACATACCCATCTTTCTCAAGCTGTCGAACCGCTTTCCAGATGGCAGTGCGTGACACACCATAATATTCACACAGTTCTTGACCACTCACAAATCCCTTGGCATCGCGTAACTTTTTCAGTATTTCTTCATTTTTCATGCAATAATGCTCCCATGCTGTCCAGTTTCAGTTTGTTGATAACATATGTTGTTTTATATATTCTTCCACATATCAAACTATCCGAACAGCACTTTTCTATCCTATCATACTGCGCCGAGTGTCGCCGCAATCACTGCTTTTATGGTATGCATACGATTTTCCGCTTCTTCAAACACCAATGACTGCGCCGACTCAAAGACTTCGTCTGTCACTTCCAGTTCAGTAAAGCCATATTTTTCTCCTTGCTCTTTACCAATCTTCGTTTTTAAATCATGAAAAGCTGGTAGGCAATGTAAAAATACAGCCTTCTCCCCTGCGTTATCCATAACAGCTTTTGTCACCTTATAGGGAGAAAGTTTTGTGATGCGCTCCTCCCAAACTTCTTCCGGTTCTCCCATCGAAACCCATACGTCTGTATAAATAACATCTGCTCCTTTTGTCCCTGCATCCACGTCCTCTGTAAGTGTGATGGTCGCACCAGACTGCGCCGCATATTCCCTGCACTGCGCCACAAGTGTTTCCTCTGGAAAATATTCCTTTGTTGTGCACGCTGTAAAGTGCATTCCCAATTTCGCACATACTATCATCAAGGAATTGCCCATATTATAGCGCGCATCTCCCATATAGGTCAGTCGAATATCTTTGAGATGTCCAAAATGCTCTCTAATCGTAAGCATATCCGCAAGCATCTGTGTTGGGTGATATTCATTGGTCAGTCCATTCCAAACAGGAACGCCTGCATATTTTGCAAGTTCTTCCACTATTGCCTGCTCATATCCACGATACTCAATTCCCTCGTACATTCTCCCGAGCACACGTGCTGTATCGGCGATGGATTCTTTCTTTCCAATCTGAGACCCCGATGGGTCTAAGTATGTCGTTCCCATGCCAAGGTCATGTGCTGCCACCTCAAAAGAACAGCGCGTGCGCGTGCTCGTCTTTTCAAAAATTAAGGCAATATTCTTGCCGCGAAGTGTGTCGTGCAAAATGCCCTTTTTCTTTTTATCCTTATAATCCGTCGCCAAATCAACCAGATATGTAATCTCCTCCGGCGTAAAATCTTTTAATGTCAAAAAATTTCGTCCTTTTAAATCCATACCATTCCCTCCTATGTCAAAATTATTGTAACAGTTCAGATAATCCGTCAGACTGCTACAAATTATCAATTATTTGTATTCTACTACAATTTTTTCAAAGGGGCAAGAAAAAGCGCAGTTCTTTTGCGAACTACGCTTTTTTTAACATTTTTAAGACAAGATGCAATTACCAGAATACATGATTCCCGATCACAAGTCCAGGTCTGCCATTATTTCTTCTGAAATGTAATGCATCACCGACGTTACATGCGCCATTGATCGCCTCCTGTGCAGCCTGCACGCAAGAAGCTCTTGTTGTTTTATTCAGAATCAAGGACTCCATACGACCTCCTGACGCAGGCACAAACTGTCCCGACGCATAGATTACCTCTGTAATGCTGTTCGGATAACCGCTGCTTCGCACACGGTTCATCACAACTGCACCAACTGCAACCTGCCCCTCATATGGCTCTCCTCCTGCTTCACACTGAATCAATGCCGCAAGAATCTCAAGCTCTGATGCCGTCGCCATCACAGCCTCTTTCCGCTGTACACGTTTTGCTTCTGCAGCCGCTGCTGCGCGTGCTCTCTCCGCTTCTTCTCTCGCTTTGATCGTCTCCATAGACTCCGCCGTATCAACGCCAAATTCTACGCGAACATACTCCGCAGCAACATATCCAGTCGCGCCCTCATAGCTGACTTTTACCCAATCTCCTTCTTCTGCAATCGCTTCCACAGCCTGACCGTTAGCAAGTAAACCGACTATTCCAGCTTCGAGACTTGGCTCTTTTCTAACTCTTAATGTCTCTGTATTGGAATACGCTGTCAGAACACCTACTTCTTTCGCAAGCTCCTCCGCCTCTTTTCCAAAATACAGATACTGATTTTTAATCCATCCGGTCACATCACCGGACTTTATCTTCGTCCATTCGTCATTTTTCTCTAAAATATCTCCGCCGCAATCTTTATAGAGCACACCAACCTTCTCAGAATCCTGCGCTGCATCTTTTCTGATATTAGCATACTCATTGACCTTTGCCATCACTAAATTGGACTCTGGCAACAATTCTGGCTGTAAAACCATCATTCCTTTTGCAAATGCGACCAACGCATTACTTTTCTTAGTAATGCTTCTCTCCAAACGTTCTGTCTCTGAAGCACTTGTATCTGCAACAACCGCTCTTGTGACATAGAAATCCTGTTTATCCAGGACATCTGCTGCACCTGCTGTCACCGCAAACACACTTTTGTTTTCTGCTGAATTCATCTTGTCTGATGTGGTTTCCTGTTTTTTGTCCATGTCATCCATAAAGCGCACTTGCATATCTGCCGCCAATGTACTATATGGATTGGACGAAAACGCGGTCATAACTGCCATAGCGCAAAGCAGGTATTTCCACTTTTTACAATTTGTCTTCATAATCTGCTCCATTCCTTGACAATGATGTTTTATTACATCATTACATTTTTGCAACAAAATGTTACGTATTTATTAACACCTATTACGATTTTATATAATAACAAAGAGTTCGCGACTTGTCAAGTCTCGAACTCCTGTTTTTAATAAATAGTGATTGTTATGTTATTTTATTCTATCTGTTTATTACAGGTTCTTGGATTTTTCAACACATGCTCCAACCGCATCAATCACTGCTGCCCGCAATCCTTTTTCCTCTAATACCTTTACCGCCTCAATCGTTGTTCCAGCAGGAGAACATACCATATCCTTAAGTACACCTGGATGCATTTTTGTCTCAAGCACCATCTTTGCGCTGCCAAGTACTGTCTGCGCCGCAAATTCATACGCCTGATTTCTTGGCAGTCCCGCCATCACAGCAGCATCCGCCATCGCTTCAATAAAAAGAAATACATATGCTGGAGCGCTTCCTGCCACGCCAATAAACCCATCCATCAAGCGTTCTGGAAGAATACTCGCCCTGCCAAAACTGCTCATAATTTGAAGTGCCGTCTCCTTGTCTGATTCCGCAACGTCTTCTTTTGTGCAAATGCAAGTACATGCTTCGCCCACCATTGCAGGAGTATTTGGCATACAACGGATTAAACGCAGATTTTTGCCAAACGCTTGCTCAATCCAAGAAATGGATTTTCCTGCTACAATTGAAATCACTAGCATATTATTATCCACAAAATTTTTAATCTCCGCAATCACCTCCGACAAAAATATTGGCTTGACAGCAAGGATTAAAACATCTGCCTCCTGCGCAGTCAACGTATTATCTGTCCCCGTGGAAATTGCAAATTTTTTCGCTATTTTATCTGCTGTCTCCTGCGTCTTGGCAGAACCAATGATTGCTCCTGGTTCAAACAATCCTGTGTTCAACATTCCTCCAATCATAGCAGAAGCCATATTTCCCAACCCTATAAAACCAATTTTCTTCATATTTCTCTTCACTTTCTATTCTAAAAATGCAAATATCCTTTATATTTATTATATCTCTGTAAAAAATGTGTAATAATTACCAGAGCGCTTCTGTCTTGCCGCCTCGTACATTAAAATTGCCGCTGCCATCGCGGCGTTGAGCGACTCCACTTGCCCTGCCATAGGAATTTTAATATACTGCGTTGCACACTCTGCTGTCTCCCGCTGAAGACCACTCCCCTCATTTCCAATCAAAAAGGCAGTCGGCTGTGTATAATCCAGCGTGTCATACGCCACACTGTCATCGAGATGTGCAGCATAAACTGCCACTCCTTTTTTCTTTAAAAGCTCCACTGTTTCAATTAAAGTGTCCACAATAAAAAACGGCACACGATAAATAGAACCCATAGTCGCACGGATTACTTTTGGATTAAAGATATCTGCTGTCTGTCTAGTCAAAATCACTCCATCGACACCCGCTCCCTCACTTGCTCGCAGTATTGTCCCTAAATTTCCAGGGTCCTGCAAATCCTCAAGAAGTACAAGCAACGGTGTCTTTTTCCTATCATCAGCAGTCCATCTCTCAATCCATTCTGTCAGCTCATACTGCGGCATAGAAAGAACACAGAGCACACCCTGCGGTGTCCGCGTATCAGAAACTTTCTGAAACACAGTATCTGTAAACACCTCATACGAATAACGGTTCAGAATACATCTTATCTCTGCGTTTGTTTCGTTCTCACAGCGATACAAAAACGATTCTGAGACATAAACCTCCCGAATCCAATCTGCTGGTGCTTCACAAAACATTCGTGTCCCCTCTACTACAAAGCATTGTTCTTCCCTGCGCGCTTTTGCCTTCTGTGTCAACGCCACGAGCCGTTTCACTTTATTGTTTGCTGTGCTGGATATCATTGCTTCCTCTCTTCCCTAAGGAACTGTAAATAAATAATTTAACAATCTTGCTTGTCTATGTCTCCGATTACGCAGGTCAAAAAGCCTCAACATAGCCCGCTATGTCTGCGTTTTTTGACCTACGTCCTCGAAGACATATTCTGCGCAATATTATCATTTTATTTCTTTACAATTCCTAAAACTGCTTGTAATCTTCTCACAACACCAAATACAAAAAATTCCAAGCATCAATAAAACGATATTTCGCTACTTGCGCCATGATGAAGTGGCAAACTTATTTCGGTTCTGCTTGAGCAAATTCTCTGCAACCTCATTTCCTGCCATTACCATCAAGTGATCTGTCTCCCGAATAATATAATCTGCGGAAGGCATTACACTCATTTCATCTTCATGCTTTTTCTTAATGCCAAGTATGGAAATCTTGTGTTTTGCAGCAATATCAGACTCCCGAATGCTCTTGCCCACCCACTCTTTGAGCGGAGGCATCTCGTAGATACCAAAGGCGCCTGGCAAATCAATATAATCAAAAAGATTGTCAAGACTGTAGCGCTCTGCCCATTTTTCCGCAATATCCTTATCGGGATAAATCACCTCATCCGCGCCATTTCGCAGCAAAAATTTTGCTTGAATATCTCTGGTTGCCTTACTAACTACGCGTTTTGCCCCTAACTCTTTCACTAGACTTGTGATTTCCAGACTGCTCTGAAAATTTGTACCAATACATATAAACACTACATCAAAGTTTCTGACTCCAATGCTCTTTAGCACTTCCTCATTGGTGCAATCCCCAATTCTAGTGCTTGTCGCATAGGGTACCATGTCCTCTAGCTTCTCCTCATTCTCATCCACAATCATAACATCATGCTCATGCTCTAAAAAATTTTTTGCCAAATGATGCCCAAAACGCCCCATTCCAATAATCAATATTGATTTCATTTCAATCTCCTTTTATCCTACAATTATTTTTTCCTGCGGCTGACGAACGGATGCAGAAGTATTTTTTTGTGCAAACACCAGCGCGAAAGAAAGGCTTCCCAGTCGCCCACAATACATTAACACAATTATAATAACCCGTGATATTATATTTAAGTCTCTTGTGATACCCACAGTCATTCCAGCAGTTCCAATAGCAGAAAGCACCTCAAACAAAACATCTTCAAAATTCAATAACGGTTGTAATGCCATTATAATAACAGTTGCTATAATTGTCAGCGTAGCATTGATTACTACAACTGCATTTGCTTTTTTTACGACTTCATCTGTCAGACGTCTTCCAAAAAGGTTAATATCCTCCTTATTCAATACCATCGCCACGGCATAAAATAACAGTACTATCATTGAAGTTGTCTTCACTCCACCTGCTGTAGAACCTGGACTTCCACCAATAAACATCATTACCATTGTCAATAATTTTCCTGAGTTTGACAATGCCGCTGTATCCACAGAATTGAACCCTGCTGTTCTTGGTGTGACGGAGGAGAACAAAGCACCCAAAAATCTTTCCAGTGGATTCATACCTGCAAAAGCCGCATCTTTTTCTGTGATTAAAAACAGAATTGTACCAAGCACAGTCAATAGAAACGTCACAGTAATCACAATTTTACTGTGCAATAGATAACGCCTAAAATGCCACTTGTTGCGCGCCACATCATCCCAAACAATAAAACCAATTCCCCCCACTATAATCAAAGTCACTATCACAAGATTTACTAACACATCTCCCTCAAATGCAACCAGAGAAGAATATGCCTCATTGGTTCCCATTAAATCAAAACCACCATTACAAAACGCGGATACCGCATGAAACAGGGAAAAATAAATTCCCTTAATTGTTCCAAATCGCGGTACAAACCGAAACGCAAGTAGTATCGCCCCCAAAAATTCAATGCAAAGTGCTCCTTGAACAATTTTTTTAACCAGACGGACAACCCCTGCGATTTCTAGCGTATTAACACTCTCCTGTAACTGTTCCCGCTCCTGCAATCCAATACGCTTCTTAAGAAGCACAGAAATATAAGCCCCAATGGTCATAAACCCTAAACCGCCAACCTGTATCATACAGAGTATGACAAGCTGGCCGAAGGTGGTCCAATTCTGATAAGTATCTGCAACAACAAGTCCTGTCACACAAGTCGCAGAAGTCGCTGTAAAAAGTGCATTCAAGAAATTTCCTTGACCAGACTTATTCGCAAAGGGCAGTGTAAGCAACAGTGATCCTATTAGAATAATCATTGCAAAGCCAAATGCAATTAGCCTTGTAGTTGACTTTTTGGCTTTTGGTTTTTTATTATTTAAATCTAACGCCATGATATTTTTTATCCTTTACTTTTTATCTTTTTTAATGTTACAGACCAATGTTCATTATATCACTTTTGCTATATAAAACAAGAGTATCGTCAAATCATTTCTTTTATTATAAAATGTAATAAGTTGCAGTTCAGATAGGTATTTGCACTTTGCTGCAAATACCGTAAGACAACGTGGTGGCTGCAAGCAAAAATCCATCGCCAAAGGCGATTTTGCATGGATTTTTGTTCGTAACAGTGAAGGTATCTGAACTGTTACGGTATAGATTTGCAATAAAAGAAAGTAACTTATATGCACAAAAAAGTAAATATATAATTTAAGTTTAGCCCACAATGTTATTTAATTGATTAGGCAAAAGAAAAAGCCAAACACAAAAATATGTTTGGCTTTCCTCCACTTCTATGAAATTTCTTATCTCGACAACTTCCGGCAGATATCAAACTGATATTCATCAATTCCTTTTTTCATATTCAGTGCTTCCTCAATATCATAATCCACAAAGGAACCATGCTTATATGCTACAACTCTGTTTGATTTGCCATCACAGAGAATGTCTGCCGCATATGCACCCATAATCGACGCGTAAAATCTATCTTTACAGGTCGGATTGCCGCCGCGCTGCAGATAGCCAAGGATTGTCGCTCTTGTCTCAATTCCTGTCGCTGCCTCAATTCTCTTTGCCATTGATGTAGAGTGACCAATACCTTCTGCATTGACAATAATATGATGTGTCTTTCCTTTCTTTCTGCTTCTGACAATATTGTTAATCAATTCTTGTTCGTCATACGTATACTTCTCTGGAATAAGAATATCTTCCGCACCGTTGGCAACGCCTGTCCAAAGAGCAATATAACCAGCATGTCTTCCCATAACCTCAATAATAGAGCAGCGCTCATGAGAAGAAGAGGTGTCTCTTACCTTATCAATCGCTTCCATCGCGGTGTTGATCGCTGTGTCAAAACCAATTGTATACTCTGTACATGCAATATCAAGGTCAATGGTCCCTGGCACACCAACTGTATTGATGCCATGCCTTGCAAGCCCCTGTGCCCCTCTGTAGGAACCATCGCCGCCAATCACAACAAGACCATCAATTCCATGTTTATGACAAATTTCTGCAGCCATCTGTTGTATATTCTCTTCCTTAAATTCAAGACATCTTGCTGTGCCGAGAATTGTACCACCCTTCTGGATAATATCCGCTACACTGTAAGCTTCCATGTCAACTATCTCCTCATTGAGAAGTCCCATGTAGCCACGCTTGATTCCCTTCACTTTTACACTGTTCGTCAAAGCCTTTCTTACCACTGCACGGATTGCAGCATTCATTCCCGGTGCATCCCCCCCACTTGTCAATACACCTATTGTCTTGATTTCACTAGACATCGTTTTACCTCCTGTTATATAAAAGTATCCCCTGTTTTGCCTGTCAGCTTAAAACACGTTTACATGATATAATCCGTATCCTCCGCATAATCATAAATATTTTAAACCTTTTTTTCTTATATTACAATATTTATTGATAATTTTTTGTAACAGTTGGCATATACCTGTTACTGTTCACTCCGTTCCAGTAACAGGCAAAAATCCATGCAAATTTGCTTCGCAAATGGATTTTTGCTTGCAACCACTACGTTTTCACACGGACTTAGCAATAAATGCTAAGTCCTGTCTGAATAGTAACATATACCTCATTCGCAAAAACGTTATCCTACCACTTTGACGTTCTCCTCCCCAAACAAATTTCGCAATTTATCGAGAACCGCTCTGTCCGCCTTTATATTTCGGTTGGGAGGCAGCGTCTTCTTTTGACGTGTTTCTTCTATATATATAATAACATTGTCTATCCCTTCTGATTCATAGATCGCATCAAACAAAGTCGATTCCTTGCTCATATAAGTATTCATGTCTGGAAACTTGAGCCAAACTTTTCTTGGAATCTCATCAAATGCAGTAATCTGCTCGCAGATTAATTTACCGTCGCGCTCGTCTTCCACTTTCACTCTGCCTTCAATAAACACCTTATTTTCTTCCAAAAGTTTTGACGAGTACTTTTCATATGCATTGGGAAATACGACAACCTCCACACTGCCCACCAAATCTTCCAATGTGAGAAATGCCATAATCTTGTCCTGCTTGGTATATTTTATCTTTTTATCTATAATCATACCGCCTATCACTGCCTTTGCATTGTCTTCCACATGCGTCTGCCCCGTTTCCTCATCAAGATAAAAATCCGAAGTCTTTGCTGTGATACGCTTTTCCCATAAAGTTTGATATTCTTCCATTGGGTGCCCGCTCACATAAAAGCCTAGCACTTCCTTCTCAAAACTAAGTAGCAATTCTTTTTCATATTCCCCAACGTTTGGCATTGGAATTTCAAGTTCTTTCTTATCCTCCTCCGAAACAATATCAAACAGTGACATTTGTCCTGCCATCACACCACGTTTCGTGTGTACAATACTATCAAGAATCTGCGCGTAGACACTCATAAGTTGTTTTCTAGTTGCACCAAAACTATCAAATGCACCTGCCTTAATAAAATTTTCAATAGCGCGCTTGTTGATATCAACGTCCTGTGTACGCTCTATAAAGTCTTTTAAATCCTGATATTTTCCATGTTCTTTCCGCTCATGCGTAATTCCGTCAATCACTGTTTTTCCAACACTCTTAATTGCATTCAGCGCGTAGCGAATCGCACCATTTGACACAGAAAACCCATTTTCTCCCTCATTGATATCTGGCGGCAGGATCTGAATCCCCATGCTTTTACAAGTCATAATATACTCTGACACTTTGGAAGCATTGTCTATCACTGATGTCAAAAGAGCCGCCATAAATTCGACTGGATAATAATATTTTAGATATGCTGTCTGGTAAGCGACAACTGCATAGCACGCCGCATGTGATTTGTTAAATGCATACCTGGCAAAATCCATCATGGTCCCATAAATCTGATCGGCCACAGTCTCTGAAATACCACATGCTACACAACCTGGAACACCTTCTTCTGCATTGCCATGCACAAAATTTTTGCGCTCCTGCTCCATAACATATTTCTTTTTTTTGCTCATAGCACGCCGCACCAAATCACTGCGCCCTAAAGTATATCCACCAAGGTCACGCACAATCTGCATCACCTGTTCCTGATAGACAATACAACCGTAGGTAGGAGATAAAATTGGTTCCAACTGTGGACAAGCATATGTAACAGCATCATGATTATTTTTCCCTCGGATATATGCTGGGATAAAATCCATTGGTCCAGGGCGATAAAGCGAAATACCAGCAATAATGTCCTCTAGGTTCTGGGGCTTTAATTCTTTCATAAAGTTTTTCATGCCCTGACTTTCAAGTTGGAACACGCCGTCTGTCTTTCCTGTTCCAAGGGAAGCCAGCACTTTTTTGTCATCATAGTCAATGTGATCCACATCAATGTGAATACCTGTGGTTTTTTCCACATTGTCCACTGCATCTTTAATTACGGTCAATGTGCGCAGACCCAAAAAGTCCATTTTTAACAATCCCAGTTCCTCAATTGTAGTCATTGTAAACTGTGTTGTAATCGCACCATCACTTCCACGGGACAGCGGAACAAATTCATCTGCAGGTTTCTGACAGATAACAACCCCCGCCGCGTGCATGGAAGTGTGGCGCGGCAATCCCTCCAGCCTTTTGCACATATCGATCAGATATCGAACCTGATCGTCTTGTTGATACAGAGTCCGAAACTCTGGATTCATATCCAACGCGCGCGTAATGTTAACTGGTGCATTGTTTTCATTTGGTATCATCTTTGCAATCCCATCCACATAATTATAGGGAAGATCCAGCGCACGCCCAACATCTCGTATCACACCTTTTGCAGCCATCGTACCAAATGTTACAATCTGTACTACCTTATCATGCCCATACTTTTCACTGACATAATCAATCACTTCCTGCCTGCGCTCATAGCAAAAATCAATATCGATATCTGGCATGGATACACGCTCTGGGTTTAGAAAACGCTCAAACAGAAGACTGTAACGTATTGGATCAATATTTGTGATATGGAGGCAATACGACACAATGCTTCCTGCTGCCGAACCACGCCCTGGTCCAACTGGAATATCATGCTCTCTTGCCCAATTAATAAAATCCCATACAATCAAGAAATAATCAACATATCCCATCTTCTGAATCACACCAAGCTCATAGTCTAACTTTTCCCGAATATCGCCATTATCATTGGGATAGCGCTCGTTTAATCCATCTGAGCAGAGCTTATTGAGATAACTCCACGAATCATATCCTTCGGGCACCTCAAATTTTGGCAGCTTTGTCACGCCAAATTCAATCTCTACATTACAGCGATCTGCTATCAGCGCTGTATTGTCAATCGCCTGCTGTGCATAGGGAAACAATCCGCGCATCTCAAGCTCACTCTTTACATAATACTGACCTCCCTCATAGCGCATTCTATCCTGATCAGAAACCTTTTTTGCAGTCTGAATACAGAGCAAAATATCATGTGACTGGGCGTCCTCCACATATGTGTAATGAATATCGTTTGTCGCCACAAGTGGTATGTCCAACTCCTTGCTCAAACGCAATAGTGCTGTATTAACCGTTCGCTGGTCTGGAATGCCGTGGTCCTGCAACTCGAAGAAATAATTGCCCTTGCCAAAACACTGTTCATATTTGAGCGCGATTTTTTTTGCTTCTTGGTATAATCCTTTTGTCAACAGCTTTGGCACCTCACCCGCAAGGCACGCAGAGAGCGCAATAATGCCCTCATGATATTGCTCTAAAACCTCCATATCCACACGCGGTTTATAATAATATCCCTCCGTAAAGCCTTTGCTTACAATTTTCATTAAATTGGCATAGCCAACATTATTTTCCGCCAACAATACTAAATGATGGTAACGGTCTTCTTTTCCGCCAACTTCCTTGTCAAAACGCGAGTTGGGCGCGACATAAACCTCGCACCCAAGAATTGGCTTAATACCATTTGCCTTTGCTTCCTTATAAAAATCAATCACGCCGTACATAACACCGTGGTCTGTGATTGCCGCGCTATCCATACCAAGCTCCTTTACGCGCTTGACATATTCCTTAATTTTGTTGGAGCCATCAAGCAGGCTGTACTCCGTATGCACATGCAGATGTGTAAATGCCATAATATCCCCCCGTTATCAGATGTAACTTTTTGTATCAATCTCCATAAAGTATTTCATTTAAAGCACCATCACCAGCGTTCCAGCACCAATTAAAATACACCCAATCAATGACTTGGCGCTAAACTGCTCATGCAAAAATACAAATCCAAGCACCAGTGTGATGACAACACTCAATTTATCAATTGGAACAACTTTAGAAACCTCTCCCAGTTGCAGTGCGCGATAGTAGCACAGCCAAGATGCGCCTGTCGCAAGCCCTGATAAAATAAGAAAAACCCAACTCTTTTTTTCTATCTGTGCAATACCGCCTTGCGCGTTTGTCAAAAACACCATGCCCCACGCCATCACCACTACAACCACTGTCCTAATAGCAGTCGCAAGATTCGAGTTCACTCCCGCAATACCAACTTTTGCCAGAATAGAAGTCAATGCCGCAAACACTGCGGACAACAATGCAAATATAAACCACATAATTAATTCCCTTCTTTCCTATTCTTATTATATATGACGACATATCCAATGGCAAGTTTTCTTTTATTTTGACATTTTTAAAAATATAAGTAACAGTTCAGATACCTTCACTGTTACAGACAAAAATCCATGCAAAATCGCCTTTGGCGATGGATTTTTGCTTGCAGCCACCACATTGTCTTACGGTATTTGCAGCAAAGTGCAAATACCTATCTGAACTGTTACAACTATAATCCATTTACAGTAGGAAACACCACACTGAACCGTGTTCCCAATCCTTCTCGGCTCACAATATCATAATATCCTTGATGTTTATCAACGATCCATTTTGCAATGGAAAGCCCAAGTCCTGTCCCACCTGTCTTGCTATTTCGCACAGAGTCAGCGCGATAAAAGCGGTCAAATGCATGTGCCACGTCCTCCTGTGACATTCCAATTCCATTGTCCTGTATTCCATAAAACGGTGCACCATCCTTCCATGCGCCGACGCGAATCAAAATCTCCTCTCCCTGTTTTGTGTACTTTGCAGCATTGTCAATCAATATTCTGGCGGACTGTTTTAGCATGTCGCTATCTCCATAGACCTGAACAACTCCCGACTCCTCAAAACGATAGCGATGCTTTTCATCTATCATCAAAGACTCTTCATAAACTTCCCGCATAATACTGTTCAATCCATGAATTTTCATATCAAGATTTTGCCGATTAGAATCCCCTCTTGCCAAAAACAAAAGTTGTTCCACCAACTTCTGCATATGATTGGACTCATTTTTAATCGCTTCAATAGACTCCTCAAGAATTGCTGTATCTTCTTTTCCCCATCGGTCAAGCATGTTGACATATCCCTGTATGACAGCAATGGGTGTGCGCAACTCATGTGAAGCGTCTGACACAAACTGTGTCTGCTGTTTGTAGGATACACGAATCCTTTCGAGCAGTCCATTTAAGGCGGTCTCAATTCCCTGTAAATCCTTATCGTGCATGTGGATTCCATTTTCCATAGTCTCCACCTTTAAATTCGTTATCGCATCTTCTAAATTATGGTATTTTGTCTCATCAAATGCTATCTCGCTAAGTTCTTGTGCGCGCGCCGCAATTTGATTTAGCGGTCTTAGCTCTCTGCGCACCTGCGCTGTTCCAGAAAAAGCCATAGTAATTAAATCAAATACTTGCGCCACTAAGACAACCATTCCTCCAATACGCAACAACCCAAGCCAAATCCCAATCGGTATCTGATACAGGATATTATTTGCCGTATCCGAAACAGTATATCTCACCTTCCACAAATCCCTATTATAGAAAAAATCTCTGCTATAAGACATCGAAAAGTTTCCTGTCATCTGCAAATCCATGCCAATCACAAAAATAGCCGCAAGTATCAATAATATCAGCATATCCATTCCTATATATGCAAGGAACATACGCCCCACATTATTCAGATTTATCTTTCTGGCAATGGAAGTCACCCGCTTATTATTTTCTTTTTTTTCAGCTTTCATCTTTAATACAATATCCCACTCCCCGCACTGTCTGAATAATCTTCACTTGAAACACATCGTCAAGCTTGCTCCGAAGGTATCGCACATATACATCAATAATATTGGTCTCGCCCATATAATCATATCCACAAACTTTCTCTAATAAAGTGTCTCTCGAAATCACTATGTTTTTATTTTCGAGCAGCACACGCAAAAGTTCAAACTCTCTATGTGTCAATTCCACCCGTTTTCCATCATAGGAAACTTCATAGCGCTGTACATCCATTCTAAGTTTTCCAACACAAAACTGATTTTTGTCCAAACTAACCACACCACCGCGTTTTTTGAGCACCAACCGAATGCGGGCTAGCAACTCCTCTATCGCAAATGGCTTTGTCATATAATCATCCGCTCCGCCGTCCAACCCCGCAACCTTATCCATCACCTCATCACGTGCTGTAAGCATGATAACAGGAATATCTGAATTCTTTCGCAACCGGCGCAATACCTCGAAACCATTTAACTCAGGAAGCATTACGTCCAGCACCACCAAATCCGCCTTGCCACTCTGCGCTTTTTCCAAGCCGTCCCTACCGTTTACAGCCTTCATAACCTCATAGCCTTCATGCAAAAGCTCCAACTCTAAAAAACGCCCTATTTTTTCCTCATCCTCCACAATCAATATTGTCACTGCCATTATTACCTCCTCACAGTAGAATAATTTCTCAGAATCTATTATAGAGATTTGATGTATTTCCAAACACTTGTATATAGTACAATCGAGTAGGGAAGATTTTCTTCCTGTGCAATCGAGTAGGGAAGTCCCATCTTCCCTACTCGCGCGCCGGGCACCCGTCAGCTTTGCTGACATATTTCCT
>ERZ808041.531-NODE-531-length-27453-cov-13.973955_pt1 | contig 27453 bp, 19 predicted proteins | sample MGYA00380192_ERZ808041 | MGnify/ENA primary metagenome ERZ808041 (study PRJEB31490, sample SAMN06133412) | mouse gut metagenome | isolation source: Z1_1 | host: mice | place: China: Chengdu | collected 2015-05 ...
GAAAAACCAATATTTTCAAGGATAATAGTAAAGTTAGCTTCGATTAATAAGAATCGTGAAAAGTTGTAAAGTGGTGTTTTGTATACATAAGTATCCAATTAAAATTTACGTGTTAAACTGACACCTGCGCTGCAAATAGGGAAAGTACGCTTCCCTACTCGATTGCAAAATCCATCAGACACAATATCCCCTTGCACCAGAATAATTCATTAAACTTTCATTGACATCTGTTCTGCCATAGGTCAGTCCCGCATATACGTCTTGTGTATTTTGCATAAGTGGCTTGGAATTGTCCTTTTTGCTCACACTTTGATAAGCGTCGCGCAATTTTTTAAACATTTTCGCAACATCTTGAATGCGATTTCCTGCCAGTTCTCTGTCCGCAAATACATAGAGTGCAAACAGATTTTTCGATAAATCATAGGTAAAATCTAAGCTGTTTCTCAATTCCGCAATGCAGTTTCTGGCACACTGCATTGCCTTTTTATACTCCTGGTCGCAGCCAACTTCCTGTGCTGCTGCTGCATCTTTGAGGTATGTCAGGGTCATGTCATACAAAATCACTATCAATTGTGTGCGGTTTGCCTGCGTGATGCGCCTTGTAAAAATCTGTTTCATCTCTCTTGTCATATCGATACCTGACCTTTCAAACCTTATTTAGAAATTGTTTACTGTAAAAGTTGTAATACTTGCTGTGGTCTTTCATTTGCCTGCGCGAGCATGGAAGTAGATGCCTGTACAAGCACTTGCACCGTCGAGTATTCTGTCATCTCTGTTGCCATATCCACATCCATAATACGAGAGTAGGCAGAAGTAATATTCTCCTCCGATGTATCCAAATTGGTAATTGTGTGCTCAAGACGATTTGCATATGCACCAATTTTTGCACGGACAGAAGAAAGTTGGTTGATTGCATCACCAATCATATCAATGGAAAGTCTTGCGGACTCCTCTGTGGTAAGATCTACCTTGTCAAAACCGAGATCTTCTGCTGTGAGTGCTGGAAACTCCAATTCCATATACTGCCCTTCATTTGCACCAACCTGCACAATCATCGCACCCATGCCTGTCACATCAAGCGTAATGCAGTCATCTGCAGTTCCGTTCCCTATCTCATACTTTGTTCGTTTTGTCATCGTCTCAGAGTACTTATAATCATCTAACCCTTTCTGGGTCTCCATTAAAACGCCATGGTCATTCTGTTCTTGGTATAGTGAAAAGTTTGCCGTTTCTTTTGTCTGAACACCTGTTTTCCCATCTGTAGCTGTATACTTAATCGAAAATGTTCCTAGTGGGGTTTCATTATATGTTACTTCGTCGATATTGATACTGCATCCAGGGTTCTTCTCTTTAAAGTATTCCACAAAATCGTCTCTTAAATCTCTACCATTATCGCCCTTATTTCCAGTATATATCTGATTACTTCCATCACCTAATGAATTTCCATTAGAATCAACGTTTTCGAAGAAATTAATCTCACTAATATCATAGCGTTTTCCATTTGGACCTGTCACAGCAATATTTCTATAAGTGGTCACTGCACTAAATGAAGTAGTTGTAACCGTCGAGCTACTTCCCGTAATAGTTTTATCATATTCTTTCTTAATATTTGCTGTCCCACGTTTATCAGACGGAATGTTCGCGTTCATGTTAAAGTTTGCAATGGTTGATGTTACTTCTCCAAGCGGCTCTCTATCATTTACTTTTATCTTAATCTCAAAATCATTTTGTGCCTTAATAACGATATTTTCATCTTCAATTAGCACTTTAGAACCATCTGGAAACGCTTTAATTTGGTTAATCGATCCATAAGCGCCACTTTCAATTGATGCACTTGTGACAAGAGAATTAAGCACATTATCTTTCTCATTATCAACTTCATATCGCTCGTTTTCAGTAACTTTCACTTTTGAGGAACTATAGGAAACATTCACTACTTTTCCATCTGTATCTTTTTCTTTTATTTCCTCTGTTTTATATTGTGTCGTTGTATCTTCATAATGGTAATAAGTCAGTTTTCCAATCACGTAGGTTCCGCTTGCCACACCTTCTGTATAAGCCTTTACTTTAATATTTTCTGCATTTGTATAGGACTTAAATGCAAAGCTTCCGTCAAGAAGGCTCTGCGCATTAAACTGTGTCGTACTTGCAATTCGGTCAATCTCACCAACCAACTGGTCAATCTCTTTCTGAATCATCTCGCGGTCTGATTCCGCATTGGTTCCGTTTGCGGATTGTATTGCAAGTTCATTCATTCTCTGCATAATATCATGCATTTCTGCCATAGCGCCATCTGCGGTATTAACAATAGAAAGACCATCATTTGCATTTCTGTTTGCCTGTTGTAAACTCCGAATCTGCGCATTCATTTTCCTTGCGATTGCCAGACCAGCCGCATTATCTGCAGCGCTGCTAATCTTATAGCCGCTCGACAGCTTCTGTGTGGAAGCTGCCACTCTTTTATCATTATTATTCAAAGCATTTCTTGCTATAATTGATGAAACGTTGTAATTAATTCTCATGCATTATTTCTCCATTCCTATATGTCCTTAAGCGCCGTCAAAAATGCTTTTGCAGTCTGATACAGCTCTCCTGTGGAGGCTTTATTTGCACTCCGATCCTGTCCAAATTTACTCAGATCAACAGACTTTGCATGTACTACACTAATCTGTATCTGCCGTGTCCCATCGCCGCCAAGCTCCTGTTTTACTGCCTGTTCTAACTGTTTTAAAGTCGTTTTTTCCGACTGATTTTCATATACAATCATTCCTGAAATACGCTCTTGTGTAACATCAAACTCCGCTGCTACTTTGCCAAGACGTTCTGTGTCCAGCGTCACTGCCACTTTGCCAGTCTGTGATGCATTGTGATAAATCTTTAGATTGACAGAAGTTATCTCACCTTTAATATTCATAGGAATCTCGTAGTTTTCTTCTCTCGCCATATTTCCCGCCAGAGCAAGCCCTTTGTACAAAGCCTTTGCCGCCTTGAGGTCAATCTGAGCATTTCCACTATCATAAATCATATGTTCTACTGCTTTGTTCGCCTCACGGATAATTTCCTGATAAGATACTGACGCCTGTCCTGCCTCTGTCATATGCTCCACAAAATTGTCTGCCTGTCTTAGCACATCGCCTTCTATCTGCTCTGCATCTGTATTTGCCGTGTCATTGGTTTCTTCTGAGTCCAATGTAGTTTCAGGATTCTTACTTATCACTTGCCGAAACAGCGAACCGCGCTCAAAGAGGAGCATTGACGCTGCCTGAATATTATCGATACTAATAGGCTGATCATACGCAATTAACGCATCAATAATCTGCTCATCAATCTGTTCCACTGTTTGCATATCTTTCCGAAATTCTTTGTGATTGTCTTCTCGTTCCTTTGCCGCCTGCACACTATTTTCTGACACGCGTGTCATTTTTACAGTATCTGCAAACTGCTCAATTGTTGTATCGCCTGTGATTTCTTGAGACTTTAGTGCATTGTAATCCGTTTTGTCTGCAAGCACATCATTAATTTCTCCAGAAAGTCTTGCATAATATTTTTCCTGTGTACTCTGACCTGCATTCTGCCCGTTAGCTCCATTGTCCGTAGTATTTTGATAACCTGCATTTATTTGCGCGTCAATGGCCTTGCCCTTTGTAATTAGATTCTCTAGCCCGCCAAAACCATCATCCACGCGGACATCCATATTTTTTCCAGATGCAGTTCGTACTGCCGAAAGCATATTTTTAAAATTCATTTGCGCGCCTGACGCGACAAGACTTCCAATCACAGCACCGTCCGATTTTTCAATCTGGCGAAACATACGATAAATTCCAATATATGCCTCGCGCTCCTCCTTACTAATGCTACCTGCCCTATCAAGACGCTGCAAAAATTTAGAATATTTTTCTGTATCTGCCACTGGATCGGAAGCTCTGTTATCCAGATACGCTTCTAGTTCCTCCATTGTCATTTCCAATGGATTTCTCTGTTCTCGTATCATCTGAAGCGTTGCTGCTGGAGTCATTCTGCTAATCACGCCAGTCACCTGACTGTCTGCCTCCTTGACAGCGTTCACATTGTCATTGTTAATGGCCATTCGATTATAGCCAAGAATCCGAACCGCGCGCCGATTCTCCTCATTTGTTTCCAATCCCAAATCAGAGAGAATATCATCTATATTTCTAAACGCCTTGCTAATTTTATCGCCCAAATCCTTTCGCGGTTCTGTCATCAGCGTTTCATACGCAACGGAAGCTTTTCCCTGCTGACTTGGATTCTGTTGATTCTGTCCACCAAGTTGATTTTGAAGTTCTTTCCCTGCCTGATGAATATGCAACAGTGTGCTTCCAGATATCTTTGACAGTAATTTTCCAAGAACCGCCGCTGGCATATCTGCCAGCTCTTTTGTTGTCTCTAATGTCTCTTCAAATAATAGTGCACGCTGCGTATTTTCCTCTGTGTTCTCCCCCTGAAAGAGAACTGCCTTCATACGATCTTCCGCTGCCTTTAGCGCCTCTACCAACTTTGACAATTCCGTTGTGTCAACAAAAATTCCAGCCTTTAAGAGATGTCTGTTTGCCTCCTCCGTCATAATAAGGCGGATTTCTTCAAGCTGTCTTCTTGCCTGCATTTCTTTTAATTCTGTTTCAGAAGGAAGATTTGTAGCGTCTGTAATATCCTCCTCTGTTTCTGTTTCAGAATCAACTTGACTGTCAATCTGTTTCTGTGCTTCTGTCAGATTCTTAAGATTCATTTCCTTTCCAGACACAGCCGTTTTATGCACAGCCGCATCTGTAATCTGATCTGTCTGTTCCTTTATCTCATGCGCGCGGACTGCAATTGACTCCTCACCCGTCATATCTGCCTCTTCCGGCGCCTTTCCATTCTCCATAGCGGTGACACACAAATCTGCAATATCATTTTGTTCCATTGGAAGTGAAAGATTTTTTAATGCTGTCAACTTTTCAAGGTTTGGCGCAGTCAATTCAATCCCAGATGCTACCAGCCACTTTGCATTTTCTATTGCCTGTGCCTTTGTGTCTGCATCGGTATCCAGGCCTGCTTCCTGCACCACTGTTTCTATACTTCCCTTTAAGTTCTCCCAGTTGATGCTGTCTGCTTTCTTTGCATAATATTTTCCATAGTTTCCTGGCCCCTCACTGTAATAGCCCTGAGACTGCTGGATATTTCCTGCGCTGGAATACTGCGCTTTATACAAATTCTCTATTGTGGGCGCCTTCCCATTCACAATTAAGTATTTCATTGCATCCTCTGTCAGCCCATCAATGCTGTCCGCCTTCAAAACTGCTCCGACAAGCTCTGCAATATTCTCATTGGTGACAGGCATATCACTTTTCTGTAACGCATCAGAAAGTTTTCCCACTAATTTATTAATCAGAGCACCAGCGTCTGCTCTGCTTCCCACAATCTGTTCGACTGTTTCTAAATCCAAATCATCATTGTATCCTGCTACTTCCACTCCTGCCTGTGCCAGTGTTACTTTAATCTTATCTACAAGGGTGACATATGTCTCTACATCAACGCTTCCTGGCGTAAAGCCTTCCTCCTGCATCTTCTGCAAATCTTCCCCGGAAACACAACTGGACATCACTATCATAAAGTCTTTTTTGGATTGCGTATCTGCATTGGCTGCCTGCTGCATAATATCATCTGTAGTCATTCCATGACTTCCATATGCTTCGTTATCCATAACTTTATCAGCGATGTCCAGAGTATATCCGCTTCTGGATACTTTTCCTGTACCCGTCGCGGCTGGTTTATATGTAGTTGTAGTTGATTCAGTATTCACTGATACAGAAGGAGTATAATTTGTGTCAACGGTAAAATTCATACACATTCCCTACTCTTTCTGTCAGTCCTATTGATTATGTGCCAGATTGGCACAGTCTTTTTCTTATACTATATCTTATCAGAAGTTGCCCTTTACTTCTGATAAAAGGCGCTGTCCTTTGCGCCGTAAATCGACTATAAGAAGTTGTTCTTGCTTCTTATAGTATATGTCGGAATATTCTACAAAAAACTTAAGAGCATCCCGCGCAAGATTTTTATGAGATTCCTTTAAATTCCCACTTTCCTTTATGGTAACGTATCATAGTGACAATGCCCGTCAACGCCCAAGTCAGTCCCGTTGTAAGAAAGATTCCCCAGACACCAATAAATGGAATTTTTGTGAGTGGAACCGCAAAACCGACACGCCCAACCACTTCCATCAGCCCATTCACCATAGCAAATGCTGCATCGCCAGCACCGTTTAACACGCTTCTTGCCACATAAATCATGCCTAGGAAAAAATAAAACCAACTTGTAATAGAAAGTCCTTTTGCACCGATAGCAATTACTTCTGGATCTGTCACAAACACCCCTACAATCTGTCCTCCTAGAAACTGACATGGGATAAGCATCACAATACTAAATATAATCACACTGCGCACAGCAGCGCGATAGCCCTGTTTTACGCGGTCAATTTTTCCAGCACCAATATTCTGTCCTGTATAGGTCGTAATGGCTGCTCCAAGCGAGCTGTATGGCTGCTGCACAAGCTGTTCAATCCGCCCAAGCGCTGTGTTGGCGGCCACCACGTTCTCACCAAAACCATTGACCACTTTCTGCAAAAAGATACAGGAAAATGCAATAAGCGCATTCTGTAATGCAATGGGAAGCCCTAATGTAAAACAACGTGAAATAATATCTTTTCGCACAGGACGATTTTCTTTTTTAATATGAAAATATGGAATCTTATACAGTGCATATGCAAATGCACCGACTGCGGCAGTAAGCTGTGCAATGACTGTGGCAAGTGCCACGCCAAACACAGACCAATGAAATACAACAACAAATAAAAGGTCCAACCCTACATTAATAAAACATGCAATGACCATAAAATACAATGGCGTTTTGGAATCACCCAGCGCGCGCAGCACAGAAGCCACGCCATTGTATGCCGCAATAGCAAGTATTCCTGCACAGGATACACGCATATAAATCACCGCATCTTCAAGAATAATCTCTGGAGTATCAAGTAAAATTAGTACCCATCGCGCCGTAACGATGCCGATCAATCCCATTAGCACAGAAACTGTCACTAAAAGATATAGACCATTGATAATACTTTTCTCCACCATGTCCATTCGGTCCGCACCAAAGTACTGTGATACAACAACCCCCACTCCCGCTGCAATACCAAAACTCATTGCAAAAAACAGAAAGTTTAAAGACCCCGTTGCACCTACAGCCGCCAGCGCATTGGAACCTACAAACCGCCCCACCACAATAGAGTCCACCATATTATAAAACTGTTGAAACAAATTTCCAATCAACATTGGAATTGTAAATTTTAGAAGAAGCCTGGATGGACTTCCTTCTGTCATACTAAAAACTGCTTTCTTTTCCATAATATTACCCCTCTGATTTTATATCTGCTGTTATCTCGAAATGCTATCATATCACGATTGCAGAATAAATCAATGGGGTATCTTAAATTAAGTTACTTTTTACAAATTTAGTGTTGAATTGTACAAAAAGAATTGTAATTTCTAACAAGAAACATCAACGGATACATTCTGCTTTCCTTTGCGCGTCTCGCCAGATAGCTCCACAAATTGAAATCTGCCAAAACCGCGCACAGACACTTTGTCACCTGGTTTTAGCTGTCCGCCATTATTTTCATTTAATCGACCATTTACAAAAATCTTCTTTGCGCGAAACAACTCCACACTCTCACTTCTTGACAAGTTGTAAACTTTTGCAATAATACTGTCTGCACGCACTGTATTCACCTGTACCATTTTGCGCTCTATCTTTGTAATTGTACTCTCCGGTATATTTATCGCGCGCAGACATTTGACATTGGTATGCCGAACTTTATCCAAATTTTCTATAATATAAGGTGCCATCTTATCCGTGCAAAACAAAAAAGCATGTTTTCCCTCAATAATAATGTCCCCAAGTGTGCTGCGCTCAATTCCTAGATTCATCAGTGCACCTAGATAATCCCTGTGCCCAAGTTCCTCACCAAACTTTTCAACGAACGGCACAATCTCGATACACTGAATTGGAAATGCCTCCTCATACCCACAAAGCTCCTCACTTCCAAAGCGCAGCATAACGCGCTCACAGTCCGCTGTGCCGCCAAATACTGTGATTGGCACATAAGATAATTCCCGCTCCATGCGATAATACAAATCAAGTTCTGCCGCTGTCAAAAAGCCTGTGAAAAAATACTGACCATTTTGATAGGCTCTGTCCGCAAGCTCCTTTAAACGCTTGCGAAAAAGTACTTCCTCAGAGTCCACATAAATCCCCCCTTACTGCTCACTCTTTCCTATAACCTCTTTAGTCCCTGAACCTCTTTAGTCCTTTTGCCAATTCATATCTGTCTTTTATCTGGTCAATTTCAGACAGCAATACTGTTTTTAGTTCGTTGACCATCTCACCACTCTCAGAAGCCTTAAAACTTTTCACCAGCACACCAAAATCTGTCTGTTCCTGCCCGTCGCCCAAATCATCTGGAGTCAGTACAATCACCTTTGTGACAGGACGCATATTGAGCAACTCTCCTATTCCGCCAAGTAAGATATGCGAACGGGCATTATTGTAGTAGGCTTCTAACTGCCCTCTGCTCGAACGCGGAGAATTTTCTGTCCAAAAAGAATTGAGTTTTCTATATTTGCACTCAATAATAATCGTTCCCAAATACCACTGTTCCTGTATGTCATAAACATGAACCAACAAATCCGGTCTGTTATGATTTCGATAATCGCTGTGATGTCTTGCCATATACAGTGGTTGTTCCAGAGAAGTCTCTTCCTGCTTTAGCGGAAGACAGATATCATAGATTACTTCCAGCCGCAGATCATTCTTTTCAAATCGTATGGTTTTTCCCACATCAAGAAGCGGAAACAGCGTTCTATCGGTGTCAGCACTGCCTTCTCCATCTGGCACAAAAACATACTCTGACATTAAAATTCGGCAAATTTTAAGATAGCACCACATCTCATACATATAACTACTGGATTTCCATGTATAAGAAAACGCTGTATTTATCCCTAAATCAATCTCCTCCCGTTTTAAATCGAGATGCATCTGATATAAAAGGCTATATCTAGAGTCTAAAATTAACGCGTGTGGAATATACGGGTCCCGCAAATCTTGTATCGACGCATACCATTTCTGCGACTTCAATATCGCTGTCATTTTTCGCAACCGAACTGCTCTGTCCTTAAATTCCTCCAGATTGTTTTTCCACGATATTCGACTCTGCAAAGCGCCTCCATCCATCTCGTCAATCAGATCGATAAACTGCTCCAATTTTTTCTCATAGTCCAAAATAATTCTCTTTAAAATGCGATTTTCCTGAATATCATAATTCACTGTCTTTACTGGAATTTTGTAGGTTGGCTCAGAACCTGAGCGCACGGCAAACCGTCTGACCGTCTCCGCATCAAAACTGTAGTTCTCCCCTTCATTTTGCGACACATTCTCATAAACTGTAATAATCTCGCTTCTTGGATTGTTGGAAATATCTGTCAGAGCCATCATAACCTTGTTGGAATACTTTCGCATCACCAAAAAATTATAAATTACTTTTGGCGGAATGTTTTCATGATTGTTTCCCATACCAATACTGCGGCGAACAATATCCTGCAACAAGTTGCGAATCTCACACTCAAGATCGTCGCGCATCATTTGCCACTCTTCAATTGCAATCGGTTTTGGAAGAATCTGCAACGTCCCGTAATACCATTCTTTCTGACACAGAACAGCAATCCGAAAAGTATCCACGCGCAGGGCATCATATCCTTTGCCGCTTCTATACAGTGCAAAGCAATCGGACGATACAGCTCTGTAGATTCTGCCATGACGATCTTGCTTGATATACATATCATCTGCTGGTATCATACTTAACGCTTCCAAATAGAGTCGCGCCTCTGGGTCGTCTGCATTAAAATACAAATCCATCTCTTCGTTCTCTTCCACGGACAGTGTAATGATACTGTCCTTCCAAATGTCCTGTTCCTCCTTGCAGAATATCCTTGCTTTCTGGATCGTCTCTACTGGATATTTCTGTATCAGTTTGAGCGTAAACGGCAGGTCAGATACAATATCCATATGCTTTCAGCTCCTTCTGTTTCTGTGTAATCATTTCCCTACACTTATCAAAGTCGGACAGGTCCTGATACTGGTCAAAAATCCGCTCAAAATTATTGGTACTATTCTTGTCCAAAATTGCTCCCAATTGGCTTTCTGGTCCCCGCACCTTGGTCAGCACACGCTGAACTACCTGATAATCAAGCGCGCTCCTCCGATCAAAATCGTCAATGACCTCCTGTGGAAGATTGTTGAGATAGTTCTCTATCGCTTTCACTATACGCGGCCCAATTCCATACTTTGTGCTTGCACACTGCATCAACTGATGAATATCCCACAACAGTTCATGCAGACGGTTCGCATGGCTTGCTGGTCCCTTTACCAAAAGCCTTGCATAATCGTCGGAGGACCATATTGCTGGGCGTTTTGTCGCATACGGCTTTTCTTTCCATTCGGTGGCATAGTTCAGCACATTCAACTGAATTACATTGGCGCGGTCCAACACCTTATCAGAAAAATGGTAAGTTGACTCATCTACATTGACTGTTCCCACAAAGCGAATATTGTCCCCAATCTTAATTTTGTAGGGATAATCTTTGGAATTATACAATCTGCCAATATATTGCTCGTCATAGAGTTGCAACTCTCGCTTCTGACGTTCAAGAATCGATAAAAACTGACTGAAATAGTGTTCCACCCGCGCCAGATTCATCTCGTCAAAACAAACCAGATACATCTTGTCCGAATTGTTCTGTGCACTGACAAGCAAATCAACAAATCCCGTGTCAGACGGTCGGTACACCATATGCACTAAGTCAACATATCCGAGTAAATCTGCATCATCATTCCATGACGGCCGCACCGGAATCACTAATAGTCGTTCTTCAATGCCCAGCGCTTTTGCATAGACCTCTACCAACTGAGACTTTCCAGTACCACTCAGACCAGACAAAATAACTAGACTGCTGCATTTGATTGCGGTGTGCACATTGACAAAATCCCGCATACTATAGTACAAACCATCCCGCTGGCTGTGATAATCCATTGATTGGATTATCATCTCATCTGTCTTTTCTGTAATGTCAATCTCAATTAGTTTCTCATTGCTAAATTCATTTACCTCTCGTATATCTGTCGGCACAGGAATTTCAATCTTCTCCTCAACACTCTTTCCCGCCTTTTTCCGCGCGACAGAATCTTTTAAAATCACATCCTCTATATCTTTGTAAATCGCTTCTGGCACAAAGATAATTGTCGGATTTGCATTCATGTCATATACAACAAACTTAATGTAATCACTGATATTGACCTTAAAAATATCGCTTCCTTCCAATATAATCCCACCTAGCGAATCATAGGTGATATCTGTAATTCCACCAATAGCATAGAGCTTTCCCTCCGCGTCCTTCCAGACTACAAAAGAAGGTTTGAACGAATCGAGGTCATATCCATACAAACTGCCTACAGAACGCTTCTCATATATGTAATTTTGAAATTCCCCAAGACTTGCATAGTCCCGCCATAAATTAAAGCGCTGTCTGCTGCACCAGTCCATAATAATCCTGTCATCCTCCGCCGCAAAAACAGGAACTGCATAAAAACGCATATTTGTATCAAATGCATTGGGCTTTGCCACCAGATTTGCTTTTCTCACCTTTGCAAAGTCTCCACCTGTCTTGTAAGAAAAAATAAGCAATTGTTTGCTAATCCATTCCCGAAAGTTTTCAGAGCGATCTGGATCATCGAGGTACGTGTCATCTTCAAACTCAATTTCATCTTCAAATGAGCTAAGATATCCAGTAAAATATTCAGGCTCTCCCCGTGGAATACTCAATGATTTTAACGTATATTGAATTGCTGAACTTCTGTTGATAAAAACACTATTATTATTCAGTTCTTCATCACTAACCAATATTCCTATGATCTGTCTGTCCCCCGTCTGCATCATCCTTTTTTCCTCCCTGACTTACTGTGTTAATCAAATCTTCCATTGTCAAAAACTGTCTCAGCCTCTTTCCAATACATTCACTCATCTCCGATACCAAATGATATGGAAACTGTTTCTGGATAAGCCACACTTCCAAATAACCTCCATTGACTGCATCCTCCTTTGTCATCTCATCCCATTCATGAACCATCTTAATATCATACCCTGGGATATCAATCTTATTTTTTGTCTTTGCAATGCATAATAATTTTGGTGCATGTTTTTTATAAAGTTCCAATTCCTTTATTTGTTCCATAAGGGTTTCAATCTGTTCCTCAAACGCCACAATCTGTCGTTCTGTCATCTCTCGCCGTTTGATTTCCTCCTGTTTTTCCGCCTGAATTTGCTCCATCTGATGTTCTAGTTCTCCAATTTGTCGAAAGAGGCGGTCCTTTGCCTTTTCCTGCCGCAGTATATTTTTTTGCAGATTATCAATCTCTATCTTATTCTCCTGGATTGTATTTTTATACTTTTTATTTTTTTCCTTTGCAGTTGTTAACTCTTGCTCAAATCGCTGTATTTCTTTTTTTAGCGCTTCCGTTTCACTGTTTTCGTTCTGTTTTTGATTCTGTTCTTGCTCTTGCGGCTCCATTTCTGGTTCGCTCTTTTCTGCTGTGCTGTCCGGCTCCTTTTTGTCATGTGTCAATTTCTTTAAATATTCCTCAACTCCGGCATGTGTATGCTCTCCTTTCATCCATTCACCTGCAAGGTGATATATAATATTTTTGTCATTCATTTTTCGTTGCTCCGCCATAGCGCCTAGAACAAGCTGATAAGGGTACTTTCCGCCGCGCCGCGCCCGCTTTGCCATACATGCACAGACTGCCCGCGGCGGTGCCTTACTCACATTTTTTGAAAAACCATCCACAACAAAACCCTTCTCAGCCGCTTTTTTGACGACAAGTCGCTGATCTTCTTCCGCAAGCTGCTGATACAGTGCCCGCGTCAGTTCTAATTCATTCATTTTGCATATCCCCTCTCCTTTTCTTTTGGTAATGAACTGTAGCAATAAAAACTCCATGTTACTCTTTCAGTTTACCATGCAAACATTAGTTCTGCAACCTCTTTTTTTAAAATTATGAAAAATTTTATTTACAATTTCTATAAAATGGTGTATAGTTCGATTGTTATATAGGAAACGACAAAAAATATTTTCTGTTTCCTATAATCGATATTCTATTTTATTGAAATATCTTGCAGAGTAGAATCGCGTGCGTTAGGAATGTTATAATTCTTTACCATTCCTTACAGTGCCTTGTGAACAGGGAGTTGTCACAGGGACGAAAGAAACAAAAATGTTATGATAGTTTGTTTTGCGATACGAGATTCGCATCCCGCTGCTACATATTTGGCTGAGGAATCGTTTCTATCATTTTATTTGATGCAACTCCATCTGATGCATCATTCCTAAGTCTCATTTGTGTAGTTTTCGGAGGCTGCATAAAGGAGGCTTATTTTATGCAAAAAATCAAAAAACGGTACACAGAATGTTCTTCTGACGCGTTCCAACAGTTAAAAATCACACACAACCTAGTGCTGTGTGGATTGATGGCGGCGTTGGCAGTCGTACTCAATTACACCACATCCATCTTTATCACGCCAAACATACGCATTGGTTTCTCAGGTCTGCCAAATCGCGTGGTCGAATATTTGTTTGGTCCTTGCATTGGTGCAGTCTTTGGCGGTATGCTTGACATTCTAAAATATTTGTTAAAACCGGACGGCGGTGCTTTTTTCTTTGGTTATACCTTTAATGTTATGGTTGCCGGCGTTATTTACGGCACAATTTTATATCGACGACCTGTCAGACTCTGGCGCATTTTTATCGCAGAGTTTCTGACAAAGGCAATTGTCAATTGCGGACTAAATACACTGTGGCTTGCCGTTATGAATGGAAACGCATTTCTGGCAATTTTGCCTGCGCGCGTAATAAAAAATATTATTATGCTACCAATTGACACCGCCATTTTATTCTTCACACTCACGTTCGTGTCAAAGCTGTTAAACATGCCAGAGTTTCGCAAATTTCGAGGTGGGAAATTTTAGCCCTTTTTCTGTGCACAAAAATGTGTTAAACTATAGGAAACGACAAAAGTATTTGCATTTCCTATAACTATATAGTACATAAAAATGCAAAAGACCTATATCATCAAAGGGGTACATACTTATGAACCATATTGAAAACCGCATGTTTGAGGAAATGAAACACTTGATTGACCACTCTGCCCTTATCTGGCTGATACTTATGGCAAGCGTGTCACTTTTGACAGGATTACTCTGTCTGCTTGGTGTTTTGCCACACACGGCACTGTGGTCTTTGCTCTGGCTTCTCCCGACGGCTATTGTTCTGTGTGTTGTTGTCCACTTTTATCACAAAAAAGTAAAAATTCTTGTGCAAAAGCAGCAAATTTCCATAATGGCATACCACGCGAAACAAATTATGGAACAACTTCAACAGCAAATTCCTGACACGCTCATCACAGACAGCAAAATAAAAATGCGTTACCTTGCTCGCCACGGTGTTGATATTGATGCCGCCTTGGCCAGACTTGGACAAAATGTAGAAAAATATAATGAACTGGCGATATCATTCCTGCAAAACAGTGATAAATATGAAGATACCCTATATGATTTAATGCAGCCTGACACATTAATGCGATATGGTGCAAATGCGCATATGCTGCGCGTTAAAGTAAATGAACTTGGACTGGTCAACCTTACTGACACTGTATTTTTTCATGAGATAGAGGCCTATGCAGGCTGTATTGACGTGGTGCGCGACAATTGGAAAAAACTTTCTCTTGAACTTGACGAAGCATACAATATCTTAAATGAATATGTGAAATCTGTCGGTTTGACAGACAACAATCATATCTCCTTTAAAAAGTGGGGAGAGCAACTCCAAGAAGCTTTTCAGGCACTTGAAACTTATGACACACAAAAGGCAAAGACAATCTTAAACGAATTAATTCAATCTCCCATTGACTCCGATATCACAAATGCCTTAAGAGGAATTATTTCAAATATTGATGAGATGTTGGCACTCTAAAAAAGATGAGTGCCAACGCACTCATCTTTTTTCATAAATCTAGCCCTCTAGCAATGTTATTTACATTTCCAAAATACATTTGTTCACATACTTAAGTGAATAGATGCTTTTTTGAAATGCTAATTCGCCAAAGTGAATTTGATGTCTATTTATTATTTCAATTCTTTAACATACAAGCGGTCTGTTCCATTCCCATAATTCGTAATATCCTGAAGATAATGATATCCAAACTTTTCATATAAGCCAATATGCTCCGTCGGAATATAAGTTCTTACAAATCCACATTTTTTTGCATATTCATTTGCAAAGTCAATTAACTTTTCACTAATTCTATTTCCTCGATAATCTTCCGCAACAAATATACTTGATACCCAAGGATATATTTCTGGCAGAAGATAATAGTCGGTCTTCATAATAGAAGCCATTCCCACAATTTGACTATCAATGACTGCTACAAATGGTGTTTCCCAATCTGTAAACACCCACGCCCGTAGTATCTCCAACATATGCTCTTTTACATCTTCCCAAGAAAAATTTTCAACAAAATGGATTAATTTATTAGCCAATTTTGTATCCTTGTCTACTTTTTTTATTTCTATACTGAAATTATTTTTTAATCCAAAGTGTCGCTCTACTTTTTCTACAGTTTCATCAACTGTACTTTTGGATGTTCTTTCAATCCAATAATAACCACTATCTTTGATAGCATTATAATACTTCTCATTAAGACTTTTGAGTGTTTCATTACATACTGCCTTTGCTTTCTCAGTATCAGATGTACTATTTATAAAATCACTAAATCCTTGATGGTCGGGACGATTACAATAATCATCAACTATGTTTGAAGGCTCTTTTAGTAAAAATACGATTCGAGATGGTTCCGTAAATTTTTTGACTTCTTCTATAGTCAAATGACAATCACACAATACAATTTGATTTTGCGAAAGTCGTATCAAATCCAATAGCACAAAATCTAATTGTTCTCTTGTGTTATTAATCAACCAATTTCTATATTCCTCTACAGTACGCCCAAAAAACTCATCTGCATTTTTAAAAACCTTGTTCATTGCAGGTTGAAAAGCAATATTTGAAATTTTTTGATGATTTGTGAACTGCTCATCAACATCATATACAAATAAATTGTGTCGTTTAGCCAACTCCCGTGAAATAGTTGTCTTCCCTCCACAAGGTGTTCCAGTTACAAAATAAACATTTTTTAAATATTCTTTCATTACATTATCTTGAAATATCATTACAAAATCTCCCTTATTAAATAGTCTTTCATGTTCTGCCTATACATAAAACTATTTAACCCAGTTCTATGTACTTAGATATTTCTTAATCTTAATATCATATTTTTCACCTCCACAAATCACGATTGTGAATTGATGATTTTTAAGAGAACTATTAACTGTTATATTTTATTATTAAAATTCCCGCTAGCCCTTGAAAACACTAAGTTTATCTCAGGTGAGCTTTCCCTTATTGTTTGCCTTGTACTATATCTTTCCACAGGGCATTACAAACCCTAATAAGGGAGAATACATATCAATTCACTGTATGAGGCTTTGCACAATGCCAGCCTTAAAGGAAGTTCCAGACAACCATCTTCCCTCAGACGTACAAAGGAGATTTCCGTATAATCCTCTAGCGCATCTTCTGTTATTGCCAAGTTGTAATACTCATAATATACCCTTTACGTCTCTGATGATGAATTTGCAAACCATATGAAACGCAGGGCGCTTGTTCCCGCAGTTGGCAGATTCTCATTTCTATGGATAATATGTCTAGTTCTTTTTCCGTTAATTTCCTGTATTGTATAGCCATATCCATTACCTCATGTTCAATATTTTTTTCTCTTGTAACTTGCCCATAAGGGCAGAAACACTTGATTCTTTTATTCCTCTAAAATTCTAGCCCAATCTTCCTGCCAATTGTCCATACTAAGTAGGTTATATCTTGTTCCCTTTACAGATATGTACTGGCTTGTAATAATATGCGGTGCTCTTTTCACCATCTCATTCAGCACTTCAGAACATGTATTCTTGCAATCGCGCTGCATCGTTAACATGCCATTTTCAAATCCCAAGTACTGCTTTCCAGTATAAGAATTTTTCTCACCTGGCTTTTTCGTATCCTGTCGTGTAATAATAAACAGACTTTGCCGATATCCATTAATTCCAGGAACTTCATTGGAATAGAAAGCGGCGACAATATCATCGAGCTTTCGCAGATAACAGCCCTTCACCGCCCACACAGACAGAAAATAATGCTCTGTGACAATAAATACGACACCCTTTCTTCCATCATCTGTTTTGCTTCCTATCTTTACCGCATCTGGGCGCATTAACTCCTGATCTGCCTGCTCAATTTCCTGCGCGCTGTATCCTGTATCCTTCTGAAAAAAATCAATGTATGTGTCAATTCTTTTTTTGTGCTTTGCATTGCCAACCAAGCATAAAATTAAACCTGGTCCTCCCAATATTAGGAAAACTATAAGACCGATAAAAATATCAATCAAAGCGGAAGGAATTGCAAGACCTATGCCAAAAAGTAACAACACAATTCCCCCTGCAAACGCACCGAGTGCAAAGCCGCCTTGTGTTCTGTAAGCTTTCAGAAGACTGCCATATTTTACGGCCTTTTTTTGCAATCCTTTATCCAATTCCATTCTCATAATAACACTCCTTCTAAGAAATTATTGAAAATTATTTCTTAACAGTTCCTAATCACTGATAATATTAACTTGTGTCTCATCCAGAACACGCAGATTACTGATAGGATTTCCCTTGCAGTTTACCTGCCGCAGAGAGGGCAATGATGACAAAACATGCATATCTGACACATAATTATCTGAGAAATCAATCTCTTCCAAATTCATAAGATTTGCAGCAAAATCAAGGTCCTTTATTTTATTGTCTGCAATATTCAGTTTTTTCAAATTTGGAAAGTGTGTTATAAAATCCGTATGATCTGCCAGATACACATCGTCCCAAGACACATCCACAATCCCATTGCCTCCCGATACACGCACATTTTTGTAAAGCTGCACACCGGCTATTTCAAGCGACTGCAAAGAAGGATTCTCAGAAATTTTATTAAAATCAATCTCACACTCCATACCGCTAATGTCAAGATTTTTTAACTGTGGCAATGCAAAGATTCCTGAAATATCTTTGTAAGTCACCATTCCCCCGAGGTCAACCTCCTCCAATGCAGTAAGACTGTTTATAAAATCTATTGGCATATCTCCAGAATGAGAAGTACAGGTCAATTTTCGCAATTGGGTTAACCCTGACAAATCCAAACCAGAAGATAAGGTACAATTGTGCAATGCCAATGTCTGAAGATTTGTCAGCTTCGTAAGAAAATCACAGGAATCAAATCTCCTTAATGTCAGATGCTGCAATTTTGTAAGCTCTCCAAGTGCTGGTTCTGGACAATTATACGGCGGGTCCAACGAAAGTTCTTTCAACGCTAAAAGTTTAGTGACGCTGCTCATATCTGTCAATTCATCACAATCCTCAATTGTCAGTTTCTCAAGTCCCTCTAGCGCCTCAAGTCCACTCAGATCAAGAAATGCGCCTTCCAAAAGCCCAAGACTTTTTAACTGTGGCATTCTCTTTAAAAAGTCCAGTGATTTTAAGCTTTCTGAATCAATCACCAGCTCCTCAAGCGTTCCGACAGATGCAAGCACTGCAAAATCCGTAACAGTGTCCGCGTTATTGAGTGTGAGCGATTTTAAATGTTGCAATACAATTACCGCATCAATATCATTTAACGCACCTGCATTTAAAACAAGTTGTTCTACATTGGGAAACAGTTCCAATCCCTGTAAATTTTCAATGCGGCTATTAATCGTAAGTTGTTTAATTTTATCAACGCTCTCCAATTCCTGCGCTGCTTCCTCCAATGATTGTATCGGTGCAGAGAAACTTTCAAGCGATACGCCTTGCAAATTACACTGGGAAAGGGATTCCTTAGTATCCAATCTTTTTAATCCCTGAAATTGATATAACCCCGCATAGCCACTTTGACTATGGTCAGGAAATGCTAGCCAGTTAAGTGTCGCGTCTGGATTTTCTATCGGATTTTCAAAACTGTAACCAATATAACGGTAATCGATATCACTGCGGTCTGCAATCCATTGAATCTGAGATAACTCTTCCTCTGTCACACTCTCTGCATCTTTGCCAAATACAATTGCTACCATCTGGCCTAACATACCAGAAAACCGTTCTTCCTCCGTTGCCTCCTCAAGAAAGGGATAAAGAGGCTGTTGCACTGGTATCGGTTCCGGTACTATGTTTTTATAATTCTTAGTTTCTTTATATCTGCCAAAAGCAATTGTTCCCCCTATTCCAATCAAAAACAGCACAATGCAAAACCATATTGCATTTGAATTATAAGGTTGGACGTTACGCTGGGGCGCCACAGGTTCCCAGTCTGGTATTCTGCGCGGAGTTGACTGCTGTTGCGGGATATCCAAAACATACTCATTGCCACAGTATTCACACTGAATAGACTTTGCATTTCCTTCTGGCAGTTTCAAAATACCACCACAGCTTGGACATCGCATCTCTGTAATTTTAACATGCTCTTCCAATAATATTGCACCTCCCAACCTACTCCCCATCAAACAATGCTTTTTCTAATTCCATAATATCATCTACATTTGGCGTGTATACATTGTCCTCAAGTTCTATTCTAACATTTATTGAAGCTGGCTCCTCATAAGTCACCTCAGACAATACAGCCTCCATACTCTCTTTAAATTCCAAAATTACGCGCTTGGCAATCTCCTCCTCCGACGGAACGCTGTCACTGTCTTTCCACGTATCTCCTAATGCTGCAACTTTCTCTTGATACAATGTCAATGCCGGCTCAAAAATACGCATTTTTTCATAAGTCACCGACACAATATAAGAACCATCACTTTGTTTCTCCGCAGTATCAACCGTATATCGCACTTTTCCTAGCATTTCCATATATATCTGACGAAATTCTTCTTTGTATTCATCCGATACACCCATTCTACTGCAAAAAACACCGACACCGGTATCAATTCCCTGTGCATAGAGTGCTTGTGCCTCCTCAGCTTTGCCAAGTTTCATATCCACAAATGCACTGGAATCATTTTTATAAGAAGCATCCAAAAGTGCTTGCAGATATGTTTTGACTGTCTTATCCGATGTGCATCCGCTCAGAGTGCCTGCCATCAGAATAGCTGCGAACACAAATAGGATTTTCTTCAAATATTTCTCCATGTTTTCTTCCTCATATCAACCATAACACAACTATTGAAGTAATGAAAACGCATATCTCGATTGGTTGAGATATGCGTTTTTGCAACTTTATTTTCTATCCCTACAGTTCTACTTTATCCAGATGCCAGATTTCATCTACATACTGTTGAATCGTTCTATCAGAAGTAAACTTGCCAACCTTTGCGGTATTGAGCATTGCACTTCTTGCCCATCCAGCCTTATCCTTGTAAGCCTTCTCCACTCGCTTCTGCGCATCCGCATACGAATGAAAATCTTTTAAGATAAAGTAACGGTCTGCCTTATCTGTATCCAATGTATTTAAAAGGGAATTGTACAGGCTTCTGAAAAGTTCTCTATCCTCTGCAAAAGTGCCATCTACAAGCTGATCTACAACCTTTCTAATCTCAGCGTCTCTGTTGTAGATATCCATTGGATTATAGCCGCCATTGTTCTCAAAATTAATAACCTCATCCGAACTCAGACCAAAGATAAATGCGTTCTCGTTGCCCACTTCCTCGACAATCTCCACATTTGCGCCGTCCATTGTGCCAAGTGTCAACGCACCATTTAACATAAATTTCATGTTACCAGTACCACTTGCTTCTTTTGATGCAGTAGAAATCTGCTCTGAAAGATCCGCAGCAGCAAAAATTAACTCTGCGTTGGAAACTCTGTAGTTCTCAATAAACACAACCTTAATCCGGTCCTTGACAATCGGATCATTGTTCACCTTGTCTGCCACTGCATTAATCAACTTAATGGTGAGCTTCGCGTTCTTGTAACCCGCCGCTGCCTTCGCGCCAAAAATAAATGTCCTTGGATAAAATTCCATATTTGGATTTGCCTTCATTTCATTATATAGATACATCACATGAAGGATATTGAGTAGCTGCCGCTTGTACTCATGCAGTCTCTTAACCTGCACATCAAAGATAGAATCTGGATCAACTGTAATCCCATTGTGCTCCTTAATATATTTCGCCAGACGTATTTTATTCTTATGTTTAATCTCCATAAACTCTTTCTGTGCCACAGGATCATCCACATATTTTATAAGCCCGCCAATCACAGGAAGGTCCACAATCCAATCCTCGCCCACCTTCTCTGTAACCCAGTCTGCAAGCAGTGGATTTCCATGCAGCAAGAAGCGTCTCTGCGTAATACCGTTTGTTTTATTATTAAATTTCTGCGGGAACATCTCATAGAAATCTTTTAATTCTTGGTTCTTTAAAATCTCTGTATGAAGCTTCGCCACACCATTCACACTGTAACCTGCAACGATAGCCATATGTGCCATCTTCACCTGTCCATCCGCAATAATTGCCATCTTCTTAATCTTATCCGCTGGTTCTGGATATCTATTGACAATTTCCATCAAGAATCTACGATTGATTTCCTCCACAATCTGATAGATTCTTGGAAGCAGTCTCTGGAACAAATCTACAGGCCACTTTTCAAGTGCTTCCGCCATAATGGTATGGTTTGTGTATGCGCAGGTCTTTGTTGTAATCTCCCATGCCTCATCCCACTCCAAACGGAAATCGTCCAACAGGATACGCATCAATTCTGCAATCGCCACTGTCGGGTGTGTATCATTCAACTGGAAGGTCACTTTCTCATAGAATTTGTGAATGTCCTCATGCTTGGACATATACTTCTCAATCGCCGTCTGCACAGAAGCCGAAATAAAGAAATACTGCTGTTTTAAGCGAAGTTCCTTGCCGGAAATATGATTGTCATTTGGATAAAGCACTTCCACAATATTTCTTGCAAGATTGGTCTGTTCCACCGCCTTCTGATAATCGCCCTTATCAAAAGAATCCAGACTAAAGCAATCCATTGGCTCTGCATCCCAAATTCTAAGGGTATTCACAATGCCATTCCCATATCCAACTACAGGAAGATCATATGGAATCGCCTTGACAGACTGATAATTTTCCTGATACCAAATCAGCCTTCCATTCTCCTCTCTGCACGCTACATTGCCACCAAATTTAATAACCTTTGTGTATTCTGGACGACGCAGCTCAAACGGGTTGCCATCTCGAAGCCAGTCATCTGGAACTTCACGCTGAAAACCGTCGCGAATCTCCTGCTTAAACATACCATAATGATAGCGGATACCACAACCATATGCAGAGTATCCAAGCGTCGCAAGTGAATCGAGAAAACATGCGGCAAGACGTCCCAAACCACCGTTTCCAAGTGCTGCATCCGGCTCTTGGTCCTCAATCACATTAATGTCGAGCCCAAGCTCCTCAAGCGCCTCAGAAAACTCCTTGTACGCCATCAAATTAATCATATTGTTTCCAAGTGCACGTCCCATTAAAAATTCCATCGACATATAATAAACTGTCTTGGGGTCCTTCTCCTCATACGCTGCCTGTGTCTTGAGCCAGTGATCTACAATGGCATCCTTCACAGCATATGCAACCGCCTGAAAAATCTGCTGATCTGTAGCCTCCTCCAAAGTTTTTCTGTACAGTGTCTTTACATTGTACAGAACGCTTCTCTTAAACATTTCTTTATCAATTATTGGCTTTTTTGGCATTTTTTTACCTCTCCTTTAACCTTGTGCCCGTTTCTTAAAAGTATATAACTCCAAGGATTTTGAACACGTAATTTTTGTTGTTCTTCAAAGAATCTGCTTTCATCCTTTCTAATTATACCACACAATATCAAATCTTTAAACAATTAATTCACGAAAAACATGTTTTTCTTATTTTCGGTATTATTTTTCACGTTCCTGTCTCTCTCGCTCTAATTGTTCCTGCTCCAATTTTTCTTTGTCCGCTTCTACTTCCTTCTCTTTCGCTACTTCCTCAACGTCTTCTGACTCGGCAGGTGCTTCATTGCGTTTGTCAATCGCCTCCTGCACTCTTTGTTCTAACTCCTTTGACGCCTTATCAAGTGTGCTCTGTGCCACCTCATTTTGCGCAGCGTCCACGCCTGTCTGCAAAATGGTCTGTTTTGCCTGCTTTACACCCTCAAGCGGATTGATTTTAATATGTTTTAAATCCAATTCCCGCGCATCTTTGGTTTCTTGAATCCCACTGCTTCGCAGATGCATTATTTCATCATAGTTTGACATTAACATTCCCTTGGCAGTCTCCATATGGCCGGACACCAGTTCTTGTCTTTCCTCCATGCTAAGTTCTTCTCTTCCTGCTGCCTCCCTTGCCAAGTCAAGCTCTGCTTGTATCTCCTGCATCATTTCATTTGCTTTAGCTATCTTATTATAACCGTCATCTCTTAGCGCATCAATGGTTCCTTTTGCCTGTAGCTCACGTTTTGTCGCCGACGCACCAAGCATTGATGCCGCTTGTGTAAACTCGTCGCCAATCCCGCCAGGTTTATGCTCTGTGTCATCTGTTGCAGATTCTTCTTCAGATCTACTGCCAGACACCTTATCCTCATCTTCTTGCTCTTCTAAACTTTTTAACAGCAGATAAAGGTCTGCATTTTTCTGATCAATCTCGCCCTGTTCTTTTGAAGCTGCCACGGCACTATCAGCAGCATCCTCCGCACGCTGTTTATTTTCCTGATCTTGGCGCGCCTTTAAATCTAACAACCGTTGTAACGCATCTTGCTTCTTTGCAATTGTCTCCTTATCTTCATTGGAGGCATAAGAATTTCTAATTGCGTCCATCAAACCCGATATTTCATCTAACATATTAGAAGATTCTTTTTTGTCTGTCTCTGCCTGTTGCTGTTCCCGCATTAACAATCTCCCTGCACTAGCCGCCATAGAGCTTCTCGGTTTTTCCTGTGCAGATTCCTTACTTAATTTCTTACCCTCACGTGATATTGTCACCTTGCATTGCGGACCAAATAAATCCGGCATCTTAAGATGATGTTGACTCTTTTCTTGCATCCAAGTCGTTGAATGATTTGTTCCTACCTGAAACATTCTGTAATTGTCTAACCCGCCAATCTGCATATGCTCACCCCTCAATTCTATTCACATATTTTCTCCAATCAATGCTCAAAAGCCTTGCCTCTTTCATGCAAAAGTCCCATTTTCAGTTCGTAATAATCTGGTGTCATATCCATATAATGTACATGTGGATTGATAAATCGCTGCTCCTCTTCCCAGATTTCTTCCTCAAGCTGCTTTTTTACATATGCTCGAATTTCTTCTAACGTTGGCAGCTCATAAACACGCTTGCCATTCTCAAATATTTTTACCTGAAGCGGTTTTGCAGTACAATTTGTAAATTTTAGATTTCTCCAAGGCATTTTGGGGTCCACAAACCGAAATGCACTGCTCATATCAATCTCTTCATCTGCTTTTGCAATCAAATCTGCCTTTGCCTTTCCACTCTGGTCGTAAATGCGATACACTTTCTTCAAACCAGGATTTGTAATCTTTTCTACTGTGCCGGAAATCTTAATCCGCGGTGTAAACACCCCATTTTCCTCAACTGCCGCTATCTTGTAAACTGCACCGAGCAGTGCCAGTGTATCATCAGAATAATCGCTGGTTGCCCCCGTAATCAACCGCTCGCCAACCCCGTAACTGTCAATGCACGCTTTCTGTATATTTAAAGAAGAAATCGTGTGCTCATCCAAACTGTTTGACACAATAATTTTACAGTCCGTCAAGCCTTCGCTATCCAGCATTTTGCGAACCTTTGATGACTGGTATGCCAAATCTCCACTGTCAATGCGAATGCCCTTCAGTCGTTTTCCCATAGGCTCTAAAATCTCATGTGCGACGCGAATTGCATTGGGAATACCAGATTGTATCGTATCATATGTGTCAACCAAAAGCACTGTATTGTCAGGATAATTCACCGCATAATTCTTAAATGCTTCAAATTCATCTTTATAGTACATAACCCAGCTATGCGCCATTGTCCCGCTGACAGGAATCCCGAACATCTGTCCAGCAAGCACGGTCGCTGTCCCTGCTGCACCGCCAATATAAGAGGCGCGCGCACCGTACACTGCGGCATCCATATTGTGTGCACGCCTTGCGCCAAAATCCGACACAGTTTTCCCCTCTGCTGCTCTCACAATTCGAGCGGTCTTTGTCGCAACTAAAGATTGATGATTAATCTGTGCCAGTATCGCTGTCTCCACAAGCTGCGCATCAATTAATGGCGCAACTACGGTGATGACTGGCTCATTTGGATACATAATCGTTCCCTCTGGAAATGCATAGATATCACCATGAAACTGAAAGGCTCTCAGATAGTCTAAAAACGCATCTGTAAATGTATGAAGTGAACGCAAATACGCCACATCTTCTTCGGAAAAGTGCAGGTTTTCCACATACTCCACAATCTGTTCAAGTCCCGCAAAAATGGTAAATCCCCCTCTATCTGGATTCTTCCTGTAAAATACATCAAACGCTACGCGCGCCTCTGTATCTCCATCATTAAAATAACCGTTTGCCATAGTCAATTCATACAAATCCATAATCATGGACAAATTCCTTTTATCTGCCTGCTTCATCATATCAGTGTATCCTTTCTATCATAAAACCACTCTTTAAAAAACCACTCTTTCACTGTATAGTATATACAGATTATACCAATTCTTTTTTGTATATTCAATCCAACTTTTTAAGATATAACAGTTCCTTTTTTAAATCTGCTCGAATACTCATATGCCAAAAATACTCTCCCAAAAACAACAGTTTATGCAGCGCATCCTCGCGCAGTAGTGCCTCTACCAATCGTGGAAAAGAATATATTTTTTTGCTTGCCTTTATATGTTCCAATTGAAGTTCATATGGGGTCATTTGCTCTGGCCTATGCACTGCATTGCCATTGTACCTGCTCCAATCTCGGTGAAGCAGTCTGTCCTTATGACTTTCATAGACAGGCGTTCCAGGCACAAAATACATACACTGAATCAGTGCCCCTTTAATATGATTCTCAATCACAAAATCTGCCAGTTTATCTCCCACGCCTACAGTATGATTATCCGCCCCCAATATAAACAGACCGCGGACACTAAGTCCATGACGCTGAATATTTTGAATGGATTCTATAATCTTCTCCCTGCTGCTTTTTTTGTGATACAACGCAAAAGACGCATCATCAATAAATTCAATCCCCATAGCTAGCTCCACAAAACCGGCCTTTTTCAGCAAAACCAGCATTTCATTGTCCAGCCCTACCTCCCAGCGTGCCTGCACTGTAAAATGATATTTTATTCCACTGTCAATTATTTTTTGTAATACTTCCATTGCCCAGCTTCGGTCTGCAAAAAAATTATCATCCGTTATCCACAATGCTTTTAAGAGCCGATGATGTCCTTCCTCTTGAAATGCAATCGTTCGGCGAATATCCTCCAACACATTCTCCGGTGTTCTCGTCCGAACCCGTCGCCCAAAATGACGCACAAGCGCACAGTAATCACAATTGTGAGGACATCCTCTCGATGCGTGTACCTGTCCCCATAAAGTATTATGTCCGGCCATTTTCTTGTAATGATACACTAAATTTTTATCTGGTATTGTATCAAAATGCTCTGGCGGTCTTCGCTCTCCAGTATGTACTAATTTTCCGTTCCTTACATAAGCCACACCTGGAAATGTTGGTGTCTCTTTTTTTCTTACAGCCTCCACCATCTCCAAAATTGACTCGTCCCCTTCGCCCAGAAGAACATAATCACAATATTTCACTGCCTCCTTGTAATTCATAGAAGCATGGAGACCACCCATCACTATAATGGCATTGCTCTTTTTCTGAAAATAACGGGCTAATTTGTATCCTCGTATAGCATTAAATGTAAATATACCTATAAAAATGATATCTGCATCCACAATATCCTCTATCACTAATCGGGAAATAGATTCGCTGTACATCATAGTGTCTGGAACTTTTTCCTTCACAATTGTCGCTAGTGTATTTAAACCAACAGAAGGTGTCCTAATATATCTGTCATACACAAAATAATTTAACAGTGTAGGTTTATATGGTCTGTTTCCTGGCTCTATAAATCGTATTTTCATCATCATTTTCCTCCTAGTATAATAATGATATAGCTACAAGAGCTATAGTTAATAAGTTACAAAACCAAGTCAAATGATAGCTGAA
>ERZ808041.532-NODE-532-length-27428-cov-13.380535_pt1 | contig 27428 bp, 18 predicted proteins | sample MGYA00380192_ERZ808041 | MGnify/ENA primary metagenome ERZ808041 (study PRJEB31490, sample SAMN06133412) | mouse gut metagenome | isolation source: Z1_1 | host: mice | place: China: Chengdu | collected 2015-05 ...
CAAGCAAAAATCCATCGCCAAAGGCGATTTTGCATGGATTTTTGTCCGTAACAGTGAAGGTATCTGAACTGTTACTTGATAGGAAATCTTTTAGAGATAACAGAAAGTGAGATAAAATTGAATGAACACATTTATCATATTTGAGAACAATCAATCGACACCGTTTTATATTGAAAAGGAAGCATACGAGGGCGTAAAACGAATTGGCGCGCGCGTGGCGTGCGATATTGGGCTGGTGACAGATATGGAGCCTAAGATTTTGACAGCGCCGGAGCAGTGCAAAAGTGATAGGATTGTCATATTTGCGACACTTGGCAAGAGTTCGTTTTTGGACGCGTTAGAGATTTCAGGAAAATGGAGCAGTGCACAGATACAAGGGAAGCGGGAGGTTTACCAGATACAGGTTGTACATATGCCTTTTGGAGATACCGCGCCTGTGAAAGAAGCGTTGGTTATTGTGGGAAGTGACAAGCGTGGGACGATCTATGGCATGTTCCACTTGTCGGAATTGTGCGGTGTATCGCCGTTAATTTATTGGGGGGACGTTGTTCCACAGAAAAAGGATACGGTGATTTTGCCGATTGGGGGTGGATTAATTTCCAAAGAGCCATCTGTAAAATATCGCGGTTTTTTTATCAATGACGAGTGGCCAGCTTTTGGAAACTGGTGTATGGAGACGTTTGGCAGTGTCAATGCAAAAGCATACGAGGAGATTTTTATTCTGCTGCTGCGTCTTAAAGGTAACTATATGTGGCCTGCAATGTGGGATTCTATATTCTCTGAGGAAGGACCAGGGCTTGCGAGCGCAGAGCTTGCGGATATGTATGGTGTTGTTATGGGAACATCACATCATGAGCCATTGTGTCGTGCGGGGGCAGAGTGGCAGCGGATTTATCAGCAGTACGGCACAGACAACACATGGAGTTTTGTGTCAAATAGGGAGGCAATCACAGAATTTTGGAAGGATGGCATATTGCGCAACAAGCCGTTTGAAAATGTGATTACAATTGGAATGCGCGGCGAGAATGATTCTATGCTGCTTTCAGAGGATGCGGGACTTGCGGACAATGTGCAGGTTATTAAAGATGCTATTGTGACACAACATGCACTTTTGCGCGAGTACATGAACAAAGATTTAAAGGACATTCCACGGATGCTTGCCATTTATAAGGAAGTAGAGGACTATTATTATGGAGATGCGACCTGTGTGGGATTAAAGGGCTGGAAAGAGCTAGATGATGTGATTCTGTTGCTCTGCGAGGATAATTTTGGCAATACGAGAGGACTGCCAAATGAGGCAGATAGAAAGCACCCTGGCGGATATGGCATGTACTATCACTTTGATTATCATGGTGGGCCGATCAGTTACGAATGGCAAAATACAGCGCGTTTGACCAAGACATGGGAACAGATGACACAGGCTTATGAGTATGGTGTGCGCGAGCTCTGGATTGTCAATGTGGGCGATTTGAAGGGCGTGGAGTATCCGCTATGCTATTTTATGGATTTGGCATATGATTATGAAACTTATAGCCAGAAAAATAAGACTGAGGAGTATGTAAGAACATGGATTGAACAACAGTTTGGAAACCGCCTTGGCAGGGAGGATAAACAGGATTTGTTTGTGCTGCTAGATGGCTATACTAAGTGGAATGCGGCAAGGCGACCGGAGGCGATGGCGCCGAATGTTTATCACCCTTGTCATTTCAGGGAAGGGGAACGTGTCTGCAAGGACGTGTATGGCCTGATGGAGATAGCAGAGCGGCTAAAAGATCATATGCCAGAGGAGTGTAGGAATGCGTATGACAGTATGATTTATTATCCCGCAATGGCGTCCCTCAATCTAATATTAATGCATATTGAGGCTGGCTGGAATGCATTTTATGCAGGACAGGGCAATATGGCAGCGAATGTTTATGCAGCGCAAGTGAAGCAGCGCGCAGTAAAAGACTGCCAATATGTGCAGGCGTATCATGCGCTGGCGGACGGCAAGTGGAATCATATGATGGATTCTGCGCACACGGGTTTTCGCAGTTGGGACGCCCATAACTGGACTTATCCGACAGTGCAGGAGGTGATACCGCTTCCAATGGCCAAAATGATTGTTGGTTTCCGCGGTCAAGAAGCATATCATCTGGGTGCACACTGGCAGGACAGCGCATATCCATGTAATGATGATTTCACCAGACCAGATACGAAGGACGTGGTTATCGAGATTGGCAGTCGCGGAAATGTGGATTTTTCGTATTATGTGCAGTGTGAGAAACCGTGGGTATGCTTTGATAAAACAGAAGGAACTGTTGAGAGTCTGGCAAAAGGAAAGGACAGCATTGTAGTTACTTGTGACAGGGCGAAGTTAAAAGGAAGAGAGCATGCGCTAGTTGAACTTTTTGTCACCTTTGATAACGGTGAAAAGACAGTTGGAAGACTGGAACTTCTAGCGGATGCGACGGTGGAAACTACTTACACAGCAGGTACTTATATTGAGAAGCAGGGGTATATTGCTATGAACGCAGACGGTTTTACAGAGAAGAAAGATGTGGGGGGCGAAGGTTTTGCGGTCATTGCGCACCTTGGCAGAATGGGTACTGCGGTAAAAGCTTTTCCTGTCACAAAATCGTGGATTGACGCGATGGATGCACCCTATCTGCGATATACGTTTGTGGCAGAAAATGCGGCGGATTATATCATTCGGTTTTATTTGCTGCCTAGAAATCCTGTAGAAAAAGGAGCACGCATGTGTCTTGCATACGCTATAAATGGGGAGCGCAGAAAGATACTTGACACCATTTCAGATTCGTTTCATACGGATTGTACATGCGAGGAGTGGAATCGTGGTGTGCTTGATAACATTCGTGTTGTCGAATCAGTCATTTCGGTGAAAAAGGGAGAGAATCAGTTGTATTTCTATGCGGCGGACCCAGGCATTGTTCTGGAACGCATTGTTTTATATCCCGAGAACAGAAAGCTTCCAAAGTCCTATCTTGGACCAATTGAGAGCTGGCGAATTGGAGAAAATTAAAGGAAATAAAAAGGAGATAAAGATTATGGTAGGACCAAAAGCACCAAAAGATCCCAAAAAGAAACGCTCGGGATTTTACATTATGAGAAATAAGCAGATTTCCGGATCTGCTCAGCCAAATGGAACAGGAGTTCAATTTATTTATCTAAATGATGGACGCATGATTTCGAGTGCGCGGATTGTGGGAAACATTACTGACGATACAATGCTCGAAATGCTTTCGACAACGGAAGGCTTTCGTCGATTGGTGCACAGCATTGGCGTCAGCGTGGAGATGGATGGTGCGGACAAGAAAGTGGAATTTGTATTTCAGATGTATGGAAAAACCGATCTGTATCAATCGGGCACAACGCTTTGTATGGAGGTTCCGGCGGACGGTATGGAGTATCTTTTGAATTTGTCAGCCTGTGACTGGTCGGAGGATGATAACATTCCAGGGCAGATTCGCTTTGTGTTTGACGAGCCACAAAGGGACAGCAATGCAGCACAGGCGTTGACAACAGTAAAATTTTATCTGAATGATGGTTTTTCAGCACCAGATCCAGAGGAGGAGGAAACAATTGATTTTACATGCGCCGAGTATCAGCAAATGTTGCGAAAATCTGTGGTACAAACCGGAAACAATGCGCGTTTAAAGGCTGCAATTGAGCGGGCAAAGCGGGGAGAGGATACAACAATTGCTTTTATTGGCGGTTCGATCACACAGGGCGCGGGCGCCGTGCCAATCAATACAAAGTGCTATGCATGGCAGACTTTTGAAGGATTTTGCCGCATTGCAGGAAAAGGTGTGGACGAGAATATTCATTATGTAAAGGCAGGCGTGGGCGGAACGCCTTCCGAGCTTGGTATGATACGCTATGAGCGCGATGTGTGTAGAGATGGTGCGGTGACGCCGGACATTGTGGTTGTGGAATTTGCTGTGAATGACGAGGGAGACGAGACAAAAGGCGTCTGCTATGAATCGTTAGTGAGAAAGATTCTTGCGGCCAAAAATAAGCCTGCCGTAACACTATTGTTTGCGGTGTTTGCCAACGATTGGAATTTGCAGGAGAGACTTTGCGTGGTGGGTGAGCGCTATCATCTGCCAATGGTCAGTACACGGGACTGTGTGGTGGAGCAGTTTTATAAAAAAGCAAGCACGGGCAGGGTAGTGACAAAAAATCAGTTTTTTTACGATTGTTTCCACCCAACAAACATTGGACATCAAATTATGGCGGATGGTCTGATTTCTTTAATACAGGAGGTAAACGAAAGTTCGATAGATGAGGACACGCTGGATTTGGCGACAGTTCCGGCGGTTATCGGTGACACATTTGAGCAAGTTTGGTTGTATGATAGAAATAGTAGGACGGATGCGGTTAAGATTTTATCGACTGGGGATTTTTCGGAGACGGATAAGGAGCTGCAAAGTGTTGAGATGGACAGAAACTTGACGCAGACCAAAGAATTTCCTTATAATTGGAAACATGTAAAGGGATCGGAGCCGTTTGTTATGGAAGTTTGTTGTACCAGTCTTGTGATGGTGAACAAAGATTCTGGTGCACCAAACGCAGGCTGTGCGCAGGTGTTTGTGGATGGCGAGGCAGTGCTTCTCGTAGATCCAAAGGTCAACGGCTGGACACACTGCAATCCATTGATTTGTTTTCAGAACAGAGAGCGCAGGACATGGCGCGTCGAGGTTAGAATGCAGTCAGGAGATGAGGACAAGGAATTTACAATACTTGGCTTTGGCGTGGTGAGTTAAGAATTGGATATATAAACAGAAGAAAAAGTGGTAACAGTTCAGCAAGGTTGAACTGCTGTTACAATTGATGCACATAAAATGCCACAAGGCAGGCATTTTGGCGCTGACACCGACACCATGCAGCAAGTGCATGGTGTCGGTGTGAAAAGTAACGAACTGCTACCCAGAATGTTTGATAGCGCGATTTCTGTCTTGACTTTTCAATCGGAATAATGTAATATTTGCTTAAATATTACATATGTAAGAATTGAACAAAGAATGAGGAGGAAACGGTTGTGCTAAAGGAATGGATAGGCAGGTTTTGGAAAGTAAGTTTGATAAAAAGAAATAGAATGTTATTGTTCGTTGGAATGATTTCTATTATTGTGTTTGTGATTACGGGTTGTAGCGATAATTTATCAAAAGTATTAGATATTCGAGGAACCGCAACAGACAATGAAATATCTTTTGTATCGGATATTAAAGTTGCGGCGTTGGACAATGAAATTGTAAATGCAGAGAGTATTGCCGCAATTTATCACGATATTTATGAGGAAGCAGTCAAAACAAATACGTTAGGCAGTTTGGAAACAAAGGAGCACATTGTTGTCAGGCTTGGGGAGCATGGATATGTAGCTGTTGACAGTGAAAATCAGGTTGATATGGCAGGGGCAGAGAAGGCAGTGAAATTTTGTAAAGCGGTGGAGGAAAAGAAAAGTGATAAGCTTACAATTATAGTGATTATGGAGCTGGGATTTCAGAAATTTGACTTGGAAACAGAGGGCGGTAATGTAAATATTGTGAAAGGATATTATCAGTATGATAAAAATGGTTGCCTTCAAAATAAAAGTATGGTAAATTATGCGGCTAACTTGTGGCAATACACAGAGGAAGGGTATATAATTTTTGAAGGAAATTATTTTTCGGATGAAAACTTTGTGTTGACATTAAGCGATGCAATAGAACATACCGTGTTACGAGTTTCGCCACTAGACGAAAAATGTAGAGACTTGAACAGGAAGTTTATTTTGCCAGTTGGCTACAGCCAGAATAATATTTTTCTCACGGATTGGAATGAGGAAGACTTGGGAGAGTTAAATTTTTATGATGTTTTTGATAAATTTTACCCAATTTTATATGGACAGTCTGTTCCTTATATTGCGAATGAAAATCTAGGAGTTGAAACAATTTATGAGATTCCAGAAGAAATATTTGAAAATGTTATTATGACGTATTTTAATGTAGAGAAGGAATTGCTTCGGTCTAAAACAATTTATCAGCCAGAGAAAGCAAGTTATGAATACAGACCGCGAGGATTTTATGAAGCGGAATATTCTGAGATTCCATATCCAGAAGTAGTAAATTATATAGAAAATGATAATGGAACAATCACGTTAATTATCAATGCAGTATATCCAAATGAAAATACATCGAAGTCTTTTTCACATAAAATCGTAATTCGTCCATTAGGTGAGAATCGCTTTCAATATATATCTAACCAGATGCTTTCAGATGACTATGATATATGGTGGCATTCTAAACGTTTTACAGAGAAAGAATGGAAAGAGATTTTGGGACCTTCCATAGAACAATTAAGTGATAATATTGTTAAAGAAAGCGAGACAGAATCTTCTTTATATTTTCTTCCGCAGGTGGAGGATTGTCTGATAAGTGAGGCGGAAAAAATAGAACTAAAAAATACTGCATTGACAGCGGCAGAGCAAGTGAAGGAAGTGTATCAAGAGATAGAGTTGATAGGAGAATCGTCTTTTAGCTCTAATATTAAAGAGTTTTCAAGAGAACAATGTCAGGAGGTTGTTACACTTCTTGGAAGGGGAGGTTTTGTCAGCGTCACAGAAGGAATGAATATGGAAAATTATAAGAAAGTTGAGGATTTTTATACTGCTTATACCAAAAAACAAGATGCAATGGTAATGATATTTCAGGTAAATCAAGATGGTCTTATTGGAGCGATAACATTTATATATAGAAATAATAAGTTACAGACATATTATGTGGGAATTGGCTGGCAGGAGGGTGGTATACCTGAGATTAAAAATACCTTAGTCAGTGATATTGCGGAGATTAAGCTGACAGAGAAAGGATATTTTATCTATGCTCATAAAAATTTGATAGCGCATTCTAGCTTGCGCCAATATTGGAGAATAAAACCACTTTCCCCGAAATGTAGGGAATTAACAGCGAAATATGTATATGGATTAAGCTACGTAAATTATAATGTTCTTGTAACAAATTGGGATAGCAATAATGTAGAAGATATTCTGATGCCTTGTATGTTTGAAGATATATATCGAATTTATAGTGGAGAAAATTTAAAGGTGGAAAATTGGAGAATACCAGCAGACATTTATGAAAAGATAATGACAATATATTTCCCAGTGTCAATAGAACAGTTGCGGGAAAAGTGTGAGTACGATAGTAGTAGCAATAGTTATACATACGAAATGATATCAGCATGTCCATATCCACCTTTTGGAGAAGTTGTTGCATATACAGAAAATTCTAATGGAACAATTACGCTTTATGTTGATGGTGTATGGGCAGATTACAATTCAGATTATGCTTTTGTAAATAAAATTGTAGTACAACCGTTTGATGATGGGACATTTCGGTATCTGTCCAATTCAATAGAACAGAAGGAGTTGGAAGTGCCAAAGGTAGATTTGAGAAAAAATTAAAGTTTTTTAAGTACATTTCAATAAGAGGACATATTCTGAATAAAAGATTTCGAGAGGTTTTATAAGAGGAGGTTAGCATTATGCGCATTTTGATTGCAGAGGACGAAGTAGAACTCGCTAAAGGATTAAAATTTCTATTGGAAAAAAATAAATTCACAGTAGATATTGTGCACGATGGAACAGATGCGTTAGATTACTTTCAATGTGCAGAATATGATGTTATTGTATTGGATATTATGATGCCCAAAGTCAATGGTTTGGAAGTGCTGCGTCACATCAGAAAGAGTCGTTCAAGTGTCCCTGTGTTGATGTTGACGGCCAAAGCGGAGGTGGAAGATCGCGTGGCAGGACTTGAGGCGGGGGCGGACGATTATCTCCCAAAACCGTTTGCGACCAAGGAGTTTATCGCGCGTGTGAAAGCGCTTTCGCGCAGGAATGCAGGATACACCGACCTTGTATTATCCTTTGCAGATGTGCAGTTGGATTGCAACCGATATGAACTTACCTGTGGGGAACAGACAGTGCGCCTCAATAATAAGGAATTTCAGTTGGCAGAATTATTTCTGCAGCACCCACATTTTGTGTTTTCTGCAAATCATTTGATGGATAAAATCTGGGGACAGGATTCGGAAGCAGACATGAATGTTGTATGGACGTATATCAGTTTTGTGCGAAAAAAACTTCGACAGATTGGAAGCCGTGTTGAGATACGAACAGTGCGCGGAGCTGGATATTCACTGGAAGGATAAAAAATAGAAGAAAAGTGGAGGAGTAATATGCTCAAAAAAATGCAGCGACGGTTTATTATGGCAGCGATGGCTGCTTTTGCCACAGTGATGCTTGTGTTGGTGGTGGGAATTAATATCGTCAATTATTATAGGACAACATCAACGCAAGATGGCTTGGCGGCAAGCCTTTTGGAATATGAACAGCGGGCGTATGAACACAGAGCACGCAGAAACGCCTCGCCAGATGAGAATCCTAAGGAACATGAGCGGAGAAATTCTGCCCATCAAGAGCCAGAGTTTCCGCCAATTTCAGAGATGCCAGGTGGAGGGCCAGAAGCGCGCTTTACCACGCGTTTTTTTGCTGTGTATTGTGATTTGTCTGAGAATATTGAGGTTATTTCAAGGGATTATATCTATTCGATAGATGAGGAAACAGCCAAAGCGTATACAGCAACAGTTCTTCAAAAAGGCAAAGAAAAGGGGTATTATGGGGATTACCGTTATCATGTAAAGGTAGATGATGCGGGGAGCACAGTTTTGTTTTTAAATGTGACATCTGCTTTACAGTTTATGAAATCTCTGTTGATTATCTCGCTGGTAATAGGATTTTCTAGTTTGCTGGTTGTTTTAATTCTTGTTGTGTTTTTCTCGCGATATGCTGTCCGACCTTATGTCAAAAATATAGAGCGACAGAAACGTTTTATCACAGATGCGGGGCATGAGCTCAAAACGCCGATTACATCGATTGCCACAAGTGCCGATATTGCGGCGATGGAATATGAGGGAGATGAATGGATTTCCAATATTCAGAAACAGACAGCGCGCTTGACCCGTCTTGTGGGTGAGCTTGTGGCGCTGTCAAGGTTAGATGAAGAGATTCCGTTCCCTGAAAAGAGCACGTTCTCTTTGAGTGATGTTGCGTGGGAGACTGCGGAGCTATTTTCGGTTCGCGCGAAGGCAGAAGGAAAAAATTACTGTCAAAATATAGAGGAACAGATAACAATATATGGAGATTGCAATTCCATACAGCAGATGATTTCTATTTTGCTTGACAATGCAGTGAAATACTCTGATGTGGGTGGGGAGATCCATTTGGATATATATCGAAAGCGACGCAAGGTTTGTATAAAAGTATCAAATACCTGTGATTTGCCAGATACAACGGACTTGGACAGACTGTTTGACCGTTTTTATCGCGTGGATGAATCGCGCGCTGCCAACACTGGAGGAACGGGGATTGGGTTAGCGATGGCACAGGCGATTGTAGAAACACACAACGGAAAGATTAAGGCTGAGCGCACAGATGAAAAAACAATCTGTTTTAAAGTGATCTTGTAAGTCTATCAAAAGGGCTGGGTATGCCGCCTGAAATAGTCTAAGCATTGCAGATGTCGTAGGAAGTTCATTTCTTAATTATAATTCACAAAATCGAAACAAATTATTTTAAGTACATTTTAGGAAGTCACAGTATATTGGTTAAGGGGCGTGTGAAAAGTGCTTTCTGTCAGAAATAGTGCTCTACAGTCGGAAGAAATATGACAAGGAACACAGTCTTCTGTAAACTGTGTTTCTTGTTATATAAAAGAATTGGGTAGGCGCAGCGGCTGCGTTAATTGAACTTTGTGTTGTGTCAGCCTGTGTGAAAGAGAATGTATGAGTAAGGCAATGGGTATTATGGCAATGCAGATGGCAAAAGTATTCTCCCCACACGTTCCCTTGTTTTGCGTCAATACGCAGCAGAGTGGAGGGAGTTCTAGGAGGGGTTCTATGGGGCAAAAAGAGAAAACATTACAAGAAATGGACGTTCTGGTAAAAAAACGGAAATGGAAAAACAGACTGGGAATCGTGGCGGTGACGGCGATTGTCATTGCGATTGCAGCAGTGAGTTTGGGCAGTTATATAAGAACGAGACAGACTGCTATAAACAACAGTATGGAGGACCATGCCCAGAATGGAAATTTTCATAGAGAGTCAAGTGTGGTTATGGCAACAGGAACAACTTCTGTGGGGGTAAAGGCAATCACTTTTGCAATTGATTTTTTGGAAGATACAAATCTGTATGTGGAGGAAGTCTATCTGACAAATGGTGACAGCGTTAAAGTAGGTGACAAATACATAAAATTTACGGAGGAAAGTATTGCGGATGCAAGGGAAGAATTAAGGTCTGCTGCACTGAGCGCACAGTTGGCTTACAGGAGTGGACAGATATCAGATGGAGAGAGCAAACTACAGGCGAAATATACTTATGATATGGCAATGCTTGAGTCACAGTTTGCCAAACAGGTTTACGACAACACTATCGCACAGTTGGAGGCAGACTATGTGCAATCCGCAAAAATTTATGCGGAAGCACAGCAGGAGTATCAAGAATATCTTGAGTGTGTGCAAAATAATACTTTTTATGATGACTATCATATTGCTGCTTTGAAAGAGGCATATGAGGAGGCAAAGGAACTGTATGAGGACAGAATGCAATATTGGGAAGTGACGGAGGAAGAGTTGAAAAGTGGTTCCTCGGAAACTATGGGAACAGCAGGAATGATGACGCTAAGCGGTTCTGCGGGAGGAGAAACAACTTCTGATGAGGGCATAAAAGAGGAGTCTAAATCAAAAGATGATTTGGAAGAAGATTCAGAAGAAGATACTGAACCCAAAAAGGATTTACAAACAGATACAGAATCAAACGATAAATCTGACAAAGAAGATACAGAACCAAAAAAAGATACGAACAAAGGGACATCTCCCTCAAGTGACAGTGCGGAATTTGCGGGTTTTAGCAGTATGCAAAAACAGGAAAATCAGGATTCTCAGAATGAAAGAAAGTGGATTATAAAGACAATTAATCTTTTGGAACAGGAAGTAGAGAAGACAGAGGAAAACTATACAACCGCCCTCAAAGAATATGAGGATGAGATGGCGTCTGCAGAGTTGAACCTTCAAAAGCTTTTGAGCAAGCTTGAGACAGCAAAAGAGGATTTTACAGATGCGGAGGTGTCCTATCAGAAACAAGCCTTAAACGCAAAGACTGTTTATGAGACATCTGTGGCAAAGGGAAAAACGGCGCAAAATGATTATGATACCCAGCTAACAAGCCTGAAAGATAGTCTTGATAGACTACGGGATGCCCAAGAGGAGGCGGACAGCAATCTTGCGCTGTTTGAAGCGCTTGTGGGGGACGGATATCTGTATACAGAAGAAAGTGGAACGGTTTTGATGTTAATGGCAGAGGAGGGAAAGGTACTTGCAGGCGGCAGCATGATATTTGCCTACAGCAATCCAGAACAGATTTCTGTCTCTATGTCGGTAAGTCAAGAAGATATTGCCAAACTGTATGTTGGCGAGGCAGCGTCTGTTGTTATAGCCGACGCTGGAACCTATAGTGGTGTGATTGAGACAATCAATCCAATCGCTTCATCAAACAGTAGAACTGCAGTCAGCTATACGGTGATAGTAAACTTGCAAGGAGATGTGAGTGGACTTGATGCCAACTTGACAGCGAGTGTGATATTTGGAGAGGATACAACCCCAGCAGTATCATCAAAAGACGAAACGTCAGGTCAGGGAGATGTGCCCAAAGACCTTGCAGATACCATATTTGACCCAAAGGAGGATGAAAATGGGCAGTCAGGAAGAGCAAACCAAGAGACACATGACACGAAAGACTAAAAAGAGTCTAGTATTTTTATGTATTGTGACTGCGGTCATCATTGTGGCTGCGTGTTACACAATTTTTATAAAACGTCAACAAAATGTGCAACATTGGGAATATAGCGAACAGATTGTCCAACAGGGGACTTTAAAAAACGGTGTGACGGAGAGCGGGACGGTGCAATTTGGTATTACCTCTCAGATTTATGACCTTGATGTATCTACGGATAGCGATGAAGAGGAAGATGAGGAGGATGAAAATTATCTAAAAGTGCAGGAAGTCTATGTGGCTGTTGGGCAGCGAGTGCAGGAAGGGGATAAAGTATACCAGTTTACACAGAGTAGTATTGACTCTGTGCGCAAGGCACTCACTTATGAGAAAACAGAGGCGCAGATTGCGCTTGCGACAGCACAGACCTCGTATGAGATCGGTGTGCTGGAGGCTGAACTTTCTCGAAATGAAACGCTGCTCGATACAGCACTGGCACAGACCTCGTATGATACTACTATTGCTCGGCTCTCTAATAATATGGCAGCAAAAAGTCTTGAGATACAGCAGCTATTAAAGGATATATACAGCTTACAGTGTGATCTGACAGAGGAGGAGTATCTCGAAAACAAATCTGATATTGTAGAAGCATATGAGGATGCTCTTGAAGGCGTTGAAGATGCAAGCGAAGATTATGTCACAAACAAGGTGGATGCAGCGCAAACATTTCAGTCAGCCAAGACTGCTTATGAACAATTTTTTAGCAAGTTTGACGAGTCAAGCCAGCAGATTCAGGATAAGATTGACGAAGTATATAAAATAGAAATGGAAATCGCATACAATCAGCAATTGTTGGAGAAAGAACTGTTGGCGGCTCAGCAAGATCTGAGAACATCAACTGTCAGTGGCGAGATTGCAGACGTAAAATATCAGAATAGCCTGATTAGCTACGAGAATGCACTTTCTAAGGCACAGCGGGAACTTGAGGAGGCCACAAAAAAGCTGGATGCTTTTGAGGAATTTGTGGGAGATGGAACTGTCTGCGTAGAGGGAAGTGGTATTGTTACCGAAATAGGGTATGAAGTTGGGGATTATCTGACAAATACTGGCACGTTAATTGCGTTTGCAAAAGCGGAGGATATGACAGTTTCTGTGGATGTTTCTCAGGAAGATGTGGTGACAATGAAAGTGGGTGACGCGGTGGAATTAAATTTTTCAGCATATGAGGAAGCGGTCTATCGCGGTGTGATTCAATCGATAACAACAACTGCTACAAGTAGAAATTCAGCCACCATCAGCTATCCAGTAGTGGTTTCGATACAGGGAGACACTTCCATGCTCTATAGTGGCATGACAGCAGATGTGACATTTGTCACAGAAGAAGCGGAGAATATCAATTATGTTCTGCGGAAAGCAATTGTGGAGGAAAACGGTAAGAATCAGTTGTATATAAAATCTGGAGAGGAGTATGTACTTACTCCTGTAACAACTGGATTTAACAATGGCACATACATAGAAATTAAAGATGGAATAAACGCAGGTGACAGGTACTATATTAGGACACAGGTCCATGAAGGAGGCGCAGATGAAGAGTAAGACAAAATTGCTGACTGGTATCGGAATGGCGACAATGATAGGAATTTTGGTCTTTTCTCTGCGATTTGTGGAGCGTGGCCAAAGTGAGGAAGGGATTGTATACAGAGAAACGAAGGTTGCGTATGGCAGTCTCACAGTTGGAATCACAGAGGAGGCAACAGTGGAGATCGGTACGCTAGAACAGCGGTTTGATTTGGATATCAGTGCACTTGTGGACAGCAGTTCTACATCAAACAATCAGACAACGGCTAGTGCTATGCCTGGGGGATTTGGCGGTATGGGAACTGGCGGTACTGGAATGATGTCTTTTGGTTCATTTCATATGGACAGTTCAGAGTCACAGAGTCAATCGCTTGAAGTTGCAGATGTGGAGATTGCAGTTGGGCAGGAAATAAAAGAAGGCGATCTGCTCTATACACTGACAGCGGAAAGTGTGGATGAGATTCGGGAGGCGCTCTCGGAAGATATTAACGATACAAAGGCAGATTATGAAGCGCTGCGCGTCGAGCAGGAGGCGTCAAGGACACAGGCGCAGCAGGGATATGACACTTATGTTACAAACGGCAAATATGCACAGTTAATTTATGAAAATGAGTTAAAAACATATCTGGATGCCGTGGAAGATGCAGCCAAGGACGTGGATGATAAACAGAATACTTACAATGAAAAATTATTGAAACTTGCAGAGCTTCAGGAAGAATATAATGAAGCGTTAGCGTTTTTGCATGAGGCACAGGGGGCAGTCTCGGAGAACTACGAAGGGCGATATGAGAATGCATATTATTATACGGTTTATTTAAATACAAGAGACACGGCACAAAAACTTGCAGATCAGTTTGAAGAACAGATTGACAGCATAAATGAGGAGCTTGAACAGCTCTCACTTGATATACAAACAGCAGTTCGCACTATGAGCCAGTGTCAGATTGACTATGAAAAAGCAAAGCTTGATTTAGGACAAACACAAGAGATAGACATCTATTACGCTGACAAAGCATCCGAATGGTATCGTATACAGACGGCAAGTCTTGACAATGAACTTTCCTCTGCAAAGAAGCGCTATGACACGGCAGTAGAGAAACTTGGAGAATTTGACCGTTTTGTACAAAATAATAGTATCTTCTCTGAATACAGCGGTGTTGTGACAGAAATACTTCTCTCAAAAGGAGATACTTTGTCAGGGGGAAGCAGTTTGGTGGTACTCAACAATCAGGAAACTGTGACAATGGCTGTGTCGCTTGGCGAAGACGATTACAGCGCGATTGACAAGGAGGGCACAGTCAATATTGTCTTTACTGCATATCCCAATGAAATTTTTTCTGGCAAGATAACAGATGTGTCAGATGCAGAGTACGACAGTAGTTCTGGAACTGTGTACTATACAGTTACTGTAACGATACAAGGGGAAGTATCAGGATTGTATGAAGGGATGACCGGAGATGTGACTTTTGTGACAAAAGAGATGAAGCAAGTCTGTTATGTGTCAAATCGCGCAGTTTTTAGGGAAGGGACCAAATCTTATGTCAAGGTGCGTGATGACAATGAAAACATTGTGAAACAGGAAATTACGACAGGGTTTTCAGATGGTATCAATGTGGAGATTATAACAGGACTTTCCGAGGGGGATATTGTCCTGATTGAGAGCAAGGTGGGTGAAACATGAGAATTTCGGAATTATTAAGGCTTGTCATCATCAATCTTTCTCAGAATAAGTTTAAGGTTATTCTTACTTCTGTTGGAATTATTGTGGGTTCTGCCACAATTATGATGGTGCTTGCGATTGGCACAGGCGGAAAGATAGAAGTTGCAGAACAGTTCAAAAACCTTAACGCGGGCGCTATCGATATTTCTTATGAATCCAATGCCATTGCATTTGGTGATAGAGGAGAAAGAGGAACATCTGGCAGGGGTGGAATGCCAAACGGTGGCAGAATACCAGGTGGCGGAATGCCAAGCGGCGCTGGAATGCCGTCAATGAATGGTTTTTTTGGCAACTGGGGAGGAGACAGGGACAGAACCAATCAGGAGAAGATAGTGCTTTCTACAGATGATATGGAGGATCTTTCTGTATTTGTTCCAGACATTTCTGATGTGACCATATCTTACACAACGACAACTGAGGTGGAGGGCGGAGACCTAGAGTCGGCGGGTTCCTACACGATTGCAGGCGTGAAGCATAATTATATGAGTATAAGCAATCTCTCAATGATAACAGGAACATTTTTAACTGTTGAAAATGATGAAAACAAAGAAAAATATTGTGTGCTTGGTTATTCTATTGCAAAGGAGATTTTTGGGAGCGTGTATGCTGCATATGATGAGGTGGTTTATATCGACGCAAGACCATATGTGGTGAGCGGTGTACTGGAAGAGATGGGAAGTGTATCATCGGGCATTAGCCCAGACACAACTATTTTTATTCCTTATAGCACAGGGGTGAAATATATTACTGGACAGAATATCAGTCCAACTATCACTGTAATTTCTGTGGATGTCAATCATGTTGACACCGTGATTGAAAATATAAAAACGGTTCTTGCTGACAGCTATGCAAACGCGGAATTTACTATTTCCGATGCAGGAACCAAGATGGAAGCGGCGTCAAAGTCCAATGACACACTGCAACTTCTTCTGATTGCAATGGCGGTGATTGTGTTTATTGTGGGTGGAATTGGCATTATGAATGTGCTTTTTGTTTCCGTGAAGGAGCGGACAAATGAAATCGGTATCCTGAAAGCACTTGGATGTTCCAAGCGAGATATTTTATTAGAATTTTTGTTTGAGGCATGTTTTATGAGTTTTATTGGATCAATCCTAGGCGTACTTATTGCGTTTGGCATAACGCCTGTGATAGAAAGTTTTTCCGTCAGAGTAGAACTATCCGCACAGGGGGCATTGTTATCACTTGCATTTGGCGTGATAACAGGTACAATCTTTGGTTTTTATCCGGCATATAAAGCATCATCACTGATACCTGTCGTCGCATTGAATCAGGAGTAGTATAAAATCGGAGATTTTTTAAGTGCCGCTAAAGTGGGCGAATGGGAATTAGGGAGAAAAGAAAATGGTGAAAGGTAAGAATAGAAAGAGCAAAAAAGGACTGGCAATCGTTTTATTGATTCTGTTTATGGTGGCAGGTGCAGGAGTCTGCTATTGCTATTTGCCGCAAGCTCACGCAGCAGATGAAAGTGAAGAACCTGTTTTGGAAGAAGGGCAAGAGTATGCATACGCAAAGATTACGTCCTTATTGGGCAATGAGATGGAGTATATTATTGTTGAGGCACATACAATAGATTTTGCGGATTCCGACGAAAAGAGCAACAGGAGAAAAGAAAATAGTTTCGGTGAAAATGCCAGCGGAGGAAAACGGGGACAAACGACCCAGAATGAAGAAATGTCATCAGTAGGCGAAATGCTAGATATGAGAAATATGCCAACGGCAGGCGAAATGCCAGATATAGAAAATATGCCAACAGCAGGTGAAATGCCAGATATAGAAAATATACCAACAGCGGGTGAAATGCCAGACAGAGATAAAGGTGAGAGAACCAACAGATCAGGAATACAAAAGTCTTCCACTGGAGATAACACAACCAACACACAAAATGCCACTATTATGACTTATGTGGAGACAGATGTGACAGGGCAGATGCAAATTCCTGTAGGCACAGAAGTAGAAACAAAACTTGGCACTATCACAACATTCTCGCGCCTATCTAGTGGAGATATTATAAAAATGCTTCTGCAAAAAGACGATACTGGAAAAAAGGCATTGATGAAAATATGGATTATAGAGTAGGGGGCGCAGACGGTGGAGGAAAAAATAATAGACATACAAGGTGTCAATAAAGGCTACAGACTTGGTGATGATATGGTTCCTGTCCTAAAAGATATTAATTTCACAGTAAAAAAAGGGGAGTTTGTGGCAATCCTTGGACCATCTGGTTCTGGTAAAACGACATTAATGAATATTATTGGCTGTATGGATGTGCTGGATTCCGGTGAATATTATCTCAATGGAAGAGCAATCCATAACACAAGAGAAAGTGATTTGACAGAAGTGCGCAATAAAGAGATTGGATTTATTTTTCAAAATTATCAACTGATTCCAACCTACAATGTGATGCAGAATATTATTATGCCTTTGCTTATCCGCGGTATGGGGCATCGGGAGGCAAAAAGGCAGTGCAGTGAGATTGTGAAACTTCTGGGTATTGCGCACAGACTGGATCACAGACCAAATGAGCTCTCTGGCGGTCAGAAACAGCGCGTATCGATTGCAAGAGCATTGGCGAGCGAGCCAGCAATTCTTCTTGCCGACGAACCGACCGGAGCGCTTGACAGTGCAAGCGGACAGGAAGTGCTAAAGCTTTTTGGAAATTTAAACCAACTGGGGAATACCATTGTCATGATCACACACGACATAAAAGTGGCTAAGGCGGCACAGCGTATTGTGTGCATTGTAGATGGGTGTTTGTCGGCGTATGAGGAGAATAGATAGAATATTTTATAAAAAATGCACCAAGATTAACTATTGACTTTATTGCCAGTGTATGATAGCTTTTTAACAATTAAGCTGTAAAGGAGACTTCTAAATGAAACAACAGCTTTCTGGCTTAAAGGATTTAAAAGAAATCCGCTTGCACGGAACGAAGTCGTTTCCATGTGCAATTTATCGTACACACTCTATAAAAAAGGGCGTTTTTGTAAAGCATCACTGGCATGATGAAATAGAAATTCTGTATTTTTCGGGAGGAGAATTTCGTTTGGAAGTGAACATGGAATCGTTTCCAATCCAATCGGAATGTTTTTATTTTATTAATCCTGGCGAATTGCACAGTATTATCACTGAGACGTCCGAAAGTTATTGGGAAGATGCTGTTGTCTTTTCGCCTGATATTTTGGGATTTGATTCCGGTGATGAGGCACAGATTCGCCTGATAAAACCGATTCAAAATGGAAGACTCCTCTTTCCACGTTGTATTGTGTCACAACATCCTGCGTTTTCTATGATACGCAATGCGTTTGTTGATATTATGCATGCCTTTGGACTGCGTGCAGAAGAATCACTTGTGGGACAGGAGACGACGCGTTCTTATTTGGAAGACCGCAGTTTGGTGACAGATAATTTGACAAGTCAATTGTATGTGAAATCTTCTCTAATGTATATTCTTGCTACGCTTTCTGCTTATGGGCTTTTTACACAGACAGAAAAGAATTTTGACAGACGTGTGGAAAGTATTAAGACTGCACTCACATATATTAAGGAAAATTATTATAATAAAATTTATATTTCGGATCTTGCTGCGCAAGTTAATCTGAATGAACAATATTTCTGCCGTCTTTTTAAAAAGGCGATTGGACATTCTCCCATAGAATATTTGAATGAGTATCGAATCCGGCAGGCAAAACGCCTTTTGGAAGAGACAGATTTGCAGGTGATGGAAGTCTGTCTGGAATGTGGTTTTAACAATTTGGGAAATTTCCTTCAGGAATTTCGGAAACATACAGGAACGACACCATTACAGTATCGAAAACAGATGGAATTCTTCTAAAAGTCATAATACCGTAGTTTTTTATCAAATAATCGTAAGACATTTCATATAGATGTCATTAAAATATAGATAAATATCCTATACAAGCTGTATCTATTATTTCTTCACAGTTCATTGGAGGTACGATTATAAAGATATTGCCAACAGCATATCAAAATGTATTGTTAAATAATTATCACGATATTGTAGAGGAGCATGGGACAGTCAGATTGCATGGATATCAGGTTTTGATATTGGAAATGTGTGCGTAACTTAGAATGCGCATATAGATAGAAGAAAATAAAAGAAGAGGAAGGACGTTAATATGAACAGAACATGGTGGAAAGAAGCAGTTATTTATCAGATTTATCCGCGGAGCTTTATGGACAGCAACGGGGACGGGATTGGCGATCTGCAAGGGATTATTAGTCGACTGGATTACTTAAAATATCTGGGAATTGATGTGATCTGGTTTTCGCCAGTATACAAATCCCCCAATGATGATAACGGATATGATATCAGTGATTACCAGGATATTATGGACGAATTTGGCACAATGAAAGATTTTGACGAACTGTTGGCGGCTGCTCATGCGCGGGGGATTAAGATCGTTATGGATTTGGTAGTGAACCATACGTCGGATGAGCATAAGTGGTTTATGGAGAGCCGGAAATCAAAGGAGAATGCATACCGCGACTATTACATTTGGCGTGAGGGCAAGGATGCACAGACACCACCAAATAACTGGGGTTCCTGTTTTGGTGGTTCGGCGTGGCAATATGACGAGACAACAGACATGTACTATCTGCATTTATTTTCCAAGAAACAACCAGATCTAAACTGGGATAATCCTAATGTGCGCAAGGAAGTCTTTGATATGATGACATGGTGGTGTGACAAGGGAATTGATGGCTTCCGCATGGATGTTATCAGCATGATCTCCAAGACCAAAGAAATGCCGGATGGAAAAGATGGTGATTTTGGACCTTATTGCATTCATGGACCGAATGTCCATAAGTATTTGCAAGAAATGAATGAAAAAGTGTTGTCAAAGTATGATATTATGACTGTCGGCGAAACGTCTGGTGTAACTACTGAGCTGGCACAGCAGTATGCCGGTGAGGATGCACATGAGTTAAATATGGTATTTCAGTTTGAGCATGTAGAGGGAGACGGCAAATATGGAAAGTGGACAGATGAGAAAATCCCACTTGTCACATTGAAGAGAACGCTCTCCCGCTGGCAGACAGAATTGTATGGAAAAGCGTGGAACAGCTTGTTCTGGGACAATCACGACCAGCCGCGCGCTGTCTCACGTTTTGGTGATGACCGCCCAATGTATCGAGAAGTGTCTGCCAAGATGCTTGCGACCTGCCTGCATATGCTACAGGGCACACCTTATATTTATCAGGGAGAAGAGCTGGGTATGACCAACTATCCTTTCCAAAGTCCAGATGACTTCCGTGATATTGAGAGTATCAATGCATACAGAGAATGGTGCAGCGAAGGCAAACTGTCTCATGAGGTGTTTTGGCCCTGTATTATCTTTAAGAGCCGCGATAATGCAAGGACACCTGTACAGTGGGATGATTCGCCGCAGGCAGGGTTTACTTCTGGAACTCCTTGGATAGCAGTAAATCCAAACTATATAACAATCAATGCCAAGGCGGAAACTGCAGATTTTAATTCTGTGTTTCATTATTATAAGAAGCTGATTGCGCTCAGAAAAGAGAATCCAATCATGGTATATGGCAAGTATGAGGCGCTTATGGAGGACAGTGAAGAATTGTTTGTCTACACCAGAACAATGGAAAATGAGAAGCTCCTTGTTGTTTGCAGTTTCTGTGACCATGAGACAAAGTTCACTATACCAGCAGAATTTATAAGGACATCTTGTCTCATCTCCAATATAGAGAATGTATATGACAAAGCTGAGATGACACTCAGACCATATGAGGCTTTTGTGTTGCATAAAAAATAGGAAAAAAGCTGTTGTTTTCATAGTTTGAACTATGAAAACAGCAGCTTTTTTATGCATACGGACGCGGAAAGGAAATATGCAGCGAAAGCTGCCCACGTCCGGTGTTTTCACAGGTCAGGAATGCGCTGAACTGCGCATTCCGTGAGAACATAATTCAGTGCCCCGAATCGTTACTATGAGCAGCTTTCAGGCCGTGAATAGTAACACTGCAAATGCATTGAGATGCTTGTGCACAAAAATATACCTTGACAGACGAGGTATATCGCTATATATTATATATAAAAATGAGATATATCTAAAATAAACTTTTAGCATAGTATAGTAAATTTTTGGAATCTCGCTGTATCTGTTTTTGTGCCAGATACAAAAAGACTCCGTTCTAGTATAAAAGAAGGGAAGGGCAGCATGTCAATTACATCGGACATTCTCAGAGGACATACGGAAGCAATTATTCTGTCGAGTCTTTTGGAACAGGATAATTATGGTTATCAGATTAACAAGGAAATTATGAAAAAGACAAACAATACCTATGAATTGAAGGAGGCGACATTGTACTCTGCTTTTCGACGGCTTGAGCAAGCAGGTTGTATCAGAACTTACTGGGGAGATGAGACGGTCGGTGCAAGACGTAGATATTATGCGATAACAGAGGAGGGGAGAAGGGCATATCAAGGATACAAGCAGGAATGGCAGGAAGCCAAAAAAATTATTGATAAGTTGTTAAAATAAAAAATTGCAAGGATTATGAGGAGAATGGATTATGAACGAAAAAATTAAACAGTATTTTAATCAAATATTTGCGGAGGCACCCAAGACTAGGAAAGCTTTGGACTTAAAGCAGGAGATGATGCAGAGCGCTATAGACAAATATAATGATATGGTGGCAGATGGATATTCTGAGGAGGATGCATATCAGTATGTAATTGATTCAATTGGTGATGTTACAGAACTTTTTGTGGAAGTTGAGGAGAAAAGTTTGTATCCATTATCGGAGAAAGACCGAAAGAAAAAGGCGATACTAACATCAGTTTCGGTAGGGCTTTATCTATTTGCGGCAGCGGTATTGTTCTTTTTTACCAGTATCAATGAAATTCCAGGATTTCGCAATGTGGACCCAGCGGCGTTTGCTTTTGTTCCAACCGTGTTGCTTTGTATTCCACCCACTGTAATGCTTGTGTATGTGGCTAATATGTATCCAGATAGTAAGAGACGAGAGAAAACAGATATGGTGGAGCAGTATAAAGAGATACTGTATCACAATAATAAGCAAAGAATATTAATAAAATCGATCAATCCTATAATATGGAGTCTTACAGTCGTATTGTATGTCATCATTAGTTTTACGTCAAATAGGTGGGAGATTACTTGGGTTATCTTTCTGATTGCAGTATGTGTACAGCAGATTATTAAATTGATTCTCTCGTTGAGAATGGAGGAAAGCGCATGATAGATATCGATGTGAAAGAGAAGATAAGTCGCATTAGAAAAATAAAAATAGTTATGCTTGTGGTGCTGTGTTTTCTTACGGTTGGATTGTGCGGAATTTTTGTGTATGGAATGATGGGAAATAATCTTTGGTTTTGGGCGCGAGATGGCAGAAAAGAAGGAAATTTGTTTAAAAGTCCGCAACTTGTATTGGAACAGGAAATTCCGCTTAACGGAATTGAACAGATTTCTGTACTTTATAATATGAACAGCAATGACATTCATATCTATGAGAAGGAAGGCAGTTCATTGAGCGTGAAAGAATATAGTGAACTTGCATTAAAAGAGGATGAAGTTTCCACTGTGGTGGTGACTGGCAACAGTCTTGAAATCAAGGGAAAAAAAAGAAATATAAGGGGTGCTGTGGGAATTGGACCATTTTATATTGGGTCAGTGCGAAGCTACACAGAAATTGGCTTGCCGTCTGCATATAAGGGACAGCTTTCCTTTGCGACGAGCAGTGGTGATATTTCTTCTGAGATGGATTTTGTGCTTGAAAAAGATTTTAAGGCATCGACGAGCAGCGGCAATATTACAGTGCCCAATATCCTTGCAACAAATGTAAATTTAGGGTGCAGTAGCGGTGATGTTGCAATAAATAATATCAATACACAGTTTAATGATACGAGTGGTGAGATTGTGATGAAAACAACCAGTGGGAATATCGATGCAGACCAATTGATTGGAGCGGCAGATATTGAGAGTTCGAGTGGAGATATTAAGATAAAGGAATTGACAGGCGGAACGAAGATTAAAAGTAATAGTGGATATATTGATTCTGAGATAATTTTGGGAGATACACAGATTACAACGAGTAGCGGGGATATTGGAGTACAGCGGATTGACGGCATAGCCAATGTGAATTCCTCTAGTGGAAATGTGAAAATTTATGCGGGAAGCGGAGTTAGAAATGTCAGGACAAATTCCGGTGATATTTTGTTAGAAGGGGTTGACAGTGCATGGAATATTCAGGCATCGAGTGGCAGTGTGCAAATTAAAGCAACAACGGGCAGTGGCGATATCAATACCACAAGTGGAGATGTAAATTTAGATCTTGAAGAGCTTACAGGAGATTTGCATATCAATTCCAGCAGCGGTTGGGCAAAAATTAGAATTTCTAATGACAATTCGTTTGATTTTGAAGCATCGACCAGCAGTGGCGATATCAATACATTTTTTGATAAGGATTTAAATTTCAATGAGCGCAGAAACAGTGCAAATGGGGGTTATGGCAGCAATCAAGACCAACGGCGCATTGTGGTTAGGACGACTAGCGGTGATGTGGAAGTAACAGGTTACAGATTGACAAGATAAAATTTTGCTTTATTTGGAGAAAAAAGTGTGCTATAATCAATACCGTTGTGATTAGTATGATATTTAAAAAATCGTGTAGGACAGAAAGGTATAGGTATTGAGATGTACATAACATGTTTGGATTTGGAAGGTGTATTGGTTCCAGAAATTTGGATTGCATTTGCTAAGGCAAGTGGTATTCCAGAGTTAAAAAGGACAACGCGCGATGAACCAGATTACAATAAATTGATGCATTGGAGACTGGGCATTTTGAAGGAACATGGGCTTGGTTTGAAGGAAATACAGGAGACAATCGCAACGATTGATCCAATTCCAGGGGCAAAGGAATTTTTAGATGAGCTTCGCGCCATCACACAAGTCATTATTATCAGTGATACGTTTGCACAATTTGCGACACCCCTAATGAAAAAGCTTGGCTGGCCGACTATCTTTTGCAATTCGCTTGAAGTTGCAAAGAACGGTGAAATCACGGGCTTTCAGATGCGCTGTGAACAGTCAAAGCTCACGACAGTCAAAGCGCTACAATCCATCGGGTATGAGACAATTGCCAGTGGAGACAGCTACAATGATCTTGGTATGATTCGAGCAAGCAAGGCTGGATTTTTGTTTAAGAGCACAGATAAAATTAAAGCAGATAATCCAGACCTTGCAGCATACGAAACTTATGATGCGTTGATGGAAGCGATTCAAAACGCAATGGTGTAAACATTTGTATGAAGTATTAGAGAACAAGTCCTTCGTCCGTAAGTTGGTATACTTTGTCACAGACCTCTGTAATAAATTTGCGGTCGTGGGAAATACTGATAATCGCTCCTGGAAAATCAGCAAGCATTCGTCGGATAACAGGGTTGGAGAGTGGTGAAAAGTTGCGGCTTGGTTCGTCGAGTAAAAGCACATCACAGCCCGATGTATCGAGGTAGAGCAGCATAACTTTTGCTTTCTGACCGCCTGATAATTCTCGCATAGGATGCGACATCTCATCTGCCGTAAATTTCATACTGCCAAGATAGGTGCGCATCATTGAGATACTTTCCTTGCTGCCATCGGATAAAAATGCGACAGGGGTCTGTTCCATATCCAAAAGTTCTTCATAATTCTGCGGCATATAAGCAACTTTGATATCTGAACGTTGTGACAGTTCTTTTGCCAGAATACGCATAAGAGTTGTTTTTCCGCAGCCGTTTTTTCCAGTGATACAAATATGTTCAGGTCCCTGTATAAAAAGGTGGATGTTGTGCGCAAGCGTGATAGATGTCTGTAAGTCTGGGCTAATAGGAACGCGAAGCGCATCGAGTGAAAAATCCAGTACAATTTTTCCGTTCGGAATGGAAGTGCGATTACCAAATTTCGTAAACATCGCTTCCTCATATTCTGGCAGTTCTGTCATATGTTCAAATTCTTTCTCAAATCGCGCCTCATATGCCTTTACGCGGTGCATTGTCTTTTTAAGGAGTGCTGCGCCGTGCGGGTCTTGACGGCTAATGGCGTTCTGCTGATGTTCCACTTTCTGCTGTATTCGGCGAAATTTTTCCTGCTGTTTATCATATTCTCGCCGTTCATTTCTGGCTTCCTGTTCTTGTTTTTGGAATTGCAACTCTCTGCGGGCAATATAATTTTGATAATCTGACGCAACAACTGTATAACGCGGTGTAGTCTTGCGGCGCAATTGCTCTATGTGGATAATCTTATTTGCCGTGCGCTCAAGGAGTGTCTCATCATGGGAGATATAGAGAATTGGCAGTTTGCTGTCTTGGATAAAATGTTCTAACCAGATAAGGGTTTCGATATCCAAATCATTGGAAGGTTCATCAAGTAGAAGGATTGTTGGATTGTCAAGGAGCAGACGAATAAGTTGTACTTTAATTTTTTCTCCTCCAGAGAGGACCCCAATAGATTCTGACGCATATATACGTTCTGTAGAAAATCCCAGACGAACGCACAATGAGGCAAGTTCATTTGGAGTATGGTCGTAAAAACTGTCAGTGGCAGTAAGATATTCATAGATAGAAAGGGCGCGGTCTGTATTGGGAAGTTCTTGAGGCAAATAGCCCAAACGTTCCCCTGTACATAGAATTTCGCCTTCATATTCCACATAGTCCTCTGCCAGGGCAGGATTAAACAAAAGTTTTAGCAATGTGCTTTTGCCATTGCCTTCCTCGCCAATCAAGGCGCATTTGTCTCCTGGGTTGATATGGAAACTAAAATCTTCCAATAAAATGCGATAATCTTTTTTGTGCCGTATCGTTAAATGTTTTACTTGTAACATAAAATCTCCTCCGTTTTCTGTGAATAGTCCCTAGATTTAAGAGTCTATCTATTATTTTTTATTACAACAGATACCTGATTTTCAGGGAAATTGGTTTGTGAAAACACGAAGGAGATTTATTTTTGATTTACATATGCATTAAAAGGGAAGTGTTATGTCCTAACGCTTTTTCTATGCAGGAAGATGATGACTGCGCAGGTTCTAAACTGCATCAGTATAAGAAACTGTTCATAAATAACTGATATATCTTGACTTGTTTATTTGTGAATCGTTTCTAACAAAACAAAAGTACACAATAATAGACATTGCATATAAATGATGCAATTGTCTTAAAATAAAAATCTCAACTTGTGTTTTCTGTTTTGTTAATTCATCATCTTCCCACCACCCTTCTTTTAATAAAAGTTTTTTAGAATTTTAGATTTATTTCAGTTTCATATTGTAATAAAAAAGTATCTGCTTGTCAAGTCCAAAATGCCTGCTTTGTCGCATTTTGTGTGCATCAATTATTGCAATTCACACCAAATCATCATAAATCAATACGAAATCTGGCATGAGTGTGAATTGTAACTTTTCTATAATTCTTTATGACCCGCTCGATTGATAGTGTCTGACGCCAAATTTCCACAATATTAGTGCTGGTATAAAAAACCAACAGGCTGCCAGAGGTAAAAATATATAAAATATTGAAGTTTTTTTGTCTAAAATATACAAAAGCGGATAATATTGTATTAGCGCATATGGAATGATAAAAGTAGTAAACAACAGCATCTTCTTTCCATAAATACCAATTGGATATTTTCCAAATTCTCGCGCTCCGTCCGTGAACACATTCATAAACTCAAGTCCATCCAAGGTAAAAAAGCACAGTGCAGCATAGATAAAAAACAGTGCAGAGAAAACAACTGTGCCGCCAATCAGCATAAATATCATTGTGCACACTTTAGAAAAATTCCAAACAACATTACTGTTTAAAATACTATAGAAAAACATAACAATTGCCTGTAATATCTTCCCTATTCTTGTCAACTCAAACTTTGCTCCAAGCACTTGAAGAATTTCATTTTGCGGGCGCACTAAAATCCGGTCCAACTCGCCGTTTTTAACGATACTGGAAAACGTGTCAAATCCTCTTGCAATCATTTCAGCGAGTGCAAATTCTAGCAGAATTATAGCATAACACAGCAGTACTTCGCTGTATGTAAAGCCCTCGACATTTGAGAAGCGCTGAAACATAAAAAAGATGCCAAGAAATACATTGAACGAGACCAGAAACTGTCCAATCGCTGTGAGGAGAAATGAAGTTTTGTACTGCATCATGCATCGAATATTGATTGAGACATAGTGCAGATATAGTTTGATTGTCTTCATAAAAATCTCCATTCCGCCGCCTTTCAGTTGGCGGCACAAATAGTAATGAAAGTTTTCCAAACCTCTACTTTT
>ERZ808041.536-NODE-536-length-27166-cov-12.796966_pt1 | contig 27166 bp, 35 predicted proteins | sample MGYA00380192_ERZ808041 | MGnify/ENA primary metagenome ERZ808041 (study PRJEB31490, sample SAMN06133412) | mouse gut metagenome | isolation source: Z1_1 | host: mice | place: China: Chengdu | collected 2015-05 ...
CTGCTCTTGACATGCATCAGCATGTGCTGTTATATATAAAGCAAGGGCTGGAAGCTCATTCGAGAGCCTTCAGCCCTGTCATTATCATAGAAGATCAGTATTTACAGACTTTTGTTCACACACTCAGAAAGTGTTTCAAAAAGGATTTCTGGCAAACAGCCGCCTTGACTCCTAACCTGTTTTCATAAACACATAACATATATCTGGCAGGGATTCCATTCATCCCATAATGTGGGAAATACTTCAAATTCTTTAAAGCCAAGAGAACAGTAAAACCTGTTTGTTTTGTCGTATTCTTCATATTTTCCCATTTGAACTGTTTTTACCTGAATAAAAGAATAGCCTTTTTCACCTGCAGCCTGCTTTGCTCTATAAAACAATTCCCGTCCAATGCCTTTGCGATGAAATTCCGCCAAAACACCCATGACATATATTTCAACAGTGTCCTTGCCCGTTTCCTTTAAACACAAGAACCCTATAGGTCTGTCCTCATCATACGCACAAAAGAACACTTTATTTGCGCTCTCCGCAATGTATTCCTCCCTTGCCTCTTGTATTCCAAACCAATCCGGCAAAGCCTCAAGAACAAGCCTCGTCACATTTTGTTTCTCCAAACTATCTGTTAATTGCCTTATTTCCATTATACTCCTTCTGCAATCTGAACAATCCCGCAGCCATGCTCTCCTGCTTCTTCTTCAACCCATCCTTAGAAAAAATTCCCGCCTTACTCTTCGCTTTCTTGTTGTTTGTCTGCTTCTTTTTTCAACGCTGCTGACGCAGTGACGCTCTTATAGAGCCCATATACGAGGAATACAAGTCCAATGCCGTGAACTACACCCCTTAAGTAGCCGCTAATATCTGCCGCGCTTGCTGATGTAATTGCCAATACTCCCAAAAATGCTACTATTGCATATTTTTTTACCATATCCAGTTCCTCCTTAATTCCCTATGAAAATATTGTTCACTGATTTTTTATATAATCTTATCGAAAAAGACTATCCCACCTAATTCTAATACATTTCTTGCCCCAAAGAATATCAATCCATAAGTAACCAGCCTCGAAATCGTTATCGTCATTGCTGAATCAACCATCACTTGCAAAATACAAAGCCCTACTATCAATATCCAATTGCTAAAATTTGCGACATTATTTGCTTTTAACTGTATCATAGTCCATCGCTCATCATTTTTATACCTAACCTGCTTAATAGCTTTAAGGATATATAATCCTAACGTTACCGTAAGAGCAATCACCAGCAGTATCAGCAATACTTTTTGATTATTCATTTTCCATCCTCCTCGTAATTAAATACTTCCGAAATTGGCACGCCAAATACTTCAGCTATCTTAAAGGCAAGTTCTAACGAAGGTGTGTACTTATATTTTTCTATAGATATAACTGCTTGTCTGGAAATACCAACCCGCTCGGAAAGATCCGCCTGCGTCCAATCTCTTTCCGCCCGCAATACTTTTAATCTATTTTTTATCAAAATCCTCCCTCCTCAAAAAGTAATGTCCTCGTTACATTTTGTAATGTAACATACTGATTACATTTTGTCAACAGCTTTTTCATCAAGAATAAAAAATATACCACAGGAAACGCTCGGACAGCTTTCCGGCATCAATTCCGCCGCAATTAAAAAGTATGAGTATGGCATCCGCAATCCCAAGCCCAGCCAACTGAGGAAAATTGCAACTGCCTTGGGTATCAGTATCAATGTTTTCATGGATTTTGATATAGAAACGGTATCAGATGTATTGTCCTTGCTTTTAAAAAAGGACGGACCATTAGATATGAACTTTGAAGCAGAGCGATACGCGGACGGAGGTTTTATTCCCTCCACAGTCAAAATATCCTTTAAGAACTCCCTTCTCAATCATAAGTTAGGCGTATATATGAAAGCAAGGGTATTGCAGGAGGACCTTTTAAACGATACGGAACGCTTCTCGTCAAAGGAAGAACACCAACGTGCGATTGAATCACGCTCAAATGATTTAGACACCGTTAAGCAGAACATTCTTGATGACAGCAAGATTGTCAAAAAGGGGGTTATCGGTATCTCCGTCAAAATATATCACGAAAATGAATGAGAAAAATTTTCACAAAAAAGCATTGACTTTCACGTAACGTGATATTGTATTCTTTTCTTATAGGAGCAGAACAGATATAAGCCGGCAATCTCTGTATTGCTTCTTCACAAATTTAAGGAGCTGATAAAAATGCGAACCATAAGCCAAGTTGCAGAATTAACAGGCATAAGCACACGAACATTACAATACTATGACGAGATTGGATTGTTAAAGCCAAGCGAATTGACGGAAGCCGGCTATCGCCTATATGATGATGAAGCCTTGCAAAAGCTACAGCAGATCCTGTTTTTTAAGGAATTGGGATTTAAGCTGAAAGAGATCAAAGAAATTCTGCAAAAACCCGACTTCGACAGAATCAAGGCTTTCAAAAGACAAAAAGAACTGCTTCTGCTGAAGCGCAATCGGACAGACAGACTTATACAGCTTCTTAGCCGCTTAGAGAAAGGAGAGCAATGTATGAGTTTTAAGGAATTTGACCTATCTGATTACATCACCGCTTTAGAAGAATTTAAGAATAACAGCACGGATGATGTTATCAAGCATTGGGGAAGTATTGAAAACTTTGATATGTTCATTCAGAAGATCAAAAATGATGAATCTGAGGTAGCAAAACTTGCCATTAAACAGTTTGGAAGCGTAGAAAAATATACGGAAGCCATGAAGCATAATCTGGAACATTTCTCTGAATTCATGGAAACGCAATTAACAGAGGAAGCGAAAGAAATCGGAAAGCAATCCGATATATTGTATGGCAGACTAACTGCCGATTTGTCAGAAGTTATTTCTTCGCCTAAAATACAATCCATTGTACACGAACTATTGCAGCTTATACAGGAAAACAGCACCGGCGTATCCCTCGATAAGCCCTATATCAATGTTCTTATTGACACATATTCAAGCGATTATATTAAAAGCATGACTGATAGCAAATATGGAAAAGGGGCTTCTGATTATATTATAAAAGCGTTCCATTATTACTCGGAGAATAACGCTTACGAAAACAATTAGAGACAACGGGCACTTTCATAGAATGGAGGGACAGGATAAATGGGGGTGCGGACAGAATAGGCACTCCCTTCCTATGTATTCCGTTAAACCGGTTCATAAGAGTGCGTGAATAAAAGTCTGGAAATACTGATCTTCTATGATAATAATTGGGCTGAAGGCTCTCAGACGAGCTTTCAGCCCTTGCTTTATATATAACAGCACATACCGGTGCACGTCAAGAGCAGGCGGTGGTTTCCGCCTGTTTTTCGATGAATCATGCAGACTTTATTCCGGTAACCGTCCTTCGTACATGATACTTAGTTCGCCATAAATCTGTCCCCAGTTCCGTATCGGCATAGTCCATTTTTTCGTAGCCTCGAAGGTTGGAAGATAAAGTGCTTTCAGCAATGCTGTATCACTTGGAAATACGCTGCGCTGACGGTTCAGTTTCCGGTAAGTGGCATTTAGGCTTTCGATTGCATTCGTGGTGTAAATAACCTTCCGTACAGCAGTGGAAAACTTAAAAATGGGGGAAATGGCATCCCAGTTCTGTTTCCAGCTTTTCATGGAATTTGGGTATTTTTCGCTCCATTTTTCTGTGACGCGTTCCAATGCCTCCAAAGTTTTTTCCACTGTAGGCACCTGATAAATCGTCTTCAAATCTGCACAGAAAGGTTTACGGTCTTTCTCTGCCACATACTTCATGGCATTGCCCAAATCAACCTCTCCATCATATTCAAACAGCCAAACATCCATAATATCATTAAAGATTTTTCCCCCAATGATTTTTCGTGTCTTTGTAAAAAGAACTTGTCCATTTTCCGGCATCAAATCAACACCAACCTCTTCCTTTGCCTCTCGAATTGCTCCTAATAAACTATCCTCACCTTTTACAACCGAACCACCTACACATTCCCACATCAAAGGGTATGTTGGTCTATTTGCAGAACGCTGCGAGATAAGGTACTGTCCCTTAGAATTGCGAATCCACACATGCACCATCAGATGGTATCCATCTATCGGTAGCTGCTCTCCTCTTACATGGTCTTTTCCAAAAAGCTCTCGGTTCTCGTTATACAAATCCCATATTTCTGCATCTGGCACATACTCCACAATATCCCCAAAGTCTGCATTTAAGGTTTTGCAGATTTTGCTAAGAATTGTAAGGCTCACCTCTTCATCACGGCGAAGCTTTGTCATTGTGTTAAGAGCGACTTCTGCCTTCTTACGCAAATCTGATTTACTCATTTTTTATCAACTAATAGTTTCCATAATTTATTGTATGATACTGCCATAACAATGTCTCCATTCACCTTCAATAATTATCAATTTCCTACCTGCAATCCATTATCTGTTTCATTAACTCTGAATAGTCTATTAAATTCATTCTACTTTTTATCGTCTGTTGAAATCTACGAGCATCCTTTGAGAAATATGAGTTAGTTACCATTATTCCTGCTGTAACCCTGTCCGCTTCAACAGTTCCATATAGTTGTCTAACAAGTCCAACATTCACAGGATGCTTAGGTGCTTTCTTTTTACACTCAGCATAAATCACCAAATCGCCTAACATTGAATTATTAAGAACAATCAAATCTTTGCCACCATCTCTTGTCTGTTTTGTAAGTTGCACATTATATCCTTTTCTTTCAAATAATTCACAAACCAGTTCCTCAAACTGTCTAGATGTAATTTCTTGAAGTATTTCTGGTCTTAATGCAACTTTATCCACAAGTGAATGCGTTACTACCTTTATATCATTTTTTAATTCGTCTGGTACTCTAATAATTTTTCGTTCTGGAACAACTATCTCTGGATGTTGTAGAGATATACCACCTTTATATGTATATATTTGATGTATATCCTTTTCAAAATCAAGAAAATATTCGTTAAGCCCCTCGTCCTTTAATTTTGTATGAAGCTTTTCAGCTATCGTTCTAGGCGTTAAATTTTGCTTATCAAGTTCTTTAAAAACACCTTCTACAATACTCTCACTCGAGATACAGGCACCAAGATAATCACTAATAAACAATAATATCTGTCTATCTGTTAATGGCTTTAACTTTATTTCATAATCAAAATTTATATCAAATTTATTTTCTCTAGCAGTACATATATAACACCCTCTGGCATTTTTAATATGCTCAACCATTTGTTGTTTATATCTATATATTTCGTCCAAACCATCCACTAAACAAACAACATCTGCAAACTCAGATGGATGTTTCCATATTCTATTTCCCATCTGTGAAAAAGCCATCGTTTCATACCAGATTTCCTTTCCTTGTTCTTCTAGTATCTTTCCAATTATATTTAACAAAAAAGTTTTACCACTTCCTGCCGTACCTGTTATTAAGAATTTGCCATATGGATCCATCCTGACAACATCTAAAAGTTCCTGTAACTCGTCCCTTCTTATAATCTCCATACGCAGCTTTCCTTTCGTTACCCAACCAACTTATCCAACATCTCGATAATCTTTTCTTTCTCGCCACTACCATTAGTCATAAATCTCAGTAATGGAACTTCATACAGCTCCATTATATGATTTTTCAGCAAATCTCTTGAAGCCTGAACGGTATCCTCTTTATGGTATTCATATCCGTCAACCTCAATCGCCAACACAGGCTTTTTACCAATTCTGTTATAAATCAGAAAATCTAAATGTGTTGCTGGATTCATTGCATACTGGCATTCCTGCTCATTTAATAATTCTAGATTCTTAATCAACATATTCAATGGAAAATGACAAACAACATCCAAGCTTGAATACTTGTTAGCGGAGATAATGTCCTCTATCAATGAATGCATTAGATTTTCCGAATCATATTCTGATACTTTTTTGTGCTTCTGCAAGTATACCCTTCTTTCCTCAGTATACTGCTTGTAAAGGTAATCAAAAATCGAATAAATCTTGCTCTCAGTAACCTCAAAATTATTATACTGAATGTAATCAATCAAATCTGTTATATTGTGCTCTTTTGATTGCTCATTTCCAGTTACAACCAACATCAATTTCTTTTTGGCTCTTGATACAGCAACATTGATTAAATATGGATCATCCGCAAAATCAGATATTTCATCATCCACAGTAGATATAATAATATTCTCTTTCTCCTTGCCCTGGAACTTATGCACTGTAGCAGCATCAATATCTGTTATCTCCTTGCTTAATGCTTCTACCTGATTTTTGTACGGTGCAATAATTCCAGTTTCTTCCGGATTTGAAACATATTTTGGTATAATCTCATTTTTAATAACATCTATCTGGCGCTGACTATAATGGTTACGCTCATGATTTCCCGCTACCGTTTTTACTACCGATAAAACATCCTCTTCACCCTTATCCGTTGTCATAATAATCAATTCACCACGATAGAATTTCTGGTTACAGAAATTTATTATTTTAGGGTGACACCTATAATGTTCTCGTAACAATGTTTGTGTTACATTTGGCATAACATCCAAAATGGATTGCAGAAAACTGTTTGTATACTGATATCCTTCACTCACATTAAAACTGTCAAATATAGCTTTTGCTTTGGCTTTTATATCATCTGTAACAACATTAGGAAGTTGCTTGGTATCACCCACAATAACAACATTCCTTGCACAGGACAATGCCAACGCACCAGTTGCAATATCTACCTGTGATGCCTCATCCATGATAAGGTAATCATACACCACATCTGAATTCAGGCTATTTCTTGATGAAAATGTTGTACTTAATATAACTGGATACTCCACCAAAACTTCATATGACTCTTTCCATAAATTATCTTCATTAAATATTTTACGACTGTTATTAACTTCATACTTTCTTGCTAGTTTATCTTTTAGGACAACCATTGACTGATTGCATAAATCCTCAAGCAAATTTTTATTAACACTATTTAAATACTTTTCAATATCTGCAATTTCCGCAGACAACTCCACCTGCTTCGCACGACAATACATTGCTTGAAAAGTTGTAATTATCTTTGAAATATCCTGCTTATAAATGCCCCAATGGGTTACTCCATATTTAAATAAGGCTTTTATCTTAAACCAAAATCCTATTGCCGTTTTCTCTTCTGAAATCAACTGGCACTCCTGCCACAATACCATCCATTGCTTTGAAGATAGTTTTTTCTTGAACTTAATACTATCTGTATGAACATCTGATTCTTTAACATATTGATTGAAATATTCCTGTTCAGTAACCAACTGTGAAAGTTCCTGCCTTAAACACGCCAGTTTTTCCTGCTTATCAAAAACACTTTTTAACTGACTGGATTGCTCTGCTATTCCCTTCTGCAAAACACTTGGATCTTCTTCCACTTTCCACGACGAAAAATCGGGATAAGTGGCGTCCTGATGCTCAACAAATAATTTCTTATTTTTAGAACTTCCTAATGTCGCAGCAACAAAACCCAAATTGTATTTTGGAGAAGATAATTTTTCATATACGTTTTCTGTTGCCGAATTATTATTAGATACTATCTGTACCGTTTTCCCTTGCATTAATATATTGGCAATAATATTTAATATCGTTTGTGTCTTTCCTGTTCCAGGAGGTCCCTGAATAACACTAATCTGATTTTCCATGGCATTTTTTACAGCCTTATACTGACTGTTATTGCATCCAAATGGGAAAATTGGAATGTATTCGCGTCCTGTTCTTTTTCCTTGCAATGATGATGGATTCAAATACTTTGCTAAAGCTACATCACTACCCACAAAAGAAATCTTGTCAAACCTCTTAGACAATAGTTTTTCACCAGTCTCTTCATTCCTAATATTACTCAAGCCTGCAATTTGCTTTATATATTCAAATACATTTGATGACTGACTCTGAGTAAGACAGGACTCAACAATATTTAAATCGCTCTGACGATAATCTCTTTCACTACCATCACCAAAACAGATATGCCAATACGAATCATATGTAGTTCTAAATACATATATAGCCGTAATATCAAAGAACACTCGTCCTCCTCTGATAATACGATACATATTAGGATTTAAAACATCTGGATCAGTCAATTTTTCCACATTCAAATATGCATACGAGTATGTTTTTCCATTATTGAATTTTACATCCCATTTTTGAGTATTTCTATTGTAACCACATGACATTATTTCGGATGTCTTTATTTCACCCTTGATAATGACCATATAATATCGTGTATTCATCTATTCCTCACTACTTCTTATCCACACGCTGATTGCCCTTGAATTCCTTCTCCACATAACATTGTCCATGCTTACCAACCAACTTATCGCCTTCAAAATCCAGTTCAATAATATACGGCATCCAGTCAATAATTCTTAGGAAATCCTCACAACTAAAACTCTTATCATAAAAATTCAATATGGTGCTAAGAGCGGTACCATGGGTTCCCACAACAACCTCTTTATCCGCATTGTCTGATAAAATTTCGTTCAAGGCTTCCATGTTACGTTTCTGAACCATGGCAATAGATTCTCCACCTTCTTCATCTGCATCCTCATAATAATGAATTGTTCCATCGGACTTCAGAATTCTTGCAAACTGCTTAACAATATCCTCTCTTTACTTGGCGTATTCCAATACATTGTGGCAGATAATCATATCAAAGGTCTCATCATCAAATTTACGCAATTCATCAATGCTTCCTGTAAGTTGTGTATACCGGTTGTCTCCCCATCGCATCGCTACACTATCTTCATCCGGTTCAATGGCTGTTACATCATTATGTTCCGCAAGATAATTTGCGGTCACTCCAATACCGCTGCCAAAATCTAGTATCTTCTTGTCCCGAATTTCCCCTAATTGCTTCCACACAATTCGTTTCATCAAACATTCCCAAGGTTGTAAATCTGTCACTTGTTCACTCACTGTACCAGCTCCATTTCATCTTCCATTTTCACAAATCCGTATCTCTCATACAAACATCGTCCCATATCCGTTGCCTCTAATGCAATCTGTGACACCCCTTGTTCCTTCGCATCCTTCACCAGTAAATCCAATGTATGAAGTGCAATTCCTTGTCTGCGATATTCCGGTGCCGTATACATATTCATAATGTAAGCCTTTTTACCAGTTGAATTGTGGTAGGTCGGCATAATCTGACAAAAGCTTACACCGCCTGCTCCGATAAACTTTCCGTTATCATATACCAAATATGCAATATGCTCACCGGTTTCCAACGCACGCCTATAATATGCATATGATTCCTCCTCCACAACGGACATATCCTCATCATCTGGCAACTTATTTGCTGCACGAAGGACAATAATCCTTGTTCTTACCAATTCGTCGATATCTTCCATTGTCGCTCTTTTATATTCAAATCTTTCTAACATCCTACACCTCAACTAACAAAGACTCTCCTTTAGAATAATCTCCACTTGTCCATTGCCATTGTTCAGAAAGTTCTATTTTCCCGTTCTCTTGTACAGTTGGCACACTATGGCACTTACCTGTCTTTATTTGCATATTCTGATTCATGTGGTGATACACAAAATCAAGTTCCCCATTACATAAAACCGTTCCAATCAACGAACCTTTTAATATATCTCCACCGCTATATTCAGCCCACAATAGATTTCCATTCTGATGATATGTAAAGTTGGTCTGTTCACCAACCTCACCGTTTTCAGAATTCATTTTTGGAATAAATAATCTTCCATCATAATTTATATCTGTCGAGATTTTATGAAGCTCCTTTTCCATAACTTCATACGCAAGTATCACTCCATTTTCTACAGGATAACGCTCATGCTTTACAGTCGCAAATCCCAGCTTTTCATAAAGTGCTGCCGCAGGCAGTGAAGCATCCAGATATGCCTTATCGTATTTTTCACTAATCTGAACTTCGATATTTTTCATAATAAATTTGCCATATCCTTTTTTCTGGTGTTCCGGTAGGACATAAACTCTTATGATATGATTATCCACAAAGCAACCTGTCGCTACGATTGTTCCATCTATTTTTAGCGCACTTACGTAACCATTTTTAATATCTTTTGCTATGGCATCCTCGCTATGATGCTCGCAGAAAAAATCGACTGCTTCCATTGGATAATACTTCGGATATATTGTTTTTATTGTATGCTGCACCACATTGTATACAGTCAATAAATCTCCTGGTTTTGCTAATTCATATATCATAATCTTACTCCTTATTTTACATATCAATCCACTGTATAAATGCAGTCTTGTCAGAACTGTTATAACCGGCATTTCGATAGAAATTCAATGTACTTTCTTCCTTTGAACCTGTAAGCAACATCATCTTGTAGCAATTATTCTCTTCTGCAATTTTCTTGGCAAAATTTAGGCAATCTGTAGCACAACCTTTCTTTCGATACTCCCCGTGTGTTACCACATTTTCAACAAATGCATATGGACGAATATTTCTTGTGAGATTGGGAATAATCACACATACGCAGGATGCCACGATCTTGCCATCAATCTCACAAACAATAAGATGATGATTGACATCATTTATAATATTCTCCCATGTATTTCTTAACTGCTCTGAATCTTCTGGAATTCTTTTCTCATGAAGATAAAGGTAAAGCTGTAATATTTCATCTAAATCATTTTTGTTTACTTCTCTAATCATTTTTTCCACCCAATCTATATCTTAAAGTTCCATCAACCCGTTTTCGTTAAAGTAATAAATATTCTCTTTTTTATAACCATACACAACTCTATTTATTTCTATATGATCTTTATCTTTTTCACACCAAGATTTCCCGTTAATCTCCTTGCTATCTTTAATTTCAAATTCAAGACTCGAAGCATACCATTTATCAGGCAAATATTCCTTTACTAAATTCTGGAAATATTTATATATGCTATTAACTCTATTAATTAAATCTATTTCCAATAATTTATCCATACATTTATTCCCCCATGTTTCGTAAATATGGTAACAATAAAATTCTCAAACAATATAATTCTAAATACAGCAGGCAATCCTATAAATCATCTGCCATATATAATAGTCCATGCACTCTCGTACTACTCGAACTCCCTGCAACTATAACTTATTTGTTAAATATTTAATTGCTATTTTAGGGATTTCATAGCCATAATATTCATATTTTACGCCGTATTTACAGTTTCAAAGCAAACAGGTATCATACGGGTATCACAGATTTTCTCCTTGACTGCCCCATCAACATGGTGCTAGCACCATATAATTCAAGGAAGTATGCAATCACTCCCGTTAAGCAGCATAAACCATATTTGAGTGGTAAAGGTTTAAAGTATCCCCAACACCATTTTTGTACGCCTAAACCCTTGCAAAATGAGCATTACAGGTGTCCTAAAGCGTAAGAATACCCTACAATCATATTTTCCTAACAAACGGGGACAAGAGTTGCTAATTTTCTATTTTCTGTTTGGTTTCCTTTTAATTCCCAACAGTCTAATAAAATCATCAAATAAAGAAGTGTCTATTGGTTCAAACATTATCCATTTTCCGTCATGATAGGTTTTAGCCTCATCATAAATTCGTTGAACTTCCTTTGAGTAATTTTCTCTATCTTTTTCAAATTTTAAGCGTTCATCTTTTCCTAAGATGACCATAAACCCTACACAATTTTCTCTTGCATATAATGCACATAGAGTCTTACCACCTCGACGGTATTTATATTCATATGTCCACGCTTTACCGCCATTATCCCACAAACAATCCATATCATATTTTTCATCAATTAAAGCACATAATTTTTCCCATATCTCCCATAATGATTTCCCAACCAAATCTGTCATTTGTTCCGTATTAGGTATTACTTCAAGCATAATAGCCTCCTCCGCAAAATAAAAATTTTCATTACTGTTACTTTTTTAGAAAATCGCTGAACTCTTTTAATTCCTTTTTCGTATCTTCTGAAAGTCTGTTAAATTCTGTATCATGGATGGCTCCCTCTAATGTATATAAATGTACCAGACACACATTCGGATATTTCTGCTTTAGTCTAAGAAATGCGTCTTTTGCACCTACCTCGATCAGTTTCTCGGACGATTCAATGCCAACAGAGATTAGCTTTTTTTCCATTTCTTTACCAATATTCACCATTGATGTTAATTCCGGCATATTTTTCTCCAACTTTCCGTAATTTATTTTTACAAATTCTTCATTTATCGTTCGTTCATATATTGTCTTATTTCATCAGATTCTCATCATTACAGCTTGATTATCATCTTGGTCACATCTTGGTCATTATTTTAATCACTATGACCAAAATGCAAATCATCTTTATCGGCGTGTTCTTCGTTGTTTTTAACTTTATTTGTTTAATGTTCGTGCAAATACACGTCCTTTTTTACTTCAATTACACAATGTATTTTAGCTTGCTAATTCGCTGTTGTCAAAATGTTGCCACGAATATATAATTATTCTGCTTCAAATATCCTCAACCTCTTTACAATTTCCTCCGGCTCCGGCAACATTGCTTTCATATCATCCGGCAACGTATTTCGCAACTGGTATGTAGCCACGCCAATCGGTGCATTAATATTTTTCAAAGCATATTTCACATAGGTTTTATCCTTGCTTTTACAAATAATAATGCCGATTGACGGATTTTCATCCGACAGCTTGACCTGCTCATCCAATGTTGTCAAATATAAATGCATTTTCCCGGCATACTCCGCTTCAAATTCTCCTATCCTTAATTCAATGGCTACCAAACTCCTCAATCTTCTGTGAAATAACAAAAGATCTATATATAAATTTCTACTGCCCACCATTAAGTGATACTGATTGCCAATAAACGTAAAGCCGCCACTCATTTCAATCAAAAATACCCTGATATTATTCACTAATTGCATTTCGAGCTCATGCTCTGAATATTCTGGTGAAAGTTCCGCAAAATCAAAGGTATCTTCATCCTTTACCGCTAATTTTGCCTGTACGCTTTTATCTTCTGGTAACGTCAAATCAAAATGGGTCTGATTCAACAAATATTTTTCATATTTTTGTACTTCAACAAAATTCGTCAATACACGTTTCGTCCATCCATATCGTTTACTCATCTGAATATAGAATTCTCTTTGCAAATCATCTTTGCATTTCTCCATGATAATTATATTGTTGCTCCAGCTAATTTCTCGCACCAGTGGTGCGAGTTTTATTAACCATATAATATAATCTATAAAAATACGTCCTTTTTGTAACATTCCAACAAATATACTATACTCGACCCGTGTCGTTTTCTCAATGAATTTTTATGTCGATGATATCCTCGTCCTTAATTTATCTGGCAACATTTATTCATATATCAGACATAACTATAGTAATATAGAAATGACAGGCAACCATATAGATTACCTGCCATATAAAATAAATTATATGCTCTCGTACTATTCGAACTCGGCGTGTTCTTTGTTTTTCCTAACCATATTTGTTTAAGTTTTATACAAATACACGCCTGTTTTTACTTCAATTACATCATTTATTATGGCTTGCTGATTTTCTGTTGCCAAAATGTTGCCACTTACATAATACTCTATAATTCCTTGTAAATCAATCCATCTTTAATTATTGTTATTATTATAACTTTCAGATCACAAATTTGTCAAAATTATTTTTTAAACTTTGTTGACTTTTTAAACAGTGTGTGCTATATTAACATCATAAAGCACTTTGAAAATTTAATATAGTGGCAGAACCTCTGGTTAAATAATAAATTTAACGGAGGTAAACGTTATGAAGACAAAGCACAAAACTGGTTTATGGAAAGAGCAACATGTTCAACTTTGGGAGAAAATGTTATCTACATATCTTGCTTTAAAAAATTCTCCATCAGCTAAACTTATTCTCAAATTTATTGCTTTAATTTTGAGAATTATTCTTTCCATCGTTGTGAGAAAAATTTTTATACATTTTTTCCCCAACTTTTAGTACTAGCGAAAGTGCAATATTCCTACTCACGTTTCTAGTGAGTAGGAATTCCTTGCATTGCTTATGTACTCATAATAGATTTACCTTTACACACATTTCTTATTAATGCAAAGTAAGGAGGTTGATGAATAATGAAAACTGTATCTGATCTATTGCGGTTTTTACATATAACTAACCGCATAACTTATAAATTACTTTTACATGTCTAGTTAATGATCAGAGGTTCTTCCAGTATATTAAATTCTCAGAAAGGAATCAAAATGGAAAATCAACTTGAAAAAACTAATAGCAATTTGAATATTTTTAGATTACTCCGAATCGCACGAGATAAGAAAGTCAAAGAATTGGCTGAAGATTTGCTTGTTACCCCAGCATACATTAATGCAATTGAAAAGGGAGACCGAAAACCATCTGAACGTCTAATTCGCGATTACGCAGAAGTACTTAAAGTAGATGAAGAAATTATCAAAACGTTTTCAGAAAACTCTACATCAAACACAAGTTTTGAACGCTTTCTTCTCTCTTTACTTCAAACAATTTGTTCTTTAGATGAGTCAAGAAAAAAATAACTTATTTATATTATTATACTTTCTCGTACAAAATATCACAATTCTATCTCATCTAAATTATACCATATTTATTAATTACTTGTTATCTTATACCTAAAATCCATCAATGAGTCTAACCTTTTTCAGCAATAATCTTACATGGTGCTAGCACCATGTCTAAATATCATTTAAGAAAAAATCGACTTTTGATAGGTAAATTTCCCTGTTATCCTTTTTTGCCCTTGTAAACACTTAGAAGTTGCTTTCCGTTCGGTGATGAATGTTGCTTAAAATGATTTGTAAAATACCCTTAAACCATCTAAATAATACTGTCATTTCCTATTTTCTGTCTGCAAGCAAAATTCCCGTGGTAAAACACTTTCCGTACCTGCTTTTAGTGCCTGTTGATAATATCCTATTTTCATACGTGTTACTTTTAGCGCCTGTTCCAATTCCGCAATTTTTTCCTCAATCACTCTTTCTTGATTTATAAAAATCTCATAGCGTTCCTGCAATGTGCTTTCCCCTTGAAAAACCAATGAAATATAATGCTGCATATCCTTAATTTGCAGCCCTGCTTTTTTGAAACTGTCAATAATTTTAAGCATTTCTATGTCCCCGTCTGTAAAATTGCGATATCCCGACTGTTTCCTCTCTAATGATGGCAGCAATCCCATTTTATCATAATACCGCAATGTGGAAATGGATAAATTTGTCATTTCGGAAACTTCTTTTATCGTATAACTCATGTACAGCACTCCTTTTTAATAAAATAACGCTTGACCCTAAAGTTTGCTTTAGTGTTATGCTATATCATATAGCAAAAAATAATATTTTTCAAGAGAAAGGAAGTTTCGCAATGCAAAAAGTATGGTTTATAACTGGAGCAGCAAAAGGAATAGGAAACGCTGTTGCAAACGAGGTTCTAACGGCAGGAAATTGTGTTGTTGCTACTACAAGAAAAGAAAATGATTTTGTAGTTCCACAGGAATACAGGAAAAATGTATTGACTTTGACATTAGATGTGTCTAATACAAATGAAGAAATTTACAACAATGTGGTTAATGCAGCCGTTAAAAAATTTGACAGGATTGATGTGCTTGTCAATAATGCAGGTTTTGGAGCAATTACAAATTTTGAGGAAACAAGCGAAGAAGCTATACGCCGCTTATTTGAAGTAAATGTTTTCGGACTTATGCGTGTCACAAGAGCAGTTCTGCCGATCATGCGCCAACAACGCAGTGGACACATTTTCAATATTGCTTCCGGAGCAGGATATTGTGCGGGACCCGTTCCATACCATACATCAAAATTTGCTGTAACAGGGTTTTCTACTTCTCTTGCGTTTGAAGTTGCTCCGTTTGGCATTAAAGTAACGAATGTTGCACCCGGACTTTTCAGAACAGGTTTTTATGATAAAGGAAAATGGGGAACTGTACCCGATATTCATATAGCAGATTACGACACTTGCAGGTGGCAGACAGATTTTATTAAAAATGCCGAGCAGCATAAACAACCGGGAAACCCTGTCAAATTGGCTGAATTACTTCTTGAAGTGGAAACATCACAAAATCCCCCTTTACATTTAGCCGTAGGCGCAGACACACCGGAAGTTATAGATAATCTTTGCACCAAATTAAAAGAAGATACAGACAAATGGAGAGATAAAGCCATCAACACATCTTTTGATAAATAGCAACTATCAACCACATTTCTCTTTAGCAAAAAGGAGAAACTACTACCACGGACAAGTTTCATAACGGGAGGCGATATTTGTCGGAAAAATAATTATGCTTGTATTCAATGATACAGAAGAAAAATCAGTCGAAAAAGTCATAGCCGCCCTTGACAACATAGTCACGTTGGAAGTCCTACAACCGCCACACTCCCCTGCAATGATTTTTCCGGGGCTTGAGATAAGGCAGAGCCAACACCGGGTACTGCAAGGCGGGGAGGATATAAACCTTACTCGTCTTGAATACAGTACCCTCGTATTCCTTGCTTCCAATCCCGGCATTGTCCTCACACAAGAACAGATATTTCAAGCCGTTTGGAACATGGATAGTGATAGCTGCCATTCAAGCGTTGTCAACGTAATTTACAACCTGCGGAAAAAGATAGAACCGGACAGCAAGAACCCGGTATATATCAAAACCGTGTTAGGTGTCGGCTATAAATTTGATGTAGCAAATGCCGGGGAATGACTTTCTACCACTGTCATTCTCCGGCAATCTTTTACCGTTCCAATGCCCTCTCTATCTGCTGTTTCTGCCCTTTCAAATCGTTCTGTTTTTCATAAAGGCTATTGCGCTCTTTGCACAGTTCTTTCATACGCTCCAACTGCGCCCGCACCCCCTCCCGGCAATCCGGCTCTATCTTTTTATATTCCCCGGTCAGATTGCGGATTGTATTGTTGTTTTCCTTTATCTGTTCCGAAAGGCATACCCAGTCTATCAGATTTTGCACTTCCTTATCCGTTTCGTAGAGGTCTGTTTCTGCCACGATTTTAGCACACAGCCGCACCATGACTTTCTTTTCCATATCCGTCATATCCTATCAATCCCCTTTCTTATCGGCTCATTTCAAAAGCACGTTTCGGGCGTTTATTTGCCCTCTCTGCCTGTTCTAATGCCTTTGACCGTTCTACTATCAACTGCACCTGCTCTCTGCCGAAATGACGCTCCAAACGCCCCAAATTAGACACTTTTTCCTGCAAGCGGTCTATGGTGTCGCTCTGCTCCATGACCTTATCCGTCAAGCGGCTAATCTGTTTCTGTTGTCCGTCCATTTTGGCGGTCAGCTTCTTGCTTTGCTCTGTAAGCTGTACGCATTTGATAGTCAGATTTTTTACTACCTCTTTCAATTTCTCTACAAGTGGTAAAGCCTTTTTATCCCGGTATGCCTTTGCGCTCATCAATGTCCCCGGCTCTGCCAACTGCCATTTTACCTCTTCATCATAGGCGTGAATATTGCGCTCAATGACTTCCTTTGACTGCACCATTTTGTTAAGTTCCTGCTGTAACTTTTTCTGCTGTTTCTCCAATTTTTCATTTTCAGACAGCAGCTTTTCCTTATCTTCTGTCAGCGTTTCCGTCTGCTCTTTCAAAATAAGATTTGTAGCGGAAAGTTCTGATACTTCCTGCCGGATTGCTTCGCTCTCTTTCCGTATCTGCTCCGTTTCCTGCCCTGCCTCAATCTGCTGATGAAGAATATTAGATAATTCCTCTTTACTGCCGGAAATCGTCTGTTCCAGTTCTGCAACTTCTTTCTGCCGCTCCTGCTTCTCAAAATCGAGTACAGACAAGTGCTTGTTGTGTGTGCCTAACTGTTTCCACTGTACGCCATGCCGACCCATGACTTTTGAAAGCTCCCGCTTCTCCGCTTCAATCCATTCATTCCATTCCGTCATTCCCCTTGTGCCGCCCTTAAATCCCTGTTCTGATAATGCTCCTTTGAGGGAAACTCTCGTGTCAAGTCCACGCTTGCTGTTACGGATAAACGGGACAAAATCAATGTGGATATGCGTTGTCTGCTCGTCCATGTGTAGGTGGCTTGAAAATACATATAGGTTCGGATTTCTTTTCTGAAACTGCTCCATAAACTCACATAAAATATCTTTCGCCAACTGCCCCTCATTGCTCTGCACATTCATATCGTCCTTGTTGCCGATTTGGAAGATTACCTCATAAAATAATTTCTCCTGCTTTCCCCGGCGTATTTTCTCATAGTAATCATCAATCTTTCTGTCACTCCGTTTTTGCTTTGCGTTGTAGCGTTCCAGTGCTTCATCAAAAAGAATGTGATAAACTTCTTTTATATCCGAGTGGCAAAATTCCACGTTGTCCCGGCTACGTTCCTTATCTACATTTTTAGCTGTAAAGGCTCTTGTATTGTGGTTGACCGAACCTTTCCCCATCATGCCGCTAATTGTTCTTTCCAATAGGCATATCCTCCACATTCTATATATTTGCGCCGCTAACTTTACTGCGCCGACTAAGGCGCAAAGCGAAGTTTCTTCGCTTCGGCTTTGTTACTTTCCCGAAAGTAACGCAAAAGCACTTTCGACAGGCTACGCTCTATCAAAAGTGCCTTTGCGCCCTGCCGGGGACTTTTCCGTCCTAGCGGACGGTGGACGGCTACTCGCCGCTTTACTGCTCCCCCATGCGTCGGTTTGCGTCGATAGCGTCGATATTTTCTATACCGCCCCGCTATAAAAATACCGTCGCAACCGACGCATATCGTCGCACTTTACTCTTTCTGCTCTAGCCGTTTTAGAATTATTTTTCTCTCATGCCCCCGCTTATTGTCGTAGAAAATACCGTAGTCATTCAGCAACTGGCTGTTCACTACATTTAATCTCCGTGAAAGCACATTTGCCGATAACTGCATATCCGGCAACTGTTTCAGAAGTTCCGTTGCTGTACCCTCCCACTCCTGCATTTCCTCTGTCAGAAATTCATTGATTGCTTCAAGTAATGGGTTCGGCGGCTGTTTCCAAAGTTCCGTTTCCGCTTTCTGAAATTTCCAAATGCACTGTTCCCTGTCAAACTCTATCGTCAGTTCCTGATCGGGCTGGTCACGCCCCACAATATCCATGACCGCCGTGTTGTCCGTGCGCTTTTTCTTGTGCATGATAAACGCCCCGTCTGCCGCACCGAGAAGTCCGTTTGTGCCGGAAATCATATCAAAACTGTCCTCGGACTCCAACTTACGGGTGTGATGAACCACCAACAGGCAGACACCATATTTATCGCTGAATGATTTCAGTTTTGTCACAATCTCATAATCACTGGAATAGCTGTATCTGTCCCCGCCGACCTCACGCACCTTTTGGAGCGTGTCAATGATAATCATCCTTGCGTCCTTATGCTCTTTTAGAAAGCCCTCTAACTCCCCGTCCAGTCCCTCATTCAGTGTCTTTGCCTGCGTTGCAAAGAATAAATTGTCCGCACATTCCACACCAAACATGACGGACAGCCGCCGCTGAAGCCTTGCATAATCATCTTCCAGTGCAAGATATAATACCGTCCCTTTTCTTACTGGATAATTCCACAGCGGAAGCCCCATTGCCACATGGTAAGCAAGCTGTCCCATGAAGAACGATTTACCTACTTTCGGCGCACCCACAAAGAGGTAAGTGCCGCCATACAAGAAGCCGTCCACAACAGGCGTTCTCGGCGGGTAAACCGTATCATACAGTTCTGTCATGGAAACGGTTTGAAGCCCGCCACCCTGCCCGGATTTCTCCGGGCAATTTGTGTCAAAGCCGCAAAAAACAGTGGCTTGCAGATTGTTTTTTGCTGTTTCATTTGCTATAATTTCAGTGTAATTTTTTATTTGCGGCTGTTCCCCATCTGCGCCAACAGATGATACGGGAGCAGTCGATTTCTTTTTTTCTGTCATTCATCTTCCCCTTTCAGACCGTCTAATGTAATTGCAATAACTTGTAACGTGTAGAGCAGTTCGTCATTGTCCGGACTTATGCTTTCCATGCGCTTTAATTCCTCATGGATTGCCGCCATCTGATTTTTCAGTGCCTTATACACCCTCGGATTGCCCTGCACCACAACGTCCCGGCATAAAAGCCGCCTTGTGATGTAATCCTGCTTTGTCAACCCCGACAGTGCCACCAAATCATTCAATAACTTTGCTTCTTCGTCCGATACCCGGAACGCCACTGTATGGTTGCGCCATCTTCCTTTGTAATCCAGTGATTTTTCCATGCCTTTAGTCCTCCTTTGTCATTCTCTCCATTTCCAATTTCTCCGCCATTTCCGTCTGCACCGTGGGGAACAAGTGGGCGTATCGGTAAGTGATTTTTTCCGCTTCATGCCCCATGCGCTCCCCAATCGCCAGTACCGAAAATCCCATGTTGATTAAGAGTGAAACCGCACTATGGCGAATATCGTGGACACGGATTTTCTTAACGCCCGCCTGCTTCGCCCCTCGCTCCATTTCGTGATTGAGGTAGGATTTTGTGACCGTAAATAAACGCTCGTCCGGCTTAATGTCATAAAGCATTTTGATGTACTCCTGCATTTCCTCACACAGAAAGGTTGGCATTTTAATTGTACGGTTGCTCTTTTTCGTCTTAGGGCTTGTGATAATATCACGCCCTTTGGAGCGGTGGAAGGTCTTACTAATTGTAACCGTCTGTTTCTCAAAATCAATATCAGCAGGCGTGAGCGCAAGCAGTTCGCCGGAACGCATACCGCACCAGTAGCGCATTTCAAACGCATAATAGGAACGTGGCTTATCCATCATGGCTTCGGAGAATTTCAGATATTCTTCTTTCGTCCAAAAATCCATTTCCTTAACGGCTTCACTCCCAATCGTCCCCGCCCGCCTTGCCGGATTATAAGGCAGGTTGTAAAAGTTTACTGCATGGTTGAATATCGCTGTCAGTTGTGCGTGAATTGTCCTCAAATAATCTGCGGAATAGGGTTTGCCTTTCTCGTCCCGGTATGCCATCAACTCATTCTGCCACGCAATCACGTCCTTTGCTTCAATCTCTGCGATTTTGCGGTTTTCAAAGTATGGTAAAATCTTTGTCCGTATCACATGGCTTTTGGACTCCCAAGTGCTTTCCTTGACACGCTGTTTCTTGTCGGCTTCATACACTTCAAAGAAACTGCCGAAAGTCATATCCAGCTTTGCACCCTGTTTGAGCATTGCTTCATGTTCCCACGCCTGCGCTTCCCTTTTGGTTGCAAATCCTCTCTTTTGTGTCTGTTTCCTCTCCCCTTTCCAGTTGGTAAAGCGGTAGATTACCCGCCACGTTCCCATAGCATTGTCTTTGTATACAGCCATCTAAATCAACTCCCTTCATTCGCTGTAACATACTTTTTTATGAAAAAATGTAGCGTTCACACGTCCTGCCACCGTCAGATAGCCCTGTTTCTGCATTTCTGCATTCAGTTCCCTTACAATCTGATAGGCTTTTGACTTCGACACACGCAGTTCCGCTGCCACTTCCTCCACCGTCATAAATGATTTTTCTCTCATTAAGATACCCTCTCCTTTCAATGTCTAACTATTTTTGTTTAAGTTGCATGGTTATGATACTAAATAAATTCCGTTAAGTCAAGTGGTTTGCGAGAAATTCTTAACTTTTTTTATTTAAGTTATTCTTGCTATTTCTATTGCACCATGTTATACTAAGTTCAACAAATTTGTTTAAGTGCAGTCAAAAAGTGACTGTATAAGTTTGACTACAACGGAGGTTTTATTATGGCAATCGGCAAACGTATCCGCTTTTTCCGCAACCGAAAAGGCATGACACAGAAACAGCTCGGCGAAATCCTCGGCTTTCTCGGAAAGACCTCTGATGTCCGCATGGCACAGTATGAAACCGAAGCGAGGACACCGAAGCACGACCTTGTAAAAGAAATGGCGAATATCTTTGATGTAAGCACCCACGCCCTCACCGTGCCGGATATTGATACCTATACCGGGCTTATGCACACGCTCTTTGCGTTGGAAGATATGTACGGGCTGAAAATCGGGGAGATTGACGGGGAAATCTGCCTGCGCCTTGACAAGTCCGACTATTCCACCTATTCGTCCATGTTCGATATGTTCCACGCATGGCAGGAGCAAGCCGCCAAACTAGAACAGGGCGAGATAACCAAAGAGGAATACGACCAGTGGCGGTACAAATACCCGGAACTGGACACCTCAAAACATTGGGCGAAAGTCCCCTCACAGGCGGTCAGTGATATGCTTATGGAAGAATTTCAGAAAATCGAGAAAGAAGAAAAGAAAACGTCTAAAAAGAAAAAGCAGAAATAAGCATAAAAAGACCTTGCCGATATTCAGTTTTCATATCTGAAAATCAGCAAGGTTTTCTTATGCCAATGATGTAATTATTGAGTGCGTGATGTTGAAAATGTTGCCAAATCGTTGCCAGCGCCTAAACAAATTTGCTTGCAACCCGCATAAATACTGGCTTATCAAATCCCATTTCATCACTCGAACTCCCTATGTCTATAACATAATTGTTAAATATTTGATTGTTTTTTAAGATTTTTTATCGCCATAATATCCATATTTTTCTCCTTATCTACAGTCTCAGAGCAAACAGGTATCATACAGGTATCACAGATTTTCTCCTTGACTGCCATATCTACATGGTGCTAGCACCATGTAATTACACTACAAAATGGAGCACATATATAATCCGTCTTACATTACGCCCGAACATATATATTTACACTTCCTTATTTATTCAACCCCTACCTTTCTCTATATTAATCCGATAACCCACAAATATCTGTAATCAGGGAAGTAATATTTGCTATCCCATTTACAACTCTATAGGCTCCAAGCCTTATTGCTTCATCAGAATATTTTAAAATAGCAGCCATACTACAATAAACTATAACTGGCACTTGACAATGCAAAGATTTAAGTTCTTTAATAAGTGTTATTCCTGCATTGCTTTCATCACCTCTACCCATATCCGTAATAATAAGATCGTACAATTCTTTTCTATATAATTTTAATCCCTGCTCTGTTGTTAGTGCAATATCAAAATGGATATTTTGTTCCTCGAAAAAGCTTATTACCGATTCATTATTTACTGGATAATCATCTACCCATAGAATTCGCCCATACTTCTTTTTTCGACCAACTTGTATATCCTTTTCTCTTGGTGCTTCATTAATAAATCTCCAAATAAGCGCTTGAAGTTCATCTACTTTTTTTTCTAGCTTATTATTGTCCAATTTTTCCTTTTTGCTAAATTGCTCCTTTATGAGCTTTTGAAAATAACTAGACCACTGTTTTTTCAACAATTCTTCTATATCAGTTTCTTTTTTAAAAGGGAAAATATTATTTCCATGATCTCTTAATCTGACAATATTAATAAACTCAAAAATATATTTAGCTGTCTCTTGTTTTTCTATTGAGGGAAATGTAATTTCACTAATAATTGGCTTATTTTTATTTTTTTCGTACAATTTATGATCACTTAGTACATCTTCTTTAATAAATGTATATACTGGAAGCCCATACTCAATAGCTTTTAAAACTTCTAAATGTGTTATTGAAAGTCGTTCATCGTCTATTACTAATCCTGCTTTTATTTTTTCTTTAACCTTTTCAAAATCCACTGTAGATACTGCTTCACTTATGGCTTTTCCACCAAAACGCCCTCCTATAAGCAGAACAAGCATATCACAATTTTTGACTTCCTCTATACAACTGGTATGTGTATGAATTCTTGGATCATACAAAACATCTCCATAATCACTCATTACTGGTTCATAGCCAATATTATAAATAAAATCTCTCAACCCATCTCTCACATTATCCAAATCATAACAAGTTGATGATATAAAAACCTTTAATATTGACACGTTATCCCCTCCTCATTGTGTACTGAATCTATTACTTTCTTCCTAACTGTATTGTAATGCCAAAATAAATAATGATATAAAATATCGTCTGTGTAATTTGAATATATAAAGATCTTCATAAAATCAATTTTCCAAACTGTCTAAGACATAATTTCAAGCACTCCCAGCTAGCTTATCCAAAGCATAGGGGCAGTGCTTATCTCCCCCTATGCTTCTCCTTCCTCTTCTGCCGTTTCAGTTCAAACTGCCATTGCTTTTCCGCTTCCCGCTGTTCCCGGCTCACAATCTTGCGTTTAGATTTCAACCGCTCCTGCTGTAATTTCAAAGCCTGTTGCGATTTTGTACCTATTCCTGTACTCTGTATCTGTTTTCGTACTTCGCGTTGTACCCGTTTGGGATTACGACCTGTTTCTTTTACATCAGTTGCCACAGCCGGACTAAATCGCAGTCGGTAGTAATTTTTCAGAACGAAATCATATATCTCATAATCTTTTGGTTCTGCCCCAAACATAACCTTACATACAGATAGCTTTCCATCTGATACACGTTCAAACACCCCCACCCAAAAGGGCTCCTCAAAAAATACTGTTAGCTTTCCTGAAACTTTGTCCATGACAATTCCTCCTTAAAATAATTGTAATGAACAAAGAATGGACGACCCTAAGGAGGGAGGGCTACTTACACCAAAATGGTGCGACTGGACTACCTACCAGTTCTGCAAGATTGCCTTGCGTTGTGTTTTTATCTTTGCCTCTATATATTACCACATAACCGCTAATTTTTCCATAAAAATGTGGCAATCCGCTTAATACTGCAAACTGCCACATTACTACATTTACCTTATCGGCATTAACTTACATGGTTCTAGCACCATGTTCAAATAATTACTAAGAAAAAAATCATCTACGTTTCTTACAGACAGAAAGTTGTAGAAAACTGTATTTCCACATAAAGTTACCAATTATTCCAAATACTCAATTCGACCTGATTGAATCGCCGCAATGTTTTTCTTAATTCTATTTTCACACCAGTCCCACCATTGAAGTTTCAGTAATTCAGAAATCACATCGTCCGAAAACCGTTTTCGTATCGGTTTTGCAGGAACACCTCCAACAATCGTATAAGGCGGTACATCTTTTGTAACAACTGCTCGTGTCCCAATAATCGCTCCATCACCAATTGTTACACCAGATAGAATAACTGCTTCAAAGCCAATCCAAACATCATTGCCGATTACAATATCGCCTTTGTTGTCCCATGCACTTGTAATCTCTTTTACGTCCAATCCCCATTGCTCAAAAAATATTGGAAACGGATATGTTGAAAGTGAAGACGTTGCATGATTTGCACTGGTAAACAAAAACTTTGCTCCACAGGCGATAGAACAAAACTTGCCAATTTGTAGCTGATCTCCATTAATCGGGTAATGATATAATACATTATTCTTTTCAAATTCCCGTGGGTCATGCACAAAATCGTTATACATTGTATAATCGCCAATTATAATTCTGTCATTGGTAATCACATTTTTTAAATAAACTGTTTGGGTATCACTTGTCCGGGGATAAATTTTGTTCTCCGATATAGTCATTTTACAATCCTCCATGTACTGATAGTTATTATGCGACTATATCGGTTACTACAATACAGCGTTTCACTTTTTACCTCCATCAACCTAAGTTTACAGATTTGATTATACCATTTCCTCTTTCCATTTACCACAAAAATACAGGGCATAGCAACCGCTACTCCCAACACTCCCTAAAATCCCAATAAATTTATAACTTTTCTATTTCTGCTAAAGAGTTTTGAATGTCTTTATAGACCAAAGACTGCATACTGTCTACATAAATAGATACATCCGCTTTTTGCAGAGCAGAAACAATATCACACTTTAATTCCGGCTTATTCTTTGCAATCATAGGTAATAATTTTATACACTGTCTTGCCGTTATCGGCTTAACATCTTCTATATGCTTCAAATATTCGTCTATGATTTCATCAATTTTATTATCTTTATCCCATTTAGCGTTGTAGGCAATCAGCGTAAGCCCTCTTGTCCGAATGTAAGAATTATCATTATCAATCATATCGGCTAACTTATCCATATAACAATATACCTTGTCAGATTCCTCACATTCTTTTTGCAATATCTGTAATGCTTTGTACGCCGTATTATTATTTTTCTCAAATAACAGCTTAAAATTATCCTCTACATTTATTTCCATGCCGTTTCATCTCCCATATCTTTAATCATGCTTCCAATTATAGCACTTTCTCTCTGCATCTGCCACTATAAATACAGGGCATGACAACCGCCACGCCCCACATTTTTTATCGCCCCAATGCTCTCTCTATCTTCTGTTTCTGCCCTTTCAAATCGTTCTGTTTCTCATACAGACTATTGCGCTCTTTGCAGAGTTCTTTCATGCGCTCCAACTGCGCCCGCACTCCCTCCCGGCAATCCGGCTCTATCTTTTTATATTCCCCGGTCAGATTGCGGATTGTATTATTGTTTTCCTTTATCTGCTCCGACAGGCATACCCAGTCTATCAGATTTTGCACTTCCTTGTCCGTTTCGTAAAGGTCTGTATCTGCCACGATTTTAGCGCACAGCCTCACCATGACTTTCTTCTCCATATCCGTCATATCAAATCAATCCTCACTTTCCTATCGGCTCATTTCAAAGGCACGTTTTGGGCGTTTCTTTGACCATTCCGCCTGTTCCAATGCTTTTGACCCCACTATCGACTGCACCTGTTCCCTGCCGAAATGCCGCTCCAAACGCCCCAAATCAGACGCTTTTTCCTGCAATCGGTCTATGGTGTCGCTCTGCTCCATAACCTTATCCGTCAAGCAGCTAATCTGCTTCTGTTGCCCGTCCACTTTGGCGGTCAACTTCCTGCCCTGTTCCGCAAGCTGTACGCATTTCATTGTATCAGGCAAGTGCTTCATCAAATAATTCATGGTATACGTCTTTGATATTCTCATTACAGTATTCCACATTCGGACAACTCCGTTCCGGGGCAGCGTTCTTTGCATGGAATTTTCTGCTGTTATGGTTGACAGAGCCTTTCCCTGTCATAACGCTGGTTGTCCGTTTCAATATATTTCCCTTTCTCCCTATCGGGTAATGAGCGCCGAATACAGCGCATAGCCTTTGTTACTTTCTGCGAAAGCAGAGTATTCTAAGTGAACTAGCGAAACTACTAAAAATATCAGTCACAGACGGCTATAAAGGCATGAGTTTTCAGCAAATTACGCAATAAAGGGCGCTATCTTACGGTGGTGTCCTTTT
>ERZ808041.538-NODE-538-length-27092-cov-4.936702_pt1 | contig 27092 bp, 26 predicted proteins | sample MGYA00380192_ERZ808041 | MGnify/ENA primary metagenome ERZ808041 (study PRJEB31490, sample SAMN06133412) | mouse gut metagenome | isolation source: Z1_1 | host: mice | place: China: Chengdu | collected 2015-05 ...
TTACAGATATCCTCCTTCATCTGTGGGGTGAAACTATTATCTTTCTTATGCACCAAAATATTTTCTCCAATATTCTGACCCAGTGATTTTGCAAAAGAGGATACCTCCATTGAATGGGTAAGCCTTGTCCGGACAAAATCACTTCTATCCAACGGAAACACCTGTGTTTTATCCTGCAGGCGCCGAAACGAAGCACTCCCAATAATACGATGGTAATCCTTCTCAAATTCACTCCGCAGATCCACATTCTGGCCGTCCCTGTGTCTGCGGTTTTTACGGCTTCTTTTCGTTGACAATAATTGTTCCCAGTTCACAGTATCTCTCCTAATCAAGATAGATGGGCGGATCGTAATCCTTCCCCAGAAGCTGCTTCTTTCTCTCCTGGTATCCTAAAAACGCCCATTCCGTCATATCTGTCCATTCATGGTTCGTCCTGTCGTATACCTGTACATAACCAATGCGGGAGGGGTGCATACGAACACTGTTAGATTCGTATTCCTTTCCGGTATAGGGATTAATCTCACCCCTATCCTCCTCATCCTCCTGCAAAATATCCTCCTGGTATGCTTCCTCAGAATAGCCTGCCGTAAAATACTCCTCCTCATATCCCCCGTTAGAATATTCTGTCTCCGTGTAGCCGCCCACATATGCTCTGGCTGAATAATCCTCGCTCTGGCCTTCTTCTCCATAGGCTTCAACCGGATAGCCTGCTTCTGAATTGTAGTTTTCGTACTCCCTTTGAGGGTACTCCGCCTCCGGATTACTTCCCTCCAAGCCCACACTCTCAGACGCTCTTACTTCTTGTGTCCCTTCGCTGCTTTCCCTGCCTGTATCATTGTCTTCCTTCTCTGTATGCATCTGCTCTCTGCCAAGCTTCTTAAACCGCTGCTTCAAGTAAGCGCGCCAGCCATGAGGTTTTTCCTCCTGTACTGTTTCCTTCTTCTCCGTCTTTTCCAGAGACTCTATCTCCTGCAGCAGTTCTTCTACATGTTCACCGCCCGTTCCTTCGGTATATGCCGTGGAAATATCATTAGGAATCCCTTCCTGATACCCGTCTGACCTCTCTGGCAGAGTCCGTTCTCCCTCCGAATAGCCTATCCACTTATCCTCCGGATATTCTTCCGAATAGTCTGATTTACTTCCCTTCGCAGTTCCTTCCGGATAGCCGGTAAGATTACCCTTGATATCTTCTTTTGTATGCTCGGTTATGCCCTCCGGTACATGCCCTCCTGGATTTTCTTCTGCAAACGCGGTTGAATTATCTTGCTTCTGTCCTTCATTGTTGACTTTCTCCGCCTCCTTTTGCGTTACCTCCTTTGGGACGCTGCCCTCGTCCTTATGGTTCTCGTCTTGCTGCGCTTCGTGTTTCTCCCCAACCGGAAGTTTCCCTGTATTTTTCTCCATCAATGCATCCAATTCCTCATGGATGTGCACCAGTTCTCCAATGGTAATATCCCTCTCATGGGCCTTAACATTACCCTCTGTCTTTGTCGCTATTTTCTCAGAAGCATTTTCTAATGTCTCTTTTCCTGACGCAGCTTCTGCCAACTCCTTTTCTGGAGTCTGTCCTTCGCCCGCCGGAGTTGCCTCTGCCTTATGCCCTGTTTCTGTCTCATTCTCAGTCAGCACTCTTTCATCCAGAATATTCAACTGAAAGGGACACCCCAGAATCTCAGCAATCATCCGCATGTCCTTCTCCTGGAAATTATCCCGTCCAAGCCTCTGTGTCAAATTCTGACGGGACATCTTCCTTCCGGTACGTGCCTCAATCTTTTTGGCAAGCTCTTTAATCGTCATATCCTTACGGCTCAAAATAATCTTGACCTGTTCTCCAAACGTTAAATCCTGCATCCTCGTCCTCCTTAACTGAATCAGACTTTTCCAATCTATTGTAAACTCTTTTGTTTTCAGGTAAACCAAAACTTTTCCCTTTGCTTATTCTAACAAATACTTAAAATCCAGTCAACTAAACTTCCCAACACTCTTAAAGTTTCTACTCCTTATTCCGATATATTATTATAAGGAGGATAAATACATGAGATTAAATTTTTCACCAGGATTACAGATTAACAACCTTTTCCAGTCATATCAGATTAACCGGAGTGCGGCGAACAAAGCCGGCGTAAGCAATACCGAATCCTCCGAAGAAGAACGGAGGGATACATTTTCACTCTCCGCCCAGGGCAAAACCATGAATCTGATTAACAGCCTTATGAAGCAGAAGATGGAGATTACTGACCGCAAGAATTCTCTGATTGCGTCCACCATAGAGAAGGGCTCGTCTATGGAAACCATCAAGTCCCAATTAGAAGCCTACGACGAACAGCTTGAAAGTATCGATGTCCAGATATCCCAGGCAATGGCAAGGGAACTTGAGAAAAAGGAGGAAAAGGAGAATACAGATAACGAACCAAAGACGCGTGAAGAACTTCAGAACGAGCATATGTCTGACATTGTGACCCTGTCGGGTGATGTCCACAATATCAGTATGTTAGACTCTGTTAAAACGAAAGTAGACAACAGGATCAAGATTCTTGAGTCTGAGATTTCCCTTGACACCGGACGTCTGGGGGCGGCAGATTTTAAGAAGGAGGAGTTGTCAGAGCTTAAAAAGAAATCCGCAGAGCTTGCGTCTGATATCGGGTCGCGGATGGTAGATATCGCGGAGGAGATAGATGAGAATAAGGAGGAGACTCCTGAAAAAGCCAGCGAGGAGAAGGATGCTGAAAACGGCGAGCCCGCCGATACAGACAGCTTCTAATGAATTATGAACCTGCTGCGAGTCCTATTTTCGCAGCAGGTTCATATATGTCACATCTACAAATTCAAAAACTGAAGTACCATCTCCAGCTTCAGTCTTGCAATCCGGTCATCCAGCGATAGCTCAAGAAGCTCTTTCATCTTGTCGATTCTCTTGCGTATTGTATTGATATGAACATACATTTTTTCTGCTGTAATGCTGAAGTTCATATTATTCTCCAAATACACTTTTAATGTTTTTAAAGGCTCTCTGTTTCTCTCATCCTGCAAAAGCAGGCGATACGGCCTCAGCATAGCCTCCAGCTCATCCTCCTGGATTTCAATCCACGCATAAGGGCCAAGCATCTCATAATCCCAGATATGCCTCTGCGGAAACAGCTTCTTCCCCATGGCCATTACCTTCTGGCACTTTTTAACGCTGTCTTTTAAGAATCTCAGATTTGTCTCATCCCGATATACCGCGAATTCCAACTCCATTCCATTGCATTTTTCTTTAATTTTAAGGCGGAATTCTTCCAGCATTTGACAAAAATACTCTAGCCCGCATTTATCTTTTCCCTGGGAATCCCACAGGATAATTCCTCTATTTTCCTCTAAAAATGCCATCTTCCCAGATTTTGAAACAGCGCTGTCCAAAAAAACGCGCTCAAAACTCTTACGTTCATCTCTGGCGCTGACTGTCTCATCCTTTGTCTGAGAAAACATGATACAAATATATTTTTTTGACATAGAAATCCCGTGCTGGCTTGCCTGATAGATCAGCCTGTCCTGATCCTTCTCATCATAATTAAGCGCATACAGCACAAAGTTCTCAAACCCTATATTTCCGATACTCTGTGCAACCATAATCTGTTCATAGAGGGACTGAAGCTCTAAGAACGCAATCCGTATGGAATACTCGTCGCAGTAGTCCAGAAACTCCTTGGATTCCATCACCACAAAAAACGCCTGCGTCACCTCGTTCATAATAATCGGAATCAGTACCCAGCTAATCCTCGGTCCATTCGGATTCAACGGATCAATCAGACGGTATCTGGTCATATGCATATGTTCACACAAGGTATGCTTACTGTGCTCTCTTGAAGGACTCCAGTAATCTTCGTCCCTCAGACAAAATTTCTCGGAAATCCTTCTAAAATTAGCAGAACTGTAATATGATTTTTCTTCATTTATATCATACAAAAAAGCAGGAAAATTCATCTCAGCTTCAACTGCCTGCAAAATCCGCTTTATCTTCCTCTCCTTAAAGCTCAAGTTTGACAACCGGAATACACTGTCATTCTGAATGCGGAAGCACTTGAACGCCTGATTCATCACAGCAATATTCACCTGATTTATGATATCCATGAATCCAATCTCAAAGGGCATACTAATCAGCGGCACGTCATATCGTTCAAACAATTCAACCAGATGATCTGGTATCGTATCCAGATACCTCTGCCGCTTAATGAGCATTCCCGTCGCCAACTGTGCCACACCCTCCTGAAAACTCCGTTCCAGACAATAAGGCTCTTTCGACAATGCATATCCTGAAGTTACTATTAACTCCTTCCCCTTTGTCCATCGGAGGGCATCCGGAGCATCCATGACTGCAACTCCCTGCACCTCTCTTGATACACCTTTTTGACCTGCTATTACATGAAAATCCTTAAAATACTCCTGTGCCAGCAGTTGATACAGCGCAATTCCCATCTTTCTTTCCCCCTTGCAGAACTGTACACACAACAAGCTTTGGCCAAGAGTGTAACATCCATTCCAGCCCTATGTCAAGAATTTGATATTACACTCTTAATGACTATTCTTCATACATTGGCGCATAATCATCCTTCTTCTCATTAAATTCTTTCAGGATGGCTTCTCTCTTATCAGGACTGTTATATAAATCATATGCGATACCTGCGATAATCTGCGCAGCGCTTAACGCCCCCTTTTCTCCCAACGAGCATCCGGCTGCTGCAGTTGCCTGCCATGTATGAGGCGCTACCCCTGCCGGCCAGCAGGAGACAGAGAAAACGCACATAGGCATAACATGGCTGACGTCTCCGCTGTCTGAAGACGCCGTCAGCGGCTTCACCTGGTATAAATTGCGCTCATTCAGCTTCCAGGTCATTGGCCTGCCTTCTGTGTCATACAGTTCTTGCGCTTTCTGCGCATCTGTTTTTGTCACGGTATCAACCAGGCTTTGGGCAAACGCCATCTCCTCCTCATTAAAAATCGGAAGCTCGGCCTCCTTCATATTTTCATACGCAAGATCTCCATAGGCATGATTTTCCAAAAGCTCACAGCATCCGTAATCTACCTTCATCTCCATTACAGTCTCCGTCATAAGCGCCGCGCCTTGCGCCACTTTCCGTATTCTTTCGAGAATCTCTTTTACATCCGATATGTAAGGAGCCCGCACAAAATACCATGAACCTGCTAACGGAGGCACAATATTAGGCGCAAATCCTCCGCTGTCCGTTGTATAATGGATTCTCGCTTTAGAAGTCACATGCTCTCTTAAATAATTTACCCCAACATTCATCAGCTCAACCGCATCCAACGCACTTCTCCCCAATTCCGGTGCAAATGCGGCATGAGAGCTTCTTCCCTTAAATTCAAAATGTGCCGATGCGCTTGCCAGATAACCGCTGTCAAAAACCATATTAGCGCTCATTGGATGCCAGCTTATTGCGAAATCACAATCGTCAAACATGTGATAATACACCATCTTTACCTTGCCGCTGAGAAGCTCCTCCTCCGGACAGCCGTAAAAACGTACAGTTCCACAAATCTTCTCTGCCTCCAGATACCGCTTTATGGCAATCGCACCAACCGCGGCAGCCGAACCAAGCAAATTATGTCCGCATCCATGTCCAGGCGCGCCTTCCGAAACAGGGGTTTTACTGTCCGTCACCTTTTGCGACAGGCCCGGAAGCGCGTCATACTCCCCCAAAATGGCAATCACCGGCTTCCCTGAGCCATATTCGGCATAAAACGCATGCTCTAAATGATCTTCATTAACAATCTTAAAGCCTTCATTGCCAAGAAGCCTCCTGAAATAATTAGCCGACTCTTTTTCATTGCCGCCCTCCTCCGGATGCTCCCAGACCGTTCTGCAACTGGACTTAAGCAATGCTTCCATCATCTTCACTTCATTATGAAGATCTTTCTTTTTCATTCTCATCTTTCCTTTCGACAATTTATCTTCTGTATTATGCGTGCTTTTTGGCGTTTGTTATAGTCGCAATACCTACCAAAATACTGGTAAATACGCAGCCTAATGTTCCAAGCCAGTTTGATGCGCCCGGAAGCCAGTTAAATACGCCCATGCCGATTGCAAAATAAAGCACAAATGCAACCACAATCATAACCATACTATGTTTAATCATCTTTACACCAAATTGTACCATCAACGCACCAAACAAAGCCGGAAGCAGGTAATTAAGAGCCGACTTAATTGTATCCGGAAGCATTGCCAGCACAGAAGTCCCAAGAATTGCGCCAATTGTCAATACCGATACATTAATAATGATGGAAACCGCCATCCCAAGCGTCGCGATAATAGACCCCTTTTCTGTGCCCGGTTCAACCTCTGCGGCAACCTGCGCCATACTCGCACACGGAATTCTCATATTGGAAATATTTCCTGACAAAAAAGCCATATAGGTTCCCGCAGGCCCAACTACCGGAAAATAGGAAATGGGCTCAACAAACCACAGCACTCCAAATGCACTGAACCCGCTGATAAATGCAGTCAAAAGCGCCGCCGGTTTGGGAACAATCCCGTATACGATTGCCAACACAACCGCCGGAGTAAATGCAACTATAACTCCCAGATACCCTGTTATTTTACCTATTTTATTTATTTGGGGGGTATATTCATCCTTATAAAAATCACCACTCATTTTCTTATCCTCCTTATACCAAAGCTGTAATAATCATAGCGCCCAAAATTGTAATCGTAAGCGACCACTCCTTAAGCCACCCAATGTTTTTTTCATTTGCCACCTTAGACAATACAAACATAATAACAGCGCCTAAGATACATGCCAGCATATTATGCCATGCTGATGACATCGCTGCTGCGTCGGCCTTCTGCATCATGGAATAGAAGGGCTTGGAAATGTGGCTTGCAACCATAGCAGAAAATACACCGATAATTGCCGCTGACGCAATCGTCGTCAAAGTTCCTGTATTTCCCTTAGAGAGCTTGTGCTCTATTTTCTCCATCTTATTTGCAGAAAATGTTGCAAACAGCACCCACCCTACTGAGCATAATATCATGGTCCACACCGCCATGCCAAGCGCTTCTTCTGTCATCGCATCCGTACCTAAAGTAACGCCTACCGCAGATGTTCCAAGACCTGCCGCAATGGATTCAAACATAACAGAACCAATCATGGAAAGGCGCATCCAGCCAACCGGACCTCCCACTGTTACCAACAGTGAAAGCATACCGCTGAGCACTACAATGGAAGGGCCGATAGAGGTGACCGCGCTGCTTTTCATAGCTTTTTTCATCTTGTCATCCGTAAGCCCTACCTTCTTTCCTGCACTATACGCCCCTTTTGCAAAAAGAACCGCCTGAATAACCACGAATACTACAGGTATCCCACAGGCAATCCACATAGGCAGTCCATTTGCGATTTGCATTACATCCATTTTTCTTTCCTCCTTATGTATAGATTTTATCTATAAGTTTTATTTGCAATTATTATACTAGGTTCACTAATAGGTAAAAAATGAAAAAAATTTCACTTTTCTTTTAATTTCCATATATAGTGAAAATTTTTTTACTTTTCATGCAGTTTTTTTGCAAAAAATTCCTGACCACACTATTTCGGCCTTAAATATAAAAAAATTTTTCTTACTCTCGACCCCTGAAAGCGTTATCCTATTATTAATATTTTTTACAAACAGGAGGGAATTTATATCTTATGAAAAACCAAATTATGTTGGAAGCAGAGCAGCTTCTGGAGGAAATGACTGCATGGAGACGCAGGCTGCACCAGATTCCCGAAATCGGCCTTGCACTTCCCAATACAGTCTCATTTGTAACAGAAAAGCTTCAGGAAATGGACATTAAGTACACTGTCTACGAGGACAGCTCTAACATTGTTGCCTGTATCGGCCAGGGCGATAAATGCTATATGATCCGCGGAGATATGGACGCGCTGCCTATCGAAGAACAGGCACCAGAGCCTTTTGCCTCTACAAACGGCTGTATGCACGCCTGCGGGCATGATATGCATACTGCAATGATGTTAGGCGCGGCTAAACTCATCAAAGCGCACGAATCAGAGCTTAAGGGCGTTGCCAAGCTGTTCTTCCAGTCGGCGGAAGAAATCTTCGCAGGCGCCAAAGCTATGATTAATGCCAAGGCTATGGAAAATCCACGCGTCGATTCGGCTATGGCGCTGCATGTATTTTCCCAGAAGCCTCTTGGAACACTGGGAGGGCATACAAATCCCTGCGCAGGCGTCTACGGCTTTTGCATAAAGCTGACGGGGAAGGGCGTACATGGTTCGTCTCCGGAGGACGGGATTGACCCTATCAATACCGCAGTCCATATTCATCAGGGATTACAGGAATTAATGGCAAGAGAAATCTCAGGCTTCGATGAGGTTGCCTTGACAATCGGGAAATTCCACGCAGGAAGCGCGGCAAATATTATTCCTGAGACTGCTGAAATGGAAGGAACTCTCCGTGTATTCGACCCAGACATCCGTAAGCGAATGATCCGGCGTATTCATGAGATTACAGAGGGTATAGCAGCCGCTTACCGCACAAAGGCTGAGATTGAAGTGCTCAGCGATGTACCGCCATTGGTTTGCGATGAAAACGAACTCGCCTGGTGTCGGGAAGTCATTCATGAAGTTGATGATACGCTGACTGTGGACACGTTCCATGCGATGGGCTCCGAGGACTTTGCGTGTTATTCTGAACTGGTTCCTACTGCTTTTTATATGATAGGGGCAGGAGTTGACAAACCTGAAGAACGCCTGCCGCAGCATAATCCAAAGATTCGCTTTAATGAGAAGGTGCTTCCGATTGGCGCTGCTGTCTACGCAACGGCAGTATTGAAAAAACTGGGGAATCAGACTTTTTGATTATAAAGAGTTGCCTTTTGTGTCAGTTTATGGTAAACTATAATTGTTCTATATAGAAATGTTCTAATAGGATTTAAGGTGATGAATTGGAAACAAAAGGTGGATTTTATATAACTCAGATCAAGCAGCTTCAAGACAGAATATTTGAACGCCTGTTGCTTGAGAACGGTATCGAGATAAGCGGCGGACAAGGACGAATCTTATTTATCTTATGGAAATCTGATCACCTTACCATCAGCGAAATAAGCAGGAAAACCTCTCTTGCCAAAAATACTGTATCCGTAGTCGTAAACGGCATGGTTAATAAGGGGATTGTGGATAGAAGTATTAATCCGCAGAACCGCCGCGAAACTATTATCTCACTTACAGAATATGCAAAATCTTTACAGGCAAAATATGAAGTTGTATCCCAACAGATGAATTTTCTGTTCTATCAGGGTTTTTCCGAAGAAGAACAGAAGCAATTCGAGCAGTACCTTGCCCGAATCCTTCAGACCTTGACTGACAATCTGCGTACAACCAATTAATTCTAAACAAGCAGGAGGATACCAAGTGAAAACAAAAGAGTATATCATCGAATTTATTCAGAAACAAAAAGTTGCTTTTATTGCTTCCGTGGATGAACAGGGGTATCCCAATATGAAAGCCATGTTTACGCCGCGCAAGATAGAGGAAAATTCTTTTTATTTTTCAACCAATACTTCTTCCATGCGTGCGCAGCAGTTTATGAAGAATCCTAAGGCAAGCGTTTATTTTTATAACAAAGGCCGTTTCAAGTATGAGGGTATTATGCTGACAGGCACAATGGAGGTACTTACAGACGATGCTATAAAGAAAGAAATCTGGCAGACCGGAGATACCTTATATTATAAACAGGGTGTAACCGACCCTGATTACTGCGTATTGAAATTCACGGCAATAAGGGGCAGGCGTTATTGTGACCTGAAGACAGAAAGCTTTGATATGGATTGTTTAGAATAGTAAAAAGCAAATAAATTGCAACTCCCGCCCAAGCCTGGCTGGACGGGAACGGCAATCGGCAACTCGGTCCACTTCATTCGCCATCAAGATAATCTCTCTGTCGCTCTCTCTGCAAAGCTCGGTTATCCTTCTGTTCAACTCCTCCATAGGCAGCGTCTCTGAAATCGGAATACATAAGCCTGTTATATTGAACTCCTTCTTTCCTGCCATACTCCAACTCTCCCTTAAATTCCAGTCGGCTTAAAGCCCGCCCTTTCTGCTAAAATCATAGCAGAAAAAGACAGGCTTATCAATTCATTTTATGAAGAATTATTGACACCATATATGATACCATATATAATAATTATAGGGAGGTATTCATGATGTCAAAGTGGGATAAACTATTAATACGTATTTGTACTTTATCAAAGGATCTCCGATTCAACGAATTACGTAAAGTGTTGGAAAGTTATGGATATAAGATGAATGTTCCAAGAAGTGGAAGCAGTCATTACACATTTCGCAAACCAGATTGCCAACCAATTACAATCCCAAAACACGAACCAATTAAGAAAATTTATGTAGAGATGGTAAAGCAGATTGTAGAAAGTGAGGAGAAAAATGATGAATACTCTGAATGATTATATGGCATTGCCTTATCGCATGGAGATTGTGGAGGATAAAGAGGAGGGGGGATTTGTAATTTCCTATCCTGACCTTCCAGGATGTATTACCTGCGGTGAAACAGTGGAAGCCGCTGTGGCAAACGCATTAGATGCAAAGAAGGCATGGCTTGAAGCCGCACTAAATGAAGGAATAAAGATTCATGAGCCAGATAGTTTGGCCGATTATTCAGGACAATTCAAATTAAGAATCCCCCGCAGCCTACATCGTTCATTAGCGGAGCATTCCAAAAAAGAGGGAATCAGTATGAACCAATATTGTGTATATCTTCTTTCCAGAAATGATGCAAAATTATGGAATACGCCATAATGATATAAGACAGATATACTCCGTTTACACACATATAAGCCCGCCCTTTCTGCTAAAATCATAGCAGAAAAAGACGGGCTTATCAATCTATAAACGCCTTTTACACATTTTCATGCTGAAAATCTTCTTCCTCAATCTCTATCCCGTATTCTGCTGCCACCTTTAGATAATCATCCAGTTTGCTTGACGTGTCTTTGTCCAATTCAGCAATTTTTGCCCTGAATTCCAGATTATGCGCGATTTCTTCTAACAATTTTTTCATACCTTGATGTCCCCTTTCTTTTGCTGCAATGTTTTTGTTATGTCAGTAATTTATTTTAACATAACTGTCTGACCTTAGAAACCGCTTGGGATATTTCATCCTTTTTTTGGTACAAATCAAATCCTTCTTTAGTCTTTAATCAGGTATTGCCTTCTGGAAAATATTTATATATAATCTAATGAAATAATACAAAACGAAAGGTATCTTCTATGAAAAGTTTTAATACGGAGGGAATCTGTATTCCCGAAACCACTTACATGGCAGACACATCATCGACCATTGAGCAGATTATCACCGATTATATATATCCAGGAAAATATTTTACAATAGACCGCCCCAGACAGTGCGGAAAAACAACGACATTGTATCTTTTAGAAGAACGGCTGAAAACAGATTATATTGTGTTGAGTATAAGCTTCGAGTCTGCTGATGAACTGTTTGCCTCTCTCTTTTCCCTCGCCACAGGCTTCATTAGGAAAACGGCACGGATTTTAAAAATGCAGGGAATTGCAGAACAGATATGCACAAACTGGCAGAAGCCGATTTCAAAGGACTTTCCTCTTGACGATCTGGGGCAGCGGATTACCGAGCTTTGCATGGACTGCCGCCAGAATATCATCCTGATGATTGATGAGGTGGACAAAAGTTCTGATAACCAGATTTTCCTCTCTTTTCTGGGTTTGCTCAGAGAAAAATATCTGGACCAGATGAAGGGAAAGGATAGGACCTTTAAATCTGTGATTCTTGCTGGTGTTTATAATGTAAAAAACCTAAAACTGAAGCTTCATCCAGGCGCAGAGCCTAAATATAACAGTCCTTGGAATATTGCAGTAGATTTTAATCTGGATATGAACTTCTCTCCTGACTCCATTGCCTACATGCTGAGAGATTATGAAAAAGACTGGAAAATAGGAATTGATATTCCGTGGATGAGCAGCATGCTATATGACTATACTTCTGGTTATCCATTTCTGATTTCCAGATTATGCCAGATTATGGCGCAGAATTCTTTGGTTGGCTGGAGTCAGGAAGGCTTCCAAAACGCTGTAAGGGAACTGATTAAGACTCCCAACACATTGTTTGATGATATGAGTAAAAAACTCTCGGAATACCCAGAATTGAAAGAAATGATATGTAACATTTTATTTCAAGGGAAACGATATGCCTTTGAGGCAGAAAACCACCGAATTCATATCGGCAAAATGTTTGGTTTCCTAAAAGACAGCCAGGGAATCGTCAGCATTTCAAACCGAATCTTTGAAATGAAGCTATATAATCTTCTGCTCTCCGAAAACGAGACTGACAGCAGGATATTTACCGCAGGAGATATGGAAAAGAACCAGATTATAAAAGACGGCTCTCTCAACATGGAATTGGTAATGCAAAAATTTTGTGAATACTTTAAAGAAATCTACGCGGACGCAGATGATAAATTTGTTGAAGATAACGGAAGACGGATATTTCTAATGTTTTTAAAACCAATTATCAATGGAAGCGGTAATTACTATGTGGAAGCCAGAACACGGAACTTAAAACGAACAGATATCATTATCGACTACAAGGGCATTCAGCACATTGTTGAACTTAAAATCTGGCGCGGCCAGGAATATCACCGGCGCGGAGAAAAACAACTGCTGGAATACCTGGAGTTTTATCGCCTCAAAAAAGGGTATATGCTCAGTTTTAACTTTAACAAAAACAAACAGACTGGAATAAAAGAAATTATATTAGATGACAGGCTCTTAATTGAAGCCATTGTATAAATTGAGCGCCGAAGGGCGCTCATAATTTCATCTTCTCATTCAATTCCCGTACTGTTTCCTCCTCCAGCTTAAGCACCTCCCTGTCATACGTCAGAAGCCCGTTGGTTTCCTCCTCCACATCAGACAACTGTGTATACACCGTAGCAGACAAGCCTCTCTCCATATTCGGAAGGATTTCCCGTTCAATCCACTCCCTGTACCCTCTGGTCAACTCCGATTTCTTCCGATAAATCCGGTACCCATAGACCTTCCTGTACATATGATGCCCCGACACACTCATAGAATATCCGCCAAACTCCGTAAGCGCTGTCGCCCGTTTCTCTGCCTCTATATGAAGCGGGAAAAAATAATCATGGATACTCCTGATGTCCCCGCCGCCCTGGTCAAACCAACCGCTGGCCTGGTCGATTAGCCGGCTTTTGTCCGTCTCCCTGGCAATCTGTGTCACGGATTCTGCATGGAACTGTCCCCATCCTTCATTGAAAATCACCCATGTCACGATAGACGGATGATTATACAGAACCCGCATCGTCTCCCGCATCTCCGATACAAACTGCCGCCTTCCCTTCTCATCCTTTCTTCCCAGAAGGAAAAGCATGGAATCATGCATCCGCAGATGAAAGTACTCCATAGCTGTCGCCAGATATATCACATACCAGGATTGATAACTCCTGCCCCCGTTCACCATGTCCTGCCACACCAGCATCCCAAGCCTGTCACAGTGATAGTACCACCTCTGAGGCTCAATCTTGACATGCTTTCTCAGCATATTAAAACCAAGATCCTTCATGGTCTGGATATCATTTATCATGGCCTCGTCACAGGGCGGCGTATACAAGCCCTCCGGCCAATAACCCTGGTCCAGCACTCCGCGCTGAAAATAAGGGCGGTTATTCAAAAACATCCTTGCAATTCCATTCCCATCCTTCTCCACACTGATTTTACGCATGGCTGCATAACTTCTGACCCTGTCCTCCCCCGCTATAACCTGGATATCATAGAGAAACGGATCCTCAGGACTCCAACTATGCATGTCCAAAACCGGAATCCGGATATATTCGCTCACATATCCCTCTATCTGTAACGGCTGCATTTCCTCAGAAGATAATATAACCGCAGCCTTTATCCTCCGGCTTTCTTTTAGTTCTCCCCTGCCCCTTAAACCATCTACAAGCATCACCTTAACAAGAAACGCAGACTCATCATACACAGGCGTCACTTTAAGCTCTTTAATATATGTCTCCGGCACCTGTTCCATCCAGACCGTCTGCCAGATGCCACTCTGAGCCGTATAAAACATACCGCCCCGTTTTAACTTTTGTTTTCCTCTGCTGTAATAAAACGCGTCGCTGTAATCCCTTACCTGTACGGTCAGTTCATTTCCCGACTCCTTCAGGAAATCCGTTATATCAACCGAAAAAGGCAAATATCCTCCAAGATGCCGCTTTACCGCCTTTCCATTGACAGACACCACAGCATACTGATCTACCGCCCCAAAATGCAGAAGCCACCGTCTGCCCTTTAAAGGAGTTATCTCCTGGGGGAGCCGCCTTCGATACCACAGAGTCTCCCTCGGCTTTAACTGCCTGCCTACCCCCGAAAGCGCCGCCTCTGGGGAGAACGGCACCAGAATACGTCCTTCATAGGACTTAAGCGGCTCCCCTTCCCCAGTAATCCCATAGTCCCAGTACCCGTTCAGATTCACATAGCTCTCTCTTTGAAGAAGGGGACGCGGATATTCCGCAAGAACATGCTCACTGTCAACTTGCTCTGCCCACTTTGTTTTTAACTGCCTTGCTTTCATCTGTTGCCTCCAATCTACAACCGCAATACATGAAGCTGCCCGTCTATCTCCTGGTCCGTCGTGCAGACTGCAATTCGGGCATTCACCGCCTTCTCCCCATACTCCTGGTAAACATACTCCTCAGGATACTCCTCAGGCTTCCGCAAAAGCACTGGCTTATCCACATCATTCCATCCAATCTCAAATGAGCGCATATCCATAGCCATCCCCTGACGCGTCGCCTTCATAAAGCTCTCTTTTAACACCCAGTACCGATAGAACATCCGTACCCGTTCTTCTCCCTCCCTCCTCATAATATGCTCGTACTCACTCTGACAGAAAAACCTTCTCGCCACTGGCTGTCGGAATTCCTTGATTTCTTCCAGGTCGCACCCCACCTTAACCCCAGACTGGTCGCTGAACGCGCACAGCGCATAGCCTCCTGAATGTGACAGATTGAACACAGCGTCTTCCCCCAATGCGTACTGTGCTCTCACCCGTCTCCAGAGACTCCATACCCCCGCGCTCTCCGCCTTGCCCTTTGCAAAGCAATACTTGTCCGCCTTCTTTCTTCGCCAGTCAGGCAATTCCTGATAATACTGCCGATATACGCTCTCCTCCAATAAAGGCGTAATATCCGCAAGCCATACTCTTACCATTGTACATCCTTCCTCTCTATTTCCTTATTATAACACACTATTACATAAAAATATCGAAAAAGTGTTGACAACCAGATTTCAATGAGGTAGTATAAATTTTAGTTTCGCACTTTAAACAGTTAAAATTTTACAGTGTAAATATTCTGATTACTATTTTGCGTATGGAGGACTACTGATTATGATTATTGTACTAAAACCTCGTTCTACCCACGAAGATCTCCTTCGTGTAGAACAGATGGTAAAAAGAAGGGGACTTGATACCCACATCGTAGAAGGCTCTGATATGACCATCATCGGATGTATCGGAGATACCACACGGATTGACTCCAAACTCTTTGAAGTGGACTCTGCCGTTGAAAAAGTCATGCATGTCCAAGAGCCTTACAAGCTGGCGAACCGAGCCTTTCACCCTGAAGACTCCATCGTCGATATCTCTGGCGTTAAAGTGGGCGGCGGCAGCCTGGCAATGATTGCAGGCCCTTGCTCTGTCGAATCCTTCGAGCAGGTGCTTGAGATTGCGCAGGCAGTCAAAGCAAGCGGCGCAAACATGTTAAGAGGCGGCGCATTCAAACCTCGAACCAGTCCCTATTCATTCCAGGGTTTAGGTTTAGAAGGGCTTGACATCTTATGCGCAGTCAAGAAGGAAACCGGACTTCCTATCGTGACAGAGCTCATGTCCGCGGACTATCTGGACATTTTCAACGAAAAGGTTGACCTGATTCAAATTGGCGCGCGCAACATGCAGAATTTCGATCTTCTGAAGCAGTTGGGACAGTTAGACCGCCCTATTCTTCTGAAAAGAGGACTGAACGCAACATACGAGGAATGGGTCATGTCCGCAGAATATATTATGGCTTCCGGCAATGAAAATGTCATCCTCTGCGAACGAGGCGTCCGCACCTTTGAATTCTACACACGGAATACCCTGGATCTCCAGAGCATCCCTGTTGTGCGCAAGCTTACCCACCTTCCTATTATCGTAGACCCAAGCCATGCAGGAGGCAAATGGTGGCTGGTAGAGCCTATGGCAAAGGCTTCTATTGCCGCAGGCGCAGACGGGCTTATGATTGAAGTACACAATAACCCGGAGTGCGCCCTGTGCGACGGCGCACAATCGCTGAAGCCGGATAAATACCATGTTATGATTCAGGAAATTACCCAGATTGCGAAAGTAATTGGAAAGAATATCTAGGAGAAGCGTATGAAACTGACTGTAAACCTGGGAAAAGACAGCTATCCCATTTATATTGAAAATAACCTGTTAAAACGTGCGGCTTCCTTAATCGGGGAAATATTTTCCGGCAGACGGATTATGCTTATTTCCGATGATAACGTATATCCCCTTTACGGGAGGCAACTTGCAGAACAGTTGTCGGCAGACTATGACTTAAGCCACCTTGTACTGCCCCATGGGGAAGCGACCAAAAGTTTCCAGACGCTTCCCTCCATCTATACTGCGTTGCTTGAAGCTAAGATTACCAGAAGCGACTTGATTATTGCGCTTGGCGGCGGCGTAATCGGAGATTTGGCAGGTTTTGCAGCGTCAAGCTTCCTAAGAGGCGTCAAGTTTGTTCAGATACCCACCTCCCTTCTGGCTCAGGTGGACTCCTCCGTAGGCGGCAAGGTGGCGGTTGACCTGCCGGAGGGTAAGAATCTTGTTGGTGCGTTTTATCAGCCCAAAATGGTATTGATTGACCCTCTGGTACTGGACACACTAAATCCCCGCTTCATCAATGACGGCATGGGTGAAGTCATCAAGTATGGCTGTATTAAAGACTCTGAGCTGTTCTACACACTGGAAGCCCACCGTTCTTTTGCAGACCTTAAGGATGAGCTTCCCGCCATCATCCAGAAATGCGTCGATATTAAACGCGTGGTGGTAGAGCATGACCAGTTCGATACCGGAGAACGGATGCTCTTGAATTTTGGGCATACTCTCGGACATACGATTGAGCAGTATTACCATTATGGACGGGAAAGCCACGGAGAGGCGGTTGCCATCGGCATGTACCAGATTACAAGGCTTTCGGAGGATGCCGGACTGACTGCTGCCAAAACCTCCCTGCGTATCCAAAATCTGTTACAGACTTACGGGCTTCCCTGTGAATGCGGCATTCCCCTTCAGGAATTGACCCACGCTATTGCTGTTGATAAGAAGAATCTCAATAATAAACTGAATGTGATTCTTCTCCATGATATCGGCGACAGCTATATCCATCCAACCACGCATGCATTTTTTAACCAGGAAAGTAACTATATCATATAAACATTTAACCAATGAATCAGGAGGTAACTATCATGAAATTAGAAGGAAAAATCGCAATTGTAACCGGCGCAGGAAAAGGAATCGGGCGTGAGGCGGCATTGGCAATCGCCGCAGAAGGCGCAACCGTAGTCGCCGTCGCCAGAACCCAGGCTGATTTGGATGAAACTGTAACAATGATTAAAGATAAGGGCGGCTCTGCCATCTCTCTATCCCATGACCTCACAATAGGGACAGAAGTGCAGGCAATGGTGGAGGAAGTGACTGGAAAATACGGCAGAATTGATATTCTTGTCAACAATGCAGGCGGATACCCGTCAGAGATTTACAAAAATATCGAACACCAGGCAATCAAGCTCTGGGAGTGGTCCGAAGAACAATGGGATCAGATTATCAAGACGAACATCCGCATCCCGTTCCTGTGTATGAACAAGGTGCTTCCGGTCATGATTGGGCAGAAGGGCGGAAAGGTCGTCAGCGTATCCTCCCGCATGGGAAGGATTGCCTCCCAGATGGGCGCATATGCCGTGGCTAAAGGCGCCATCATCACCATGACCAAGACTGCCGCTATCCAGACGCAGGAATATGGAATTCAGGTAAACGCCGTATCCCCTGGAATCGTAGACACGCCGGGACAAAGAGTGTACAATCATTCCGTCGGGCAGGACGATATAAAAATGGGAAGCGCCGCAGACGTGGCAAAGGCAATCGTATACCTCTTGTGCGACGCGCCTTCGGTTATGACAGGACAATCCATTGATCTGTTTACGACAGTATAATGTACTTCAAATTTCGTTCTTGATTTGTTTACAATTAATTCTTATTTTAAACATACTTTCATCATAGTTTTTAATTATACTATAATTGTTCGATAACACGAACAACAAAATTCTTTTTCATAACTTTTTCCTCAGGACTGCACTCCTCCCAATATGCAGTCCTTTTAAATTGTTCTTTTTGGCATTGAACAGGCCGTCTAAAATTGCTATACTATCACCAGCAAGACAATTTTACATAATGAAACGAGAGGTGGATCTCATGGAGTTAAAGAAAAAATTGCCAATAGGAATTGAATTCTTTAAAAGCTTTAAGAGAGATGATTTCTACTATGTAGATAAAACAAGGTTTATCCGCGACCTGGTAAATTCAAGGGGAAGTGTAAATCTGTTTACAAGGCCCAGAAGGTTCGGGAAAAGCCTGAATATGGATATGCTGAAAAGTTTTTTTGAAATTGGAGCAGAGCCCTCTTTATTTGACGGCTTGGAGATTTCAAAAGATACGGCAATCTGCGAGCAGTATATGGGGAAATATCCGGTGTTATCAATCAGTCTGAAAGATGTGGAGGGAACAGATTTTCAGATGGCGTATGATATGCTAGGGATTGTGATTAGCGAGGAAGCGGGGCGGCTTGGTCTCCTCTTAGAAAGCGACAAATTAACTGTGTCCGATAAGAATAATCTGAACCGGCTTATAGAAGGCGACTTTGAAAAACCTGTCCATCTTCATAATAGTCTGCGTCTTTTAACTCGATTGCTTTTTAAACATTATGAAACCCCTGTAATCGTTTTGCTTGATGAGTATGACGTACCTTTGGATAAAGCATATCATAAAGGTTATTATCAGGAAATGGTAAGTCTCATTCGTTCACTTTTCAGTCAGGCTCTCAAAACAAATGAAAATTTATATTTTGCTGTGATTACAGGATGCTTAAGGATTGCAAAAGAAAGCATTTTTACAGGCTTAAATAACTTTAAAGTACGAACTATATCAGACATACGCTTTGCGGAATATTTTGGCTTTACATCTGACGAGGTCAAAGAACTGCTCTGCTATTATGATATGGAAAATAAATTTGACATATTCAAAGAGTGGTACGACGGGTATCGTTTTGGAGGGATGGACATCTATTGTCCATGGGACGTCATCAATCAATGCGATAAATTCCTTGAATCAGAAGATGCGCAGATGGAGGCACATTGGGAAAACAGCAGCAGTAACGCCATTATTCAGGATCTTCTTACTACTGCAACGGAAACCACCAAAAGCCAGATAGAGGCTCTGATTTCCGGCGAAGTGGTTGAAAAGGTCTTGATTCCGGAATTAACATATACAGATTTAAGCAGCGAGGATGAGGAGGTTCGACAGACGTACCTGTGGAGTGTACTTTTTTCAACCGGCTATCTGACAGATGCCGATAAACCTGTAAATGGAGTACACAGGTTAGTGATCCCGAACAGAGAAGTATCAGGAATTTACGAAAAACGAATTCGTTCCTGGTTTAAGATGAAGATTGTCAGTGACACCTCCAGATGGAAAAAATTCTGCGAAGCAGTAAAACATGGGGAAGCGGCAGAAGCAGAGCGTTTGTTCAACGAATTTATGGCAGAGTCGATTAGTATCCGTGACACTTATGTTAGAAAAGAAATGAAGGAAAATTTTTATCACGGAATGTTATTAGGGCTATTGCGTGCAGAGGGCAGTTGGAGTGTCAGGTCTAACACAGAATCGGGGGGAGGATATACGGATATCATGCTCGAAGTCCCTTCGGCAAAAACAGGATGTGTAATTGAGGTTAAATATGCGGAAAATGGTCAGTATGACCAGGCTTGCGCCAAAGTCATGGCTCAGATTGAAAACGGCGGATATGCTGAAATACTCAGACAAGATGGGATGTTGACCATCCATAAGTATGGAATCGCCTGCTATAAAAAGAACTGTAAGATACAATACAGCCTGGAATCAGCTTAAGCTGCTTATACATTGGGGACTGCTGCCAATTCATGCACCAGTCCCTTACTTAACACTTAACCTTTTAAGAATTTTAAAAAACTCCTCCGTCGTCCAAACATCCCCAAATAGAGCAAAAACCAGACGATGCAATGGCTTACAAGGATAACCATATCCTTTACCTCCGCCGTATTGCCGGCTGACAAATCCATAATTCCCTCAAATGCCGCCTGGGAAGGAACCAGATAGCAGACTGCGGAAAGAAAGGGATGGCTGCCGCCCACAAGGAAGCTCAGAATAGGCACAGCGATAAACAGCAGCATGACAATCTTGATATAGACCATGCCAATCATCAGCCCTTCTGCCGCCCTGCCAATGATTAGGCCAAAAAGCGCCGCCACGAACCCTGAAAGGATAATTAACATCAGCATAATCACTGTATCCTGTGCTGAAAGCCGGAAACAAATACCGGCAGTAAGGACTGCTGACAGACATCCGCAGATAAATCCCACGCTAATCTTTTGCAGCAGATATTGGCTGCGGCTCATGGGCAAAATCTCATTGACGCTGGCCACACCGTCCTCTTTTTCAGAAATCATATTCATGGCATTAAACGTACAGCCCATGAACATAGCGACAATCAGCGTGACAGCCATAAACATATCCTGAAACCCGGTCAATACGTCAGGTCGTTCTAAAACCTGTACCTTCGCCTGTGCCAAACGCTTCCGGTGCCGGTAAAGGTCCGGAAGCTTCTTGGCCGTCTGACGGTACATATCCAGCTCATCGCCAGACACGATTGTTCTGATTCCATCCCCGTCGGCTTCTACACCAATCACATTGGTTGACGGCTCATTAATTCCCTCCGCCAATTCCTCCTGGCTTTCATAAACCGTAACCGAACCATAGCGTTCCAACCATGCAGCCGCCTTAACCGCCTCTCCATTCTCCACAACTCCGAACTGAAATCCGCCCAAAGAAGAAAAGTCAATCTGCCCCGCAAAATGCAAAACCGCCGCCACAACAATAGGCAGTAAGAAGGTCATCAGGCAAAACTTATCACGAAGCACACTTTTCAACTGATAACGTAAGCCCTTCAAAAGCTATCCCTCCCTTCGCATTTCTCTGCAAAATACACGCCGCGCCCAGAGAAACAACAGTATAATCACCGCCAGATATCCCAGATAGTAATAAAGACCCTCCGCAGCAGTCCCAAAGTATGCATTTTTCAATCCCATGTAAATATGGTAAAACGGATGAAATCGAACCCAATCCCATTTTACCGCCGTATTTGCGACTAAAAATACAGGTGACGCGGCAAATATGGCAATCATCAGATACGCAAGTGTAAACTGTCTAAAATCCTTCAAAAGAAGCGCACAGACCAATCCGGTCAACGCCATCATCAAAGATAATAATCCGGTCTGAAGCAATACCCCAGGCAGTATGTGCACAGCAGAAGCCGCGCCTACATTAAGCAGGGTAAGCAGCAGGGCAAAAATCAAATCTGACAAGAGGAAAATCACCAGCTTGGACAGCAGAAACACATTTTCCCGTATAGGAAGAATGGCGTGGACTTTAATCACCCCCATACTCTTTTCCTTAAACAGTACAGCGGCAATTCCCAGGAAGCCAACGGCGGCAATCTCGAAAAACAAAAGCTCACAGGTAATCTCTTTCCGCGCTCTTTGCTCAGGTGTACGAGAGCCGATTACCCTGGTATCAGCCTTCCCTGCGGGCAAAAGGAGAGAAAGCGCGTAGTCGGCGCGATGACGGTCAGTTTCTTCCGCCGCTTCATAAAAGACCAGACGCGGCTCACCTGTACTGGCATCAATACCCACACTGTTAGTATCGTCCAATATCGCCTTCTTTAGCTCTTTCTTGGAGGATACCCTCCGAATCAACGCAGAAACCGTCTCTTGCTCTCCTGCCGGATCATACAGATACACATTGTATAACTGTGCATCCATAAACCGGACATATCCAAAGTTCACATACAACGTATAAACGATTAAAAATGCCAGCGACATACTGAAAAATTTCCCAGAAGCCATAAGCCGGACATCCTTCTTGAGCAAGGAATAAAAACCTCTCACCCCGCAAGCCCCCTTCCCGTATACCGGATAAACACATCCTCCAAGGTCGGCTCGCCCGAATGAACACTGAGTATTTCATCGTAGGGGAAGGATATTCCTGTTTCCAGTTCAGAGAATTTTAGGGATTTTTCTTCCCGTTTCCCCTGATATAGATAACTGACCGCAATACTTCGGCTGCTGTTCTGCTCTTTCAGATGCTTGGGCGTGTCCAGTGCGACGATGTTTCCGCCTGATATGAACGCCACTCGGTCACAAAGCAGGTCGGCATCCTGCATATTGTGAGTCGTCAGAAATACCGTCGTCCCTTTCCCGCGTTCCTCCTCAATGATTTTGCGGAACAAAACCGCGCCGGAGGGGTCAAGACCGCTGGTTGGCTCATCCAGAAACAATAGCTTCGGATTCCCAAGCAACGCCCGCGCCATGCTCACACGCTGGCGCATCCCTTTTGAATAAGAGGACACCGGCTTTTTAAGGAAATCCCGCTTAAACTCCAGCTTCTCCAATAATTCCTCCGCGTCCCGCAGTTGATTTTCAGGATAGAATGAGGAAAAATATTTCAGATTATCCATAGCGCTCAGATTAGTATACAGATATGGGAACTCAAACAGAACGCCAATTTTTTGAAAAAATTCCTGGTTATGTACCGCCCCAATATCCTTGCCGAACAACGACACCTGGCCGCCGTGCCCTTTCAGAATTCCGGTGAGAAGCTTCTGGGTAGTGGATTTCCCAGAGCCGTTCGGCCCAAGGAAGCCAAATATTTCTCCGTCCTCTACCGTAAAATCCAGGCCATGCAGCGCTTCTTTATCTTTCCCGTAAGAAAACGTCAGCTTCTTTACTTCAATCATTCCTCATCACCCCATCTTCCGGCCTGGCCGCGCTTCTTCTCCTGCTGCCGGTTACTCCACCATTTCATCCATTTTACCTTCAGTGGAATCACAACAATTAATACAAGCACGATTATCAGCCACCAATACCACTCCATGCCTAAAAACATAACACCACTCCTTTTCATGAAAATATATTTGTTTTAATGGCATTAGATTAAATGGCTGAAGTGAAATAGAAGTGGGGTTCATGTGAAGTTGGTGTGAAATTATTTTTTTAAGAAGCAATCAGAAAATAAAAGAAAAATTCAATTCCGCCTGCAACATTGCGCGCACCGTAATCGACATGATACATAGATAAAATCTGCGCGGCAATGGCAAGCCCCAGTCCAGAGCCTTTACATTTTTGAGCCGGACTGCGGTAAAATTTATCCCATATTCTTGCAATTTCCTCCTCCTTTAACGGCGCACACTGGTTGAAAACCGCAAAATGCAGACAATCCTTCTCACAATTTACAGACAGCCGAATCTCGCCGCCTGTCTGCACATATTTCTTTGCATTTCCAATCAGATTATCCAACACCTGCTCTATACGCTGTCTGTCGGCAGACACATAGACCTTTTCATCCGGAAGCTCATAGGAAAAGCCATAGTCTGCCTCTGGTACGTCAAGCAGCAGACGGCCTGCCACCGTCTCCACCAGCTCGACAAATTCAAACCGTTCTTCCGAAAGGATGGCGGCTCCGGATTCTAATGCCGACAAATCCAAAAGGGAAACGAGCATCTGATCCATACGCTCTGTTGCTCTCAGAATCGAGTGAATATAACGCTGCCGTTTCTCCGGCTCTGGTTCATCTTCAAGCCCTTCCGTATAAGCACGAATCAAGCCGAGGGGTGTTTTCATCTCATGGGACAAGCTGTCAGCCAGCTCTTTCCTCTGTTCAAGCAGGATACGCTCATACTCTACGTCCTTTTCCAAGCAGGCGTTTGCCTCCTCCAACCGATGAAGCGCATCCTGCAAATTAGAAAACATGGTGTTCAGGCTTTGGGACAGCTCACCGAACTCATCCCTTGTATCAATATCGCAATATGCCGAAAAATCCAACTCTGCCATCTGTCTCGCCGCGGCATTAATCCTGCCAAGCGGCCTGGAAATCATCTTCCCCAACAGGAAATCCACTGTCATAATGACCGCTACCAACAGACCAAACCAGAGCCAGAAGCTAATGTCCTCATTAATCGGCAGCTTTTCCGTGACAAGATAAAACGCCACTATGACGCCGCCGGCTAGTTTAGACAGCGCCATAGTCTTACTGCGTATGGTTCCCAAATCATACAATGCTCTTTTCTTCATGCCTTACTCCTCGAATTTATAGCCGGAACGAATCAAGGTCACAATATGGCGTCCCTCGGTTTTTAGCTTCTGCCGCAGCGTCTTGATATGAGTGTCCACAGTGCGGGTATTTCCCTCAAAATCATACCCCCAGATACGGTTCAAAAGCTGCTCGCGGGAAAATACCTGATTTTTATTCTGCATAAACAGATACAAAAGTTCAAACTCTTTGTGCGTCAACTCCACCAGAGCGCCGTTGACCGTCGTTTTCCGTGCGGACGGGTACAGAACAATACCGTCCGCCCGCAGCGCGTCCTGTGAAATGTTCCCTGAACGGCGAAGCAGAGCGTTGACCTTCGCAAGCAATATCTTGAGGCTGAAGGGCTTTGTCACATAGTCATCCCCGCCATATTCATATCCTCTTAACTTATCGCCCTCGTCGCTTTTCGCTGTCAGAAACAGAATCGGCAGATTATTCGTTTCCCTCGCAAGCCTGCACACAGAAAAGCCATCCAGATGGGGCATCATTATATCGAGAATCGCCAGGTCAATGGCATTATTTTTTAGTGCCAGAACCGCGTCCATACCGTCGTCTGCCCTAATACATGTATGGCCATTGCGTTTCATATACTCCACAAGGATATTCTGCATCTCTTTTTCGTCCTCCGCAACCAGTATAACTGCCATATCATATCACCCCCTGTCTATTATAATGCAACCGGAAAGACAGTGTAAATAGAAATGGCGAATTATTCCCTGCTTATGGTATCCACTACGGTCATTCCTTTTATCTGCCTTGCCGGCCCCAGTACCGCCATACAGACAGAAGCAGCCATAACCAGCACAATCACCAGCATCTCCCACACAGGAACCGTCCACGCTTCTCCCCACTTATTTGTCACAATAGTCCGGAACATAAACCAATTAAGAGGGATGCCGGCCAGACACCCTAAGCCCACGCCAAATACCGTATACGTCAGCGTCTCGCCAAATACCATCCGTATTAATTGCCTCACAGTCATTCCAATGGCGCGCATTGCGCCATATTCCCGCATCCGCGCCGAAACGCTCATGGCAATACAGTTAATGATATTAAAAAATGCGATTAAGGCTATCACACCCAGAAAACCATAAAGAAAGATTGCCATAGAATAGTATGCGCCCTTTGTTTCCTGGTTTTTCATCCGTTTATCAGAAAAAGCAATATCGTCTCCACACTCCTGTTCAATCGCCCTTCGGATTCCCTGCACCTGCCCGTCGGTAACGTCTTTTTCAAGCTGTATGTCAAGCACCGTGTAACCCTTCTCTCCCGTAATCTCCTGAAACAACTCCTCTGAGCAGATGATGGTATTGGTCGTGTAATCCAGAACATCGCTCACACTCTCTATGACACCCGACACGCGAATTTCCTGTTCTTTCCCGCCTGCCGATACTAAAACGCTGCTTCCGACGTCAAAAGTATTTTCCTCTAAAAATACAGAAAGTACGCCTTTCCCGTCTATAACCTCCTTAAGCCTGCCTTCAATCAGTAAATCCTTCGCCATCATAAGATTAAGCTCGTCATAAGAGATTGCGACCACCTGCCTGTCGTCCGCCGGCAGCGTAAGAAATGCATAGCCTCTCCCAAACACTCTCTTTACTCCCTCATATTCCTCTAATTCTCCTGCAAGCCCTGACGGAATCTGATTCAGACCTCCCTCTCTGATATTGACGGCAATATCCGGCGCCGACGGACGCAAAGGCGTGACTGCATGGTGCATAAAATCAATGGCCGTGCTAAACGCAAGGAATAAAATGATACTGAACGCAAATGATCCTGTGACCAGAAGGAAATTCTTCTTACTGCCGGACGCATGATGGACTCCCAGAGCCATATCAACCTTAAAAAGCCGTGTATGAGCCGCCCGTTTTGCAGCCTTGACAGTCCCCGCATTTCCGGAAACCGCCGTAAGCGGCGACACGCTTGCGGCACGCTTCGCCGGAGAACGCGCAGCCAGAAGAACCGTAATGAATCCCACAACAATCCCGACTCCTATTCCCAGATAACTGATTCCCAATACCGGAAGCCCGTCAAAAAGCCCTGGGCTTAAAAACCGCAGCATCCAGCATAATGCCCATATTACCACCGTCCCTGCGGCCACTCCCGCAGGTATCGCCTCTTTGCACCAGCCAAGGGCTTCTTTGCGTACAAAGCGGACTACCTGCTTCCTGGTAGCCCCAAGGCAGCGCAGCATCCCGAAAAATTCAGTGCGTCGTGCAATACTGCTGTTCATACTTGCGGTTATCATAAGAATTCCGGCAATCACCACCAGCACCGCCAACATTCCGGCAATCAGGTAAAAGGATAACAGGTAAGAATCCCTGGTCTGAAGCATCATCATAAGAACCTTTACATTCTGCCGCACCTGCTCAGGCCCAATCCCAAACTGTGTCTCAATCTCATCGATGGTCTTCTGAATATTACAAAACCTCCGAAACCGGACAAAATAAAGCCCCTCCTGAGCTGCGCCGGTTTCTTCTGAATGTAATGCCAGGAATCCGTCTGTACTAAGAAATACACAGAAAGCATCCAGT